>Ga0187894_10000387_pt1 | contig 59773 bp, 53 predicted proteins | sample GBC1701081metaG_FD_136650 | JGI IMG/M metagenome (GOLD analysis project Ga0187894, IMG submission 136650) | White microbial mat communities from a lava cave in the Kipuka Kanohina Cave System on the Island of Hawaii, USA - GBC170108-1 metaG ...
ACCGGCATTGCGCCCACGAATACCGACTTTACCCCTTCCCGCGCAAGCCGCTGCAACTCTCGTACAGTTTCAGCCGGATGCCTGAGCGAGATATGGCCCACCGGGTACAGCCGGTCGCGGTAGCCCGAGCAGACTTCTAACGCCCAGGTGTTGTAGGCGCGACAATGCGCCGCCGCCAGTTGCGGCTCTTCGACGAAGCCATCAAGCAGCAGACCGATCGACGGATAGAGGAACTGACACTCAATCCCTTCTTGGTCGAGAAAGTGGATACGCTTGTGCATATCTTCGAGCGCATGCGTAAAAACGTCCGCGAGATCAAAAGCGCCTAATCCTACCCCCTGCTCTTTTTGCCCAAAGCCGATCAGCACACCAAGAAAATCTTCGACATTGAAACGTAGCCGGGTGTTTTCTTCGACGAGAATCATGTAGCGATTCTTGTCCGGCCTGCGGGCAAAGCGCAGGCACCGCGAACGATATTGGGGTTCGACATAGCGCTGCCAGAGATCGAGAGGTTCCATCAAGTGGCTATCCGCGTCGATAATACGAGCCATGACGAATCTCTCCTTTCATAAATGCGCGCATCGGCTGTCCTTCTTTATCCCTGCAACAGTAAGGAAATTTACCGGAGAATGCAAAGGGCGGGAGGTTCTCTCCTTGACAGCAACAGTCGAGTAGGTCTATGGAGTTCAGCAAAAGGAAAATTTCCAGAGGAGTCGTGTTATGGGCCTTTTTCGTCTCTATACTGGTAGTGATGGGCAATCTCACATCGAAGAGCGGACGCTCGGTTCACATCCGGCGTTAACCGAACCACAGACCGCCATACATGTACAGTTCCGTGAGTTGCCCGCAGGAACCTTTATGGATTGGCACCCAGCGCCACGGCGGCAGTACGTCATCATTCTCGCTGGCCAGCTGGAAATTGGCTTCAAAGACGGTACGGTCCGAGGCTTCGGGCCGGGAGATGCGACGCTCGCAGAGGACATAACTGGATCGGGTCATACCACTCGGGTCGTCGGTACTGGACCGGCAGTGACGGCAGTTGTGCCGCTGGCGTAGTACCGTAGGGGCGCGGCATGCCGTGCCCTACCCGTAGAAATGGCTAGTTATGCGCCGGCCGATTATCAGGCCGCACCTTGCGCTCCTTAAACAGCCATGTGCCATTCACTTTTTCCATGCGATCTTCGTAGCGCCCGGAAACAATCAGCTCGGTTTTTCCCTCACTGGCATGGGTCATCAGCAAATAACATTCGCCAGTCGCGTGATTTCCTTCAACCTGAAGTAGTACGTTCATCACACAGTGCCGGGGTTGCGCAGCTCCGGTCCACGTCCGATATTTCTCGGTAAACTGCTTCAGCGCGGTCTTCCCCTGCCAGCGTCCCAGAATCGGACTGTCAAACACTCCGTCTTCTGTAAACGTCGCGACCCAATCATCATAGCGACCGGAATCGATATACAGACAGTATCGGGTCACCAGGTCTCGTAGTTCTTCTTTGTCTTCCAGCATGCTTGCCATCCGATCCTCCTTATTTGTTAGGTATCACTCTTCTGCAGACACTAGTCGGGCACTCTGCTCGCGGCCATCGCGTTGTATCTGTAGGGTGAAGGTTGTGCGCTGCTCCTTATTAACGCTATTGCGAAATTCGTCCACATCGTGTACCCGCTCTCCCTCCACAGCGGTAATAATATCGCCGCGTTGCACCCCATCGTCTCCGCTCTCCCCTGCCGTGTCGGTGACTACCACCCCGCTATTCTCCGGGAGGCGAAAATAGGAGGCGAGTGCCGCGGTCAGATTCTGCACGGTTATCCCGGCCACATTGACGCTGGCCGGCTCCATTTTGGCTTCAGATGCACCGGGAGAGAACTCTGAATCGAACAAAGTCTTGGCAACAAAAATCGGGCGATGGAAGCGGAGTGCGAGCGCGATTGCGTCGCTGGGCCGGCTATCTATTTTCAGGGGCTTGCCGGCCATCAGTAGATAAATATAGGCATAATAGGTATTTTGTTTGAGTTCGCTCACCACCACCTTATCGCAGCTTACCCCGACTTGCTCCAAGATGGTTTTGAGCAGGTCATGGGTCATGGGTCGCGGCGCGGCCTTCCCCTGGAGTTCGAGATAAATCGACTGTGCCTCCGGCATACCTACCCAAATAGGAATGGCCTTGGTTTGCTCTTTGTTTTGTAAGATCACGACGGGTGAATTCACCGTCGGGTCAAAGCTGACCGCTGTCACCTCGACTTGTACGTGCTCTTCTTCCCGCGCTCCAGAGGTGGCTCGACAGGCAACTAAGAGCATCCCAGGCAAAAACAAGAGAAAACAAAAGAGCCGAAGTCCTCGAGCCAGAGATTGGGGACGGCACCGTCTAATCTGTAGCTGGCCGCTCATGGTCGTGTCTCCCTTGTGCGAAAGTATTAACAGTCTATTTCCTTTCCGAAGATCTTGCTAGTATAATTCCTTCATGAGGAAGACGATTGCTGGTGATCGGCTAAAGTCTTTTTTCTTACAATGCGCACGGCAAAGTTTTCATGAACTCGGTCTTACCGACCGCTCTATCATCGAATACGTCGCGACCGTCTTGACGACCTTCGCTCATGCTGACCAGCTGTACCGCGTGCAAACACCGAACGGTCGCCGTCGCGATAGCGTCGTCGAGATGCTGAGTACGTGGCTGGCACCAAATTCAGGTCCACAACCCCCGGTCCAACGTGAACGGGAGTTTCGCAAATATGTGGGTGATTATACGCTTTTCATGAGCGGGCTGTTTCGTACCCATATCGAGCAACATGGGATACTCGATTATTATCTCCAAGAAGGACGCCGCTCATATTGGAAAGTCTCTGAGCTTGATCTGACCCTCTATCAGACCGGTTTTTTGCTGTTCCAAGAGCTGTCAAAGAACTTCGAGTACTACTCAGGCGCGCTCGATTATATGCGCAAAGCCTATTTCGCTCCCCTACCGGGAGAGGATCCGTTCGGTCAATTCCTCCGTAAGGTTGAAGGGTGGATGAAAACCAATCTGTCAGACAATTGACAAACCAGCTCTCGCCCGAGGCCCGGCCCTTACTCCAATGGGCGGTCACTCCTAACGATGGAACGCCACGGCTTGACGCATTCCTCTCTGCCCGGCTTCCGTCGATTGCTCGACGAGAGATTATCGAATGGATCGCCAACGGATGGGTGTGCATCAATAATCGCGTGAGCAGAAAAGGCGTACGAGTAGGTGCAGAAGATCTAGTGACGGTTTCTGCGGCTCACCAGCTGCGCCCGAATCCGGACCTTGCCATAACGGTCAGTTTTACTGACGACGCACTCATCGTCCTCGATAAGCCGGCCGGGATTCCCAGTATCGCCCTACGGCATGATGAGATAACAACCGTGGCTAACTTCCTTCTTGCTCGTTTTCCGGAAACTGCTACGGTTAGTCCGCGCTCCCTTGAAGCTGGAATTGTTCACCGCCTCGATACGGCGACCTCTGGTTTGTTGCTCGTAGCTCGCACTCCTTATGCATATGGCGCGCTGTGTGAACAGTTCGCTGCTCATCTGGTCGATAAGCATTACCTCGCTCTGGTCGAAGGGCACTTACGCGCCAAGGGTCAACGCGTTTCCGTCTTGGTACCTGCAGGTCAGCATAGACGACAGATGAAGGAAACGACCAGCGAACCGGGACAGGAAGCTCGTACGTTTTATACCCCGGTGGAGCAGCTCCCTCGACATACTCTGGTGCGGGTGATGATTCCTACTGGAGTCCGCCACCAGATCCGCATACATTTGGCCGCGTTGGGGCATTCTATCGTTGGCGATGTCCTCTATGGCAGCAGCGAGAAAGCCGCGCGCCTCTGCCTCCATGCAGAGTCATTGACCTTCACTCACCCACTGACCAGAAAGCGCATGTACTTTACCAGTCCGCTTCCTGAAGACTTCCGCGTGGCACAGCAACAGCTTGCATCCCCATGGAGGAAGGGGTAACGGGATTAAGTACTTCTTTGGAAATGCCTACAGGTGGAAGTGCCTATTTCGTAGGGGCGTATAGCCGTACGCCCCTACAAGGCAAAACTAAAAACAGAAGAGCACTCAGGACGAAGCATTCGTCCTTACTAGGCTGCGGCCTGGGGATTTTTCCCTTTGGTTTTTGCGCAAGCAGTACAAAGGTTGTAGGTGTTGTCAGGATCTTCGACTAACCCTTCGTCAAGGTTGTGCGAGATCTTCTTGCACGCTCCGCAAATGAAATAGATCCCCTCGATCGTCTTATTAATGCGTTCGCGGTTGAGCACTCGACCCTTGAGTTTTTCCACGCGAATGCCGAGGAGTTCCTCATAGCGTTTCTTAATTTTTCGTCGACCGGCTTCGTCTTTAGGTAACTCCTCATCCGACGCCTCGTCGGTCTGGTCCTCGTCAAACAGGTTAAGATCTTTCTTTTCTTTGTCTTTCTTGCGCGTCCGCGGCATGACCCTTCTCTCCAGGTTTAGCGAGTTCGGCTCAGGTGTTCGGGATTTTTATCACATACCCAGAAAAATCCTTTGAATTGGCCAAAACCAGTGTATTGGACAATCTTGCTTTCAGCACCACAGACAGGACAGAAACGTTTCGTCCGCGCCGCGTCAGACTTTTGAGCGGTTTTCGCTTTCTCGGCCACGAGTCTCCTCCAAAAATAGTAAGATTAGGAAGGTATAAATAAAAATGAACCGGCCTATTCAGGATAGGGAGGAAGCTCTCTACTGTCAAGGGTTCTTGTCGGTCCAGAGCACGCATGGTACGGTGCGCGCGCTTCTAATTGCCTGATAAAGCAACCTATCCATGTCTGAGCGTACCCTCCTGCGAACGGGAGAATCGATTCTGTTCATCGATAGCAAAGAGCGTGAATACCTCCGCGCCCTGAAGGCCGGTGGCCGGATCTCCTTGCACGGCGGGACACTGCAAGCCGATCAGGTGATTGGTCTGCCGGAAGGCAGCCGGGTGCGAAATACGGTGAATGACTCCTTTTGGGTTTTTCGCCCGACCTATGCTCATTTGATTCCCAATTTGCCCCGCCGTGCTCAGGTGATTTATCCGAAAGATGTCGGGATTATGCTCTTGTGGGGCGATGTGTTTCCTGGCGCTACGGTGGCTGAGGTCGGAGCCGGCCCTGGAGCGCTGACCATTGCGCTGTTACGCGCGATTGGACCAACGGGAAAACTGACGACGGTCGAGGCGCGGGAAGATTTCTGTGACATGGCGCGCGAAAACGTGGCACGCTTCTTTGGTGAAGCGCTCAATTGGACGTTAACGATCGGCGATGCTTACACTGGGCTCGAACCCCGAGATGCAGACCGTCTTTTTCTTGACGTTCCCGAACCCTGGCGAGTGGTACCGCATGCGGTCCAGGCGTTACGACCTGGAGGGGTCTTGGTTGGATATGTACCGACGGTCCTCCAGGTCAAATCCCTCGTCGATGCCTTGCGGACCTCCCTTCATTTTACTGCTATCGAAGTGATAGAGAACTTACTGCGGACTTGGCACGTCAAAGATCTCTCGGTCCGCCCTGAACATCGTATGGTTGCCCACACTGGATTCTTGGTCATTGCTCGGCGCACGGCTGAGCCAAGTATGTCTGCGCAAGCGTAGCGCGAAAGGATGGCAGCGTGCCGCGTCGCATCATTCACCTCGATATGGATGCGTTCTATGCGGCAATCGAGCAACGCGACTTTCCCGAATTACGCGGGAAGCCGCTGATTGTCGGAGGGGACCGCATCCGTGGTGTGGTCGCGACTGCCTCATATGAGGCTCGTCCCTACGGCATTCACTCAGCGATGCCGATGGCGCAGGCACTCAAATTATGTCCGCACGCAGTAGTCGTGCCGCCTCGACGTGAACGATATGTTGAGGTCTCGCGGCAAATCTTTGCTATTCTGCGAACATTTACCCCTTTAGTTGAACCGTTGTCTCTCGATGAGGCTTTTCTTGACGTGACCGCCAGTGAACAACTCTTCGGCCCCGCCGTGAGCATCGCTCGTCAGATTAAGACGCGTATTCAAGGTGAGACTAAACTCACCGCCTCGGCAGGGGTCGCCTCTACTAAATTCGTCGCCAAAATCGCTAGTGACCTGCGCAAACCTGACGGTTTGGTTGAAGTATCTGAAGCGGAAGTGTTAGCGTTTCTTCATCCTCTCCCAGTCACCCGCATTTGGGGAGTCGGCAGAGTCACTGCTCGGACACTGCACGGCCTCGGAATTCACACGATCGGCGATCTCAGTCGACTCAGTCGCGAAACTCTGGTTCACCACTTCGGTGCCCACGGAGAGCACTTACTGCAACTTGCCCAAGGCATTGACCCCCGACCGGTCGATCCCGCCCAAGCAATCAAATCGATCGGTGAAGAGGAAACGTTCGCTACGGATCTGAGCCGCGACACTGACGTTCACGCCGCATTATTACGGTACGCGCAGACGGTTGCCCGGCGGTTACGTACTCGTGGACTGGTCGGCCGTACGATCACGGTAAAAGTCAAGCTGGCCGTGCGCCTCGGTGAAGGCCAGTTCCGCTCCTACACTCGTAGTTATACTTTATCTGCTCCTATCAATGACGCGCAGGAAATTTATCGGGCGGCGCTCTCGCTTTTTGCCGCCGTCCCTCGTCGTGGACAAAAAGTGCGCCTTGCCGGCATTTATGCCAGTGGGTTGGAATCAGCAACCAGCACTCAGCAACTCTCTCTCTTTTCTCAGCCGCAAATCCAGAGCGATAAACGTCGTCACCTCGGGCAATTGATCGATGAACTCACTGCGCGTTACGGCGAAGGAGTCATTCGCTTTGGTGAAACTTCAAGCACCGGGAAACTTCGCCAGCGAGATCCTACGGCATTGAGAAAAGAAGAATTACTTGATCCATTGACGACGGCAAAGAAATCTCGCTAATAGAGTTGTTAGTTATTAGTATTTAGTTTTTAGTTTTAATAATTTAGGCGGACTATAAAGGAGATGTTACCCTCCTTAAGAACTAACAACTAATAACTGATAGCAAATAGCCAAAGGAGAGAATTTTTATGAAAGTATTATTTGAAAAAAAAGGGCCAATTGCCTATGTCACCATCAATCGACCGGAAAGATTGAATGCATGTGATTTCGAGACTTATGAGACGTTAGCAAAAATTTGGCGGGAGTTTCGCGACGACGCTGCCTTGCGCGTCGGTATTCTCACCGGTGTTGGTGAACGGGCTTTTTGCGCTGGCAGTGATATTAAAGCAAACTATGTAGAACGCCCAGGCGAAGAGCCGCAGAACATCCTCTTTCCTTTACTTTTTGACCTCTACAAGCCGATTATCGCTGCTATTAACGGACACGCGAACGGCGGCGGCCTTGAACAAGCGCTGGCGTGCGACATCCGTATTGCCGCCGAGCATGCCCAGTTTGGCTTAGGAGAAGTGCGCTTGGGTTGGTTGCCGGGAGCTGGCGGAACGCAACGCCTGCCACGCTTGCTTCCGCTCGGTCGAGCCCTGGAGCTGCTCTACACCGGCAATCGCCTCAACGCGCAGGACGCGCTACGCCTAGGCTTAGTAGACCACGTTGTGCCGACGACTCAGCTCATGAGCAAGAGCGAAGAGATCGCCACGGAAATTTGTAAAAGCGCTCCACTCGCGGTGCAGAAAATTAAACAAGCAGCCCTGCGAGGCCTCGATCTGTCACTCGCCGATGGACTGAAACTCGAACGGGAATTATATAATTGGCTCCAAGGCACCGAAGATGCCCGCGAGGGCGCACGAGCGTTCGCCGAGAAACGATCGCCGCAGTGGAAGGGGAAGTAAGGAAGCAATTAGCTGTTAAGGAAATTACGTTCCTCTTTTTTTGGCTAATAGTGAAAAGCTAATAGCTTCTGGAGCGAGGAAAATGTCACAATCAGACACACCTCAATCACAAGAAGACGTCATTCGCCAGGCCGCCCGGCTCTTGCTGTCAGCTCGGTGCGTGATGGCACTCACCGGCGCAGGTATTTCGGTCGAAAGCGGTATTCCTCCGTTTCGCGGACCAGGCGGGCTATGGACGAAGTATGGTGAGCCGCCGATGAACGGGTATCAGCTCTTTCTCCAAGATCCCAAGAAAGCCTGGGAAGAACGTCTCTCTCCCAGAGGACCAAGCAAAGAAATTTGGCAAACCCTGGGCGTAGCCGAACCGAATCCCGGACACCATGCCCTCGTCGAACTGGAGCAAATGGGCATTCTCCATTACCTAATTACGCAAAATGTGGATAACCTTCATCGCCGTGCCGGCAGCCAGAACCTCATCGAGATTCATGGCAACTATACTTTGATTCGTTGCATCGAGTGCGCCACCCGTTTTCCTGCCGCCGAGGTGCCACTCCATCAACTTCCGCCGCAGTGCCCTCAATGTAGCGGCATGCTCAAAGCTGATACGGTTTCGTTCGGCGAACCGATTCCTCATGATGCCTTAGATGCGTGCTTCACCGAAACGCAAAACTGTGACTGCTTTATCGTCGCCGGCACTTCCGCTACGGTATACCCAGCCGCTGCATTCCCACTGGCCGTGCGAGAACGGGGCGGGACGCTCATCGAAGTGAACCTCTATGAAAGTGAGCTTACCCCACTCTGCACCGTCAGTCTGCGCGGACCGTCGGCGGAAATGCTTCCTACGTTGGTCAAAGCAGTAAAGGAGTTGAGACAATGAAGCAGTGGTTCGCCCTTTCGGCTATCGGACATGATCGTCCCGGCTTCGTCGCTGACCTCGCCGAACTTATTTATGAGTGTGACTGCAACCTGGAAGATTCCAGCATGACGATCCTGGGTGCAGAATTCGCGGTGTTGCTGCTTCTCTCCGGCCAAGGAGCAGATGTCGAACGACGGCTCTCGGCTGCGTGTAAGCGATTGGAATGGGAAAAGCGGCTCACCGTCTTTTTCCGTCCGCTGGAGGAAGAGCCGATGCGCCATGGCGCCGGCGCACGTATCACCCCTTATGAGATTCACGCGACCGGAGTAGATAAGGCGGGGATCGTCGCGCGCGTGGCCCGTTGCTTAGCCGACCACGGGGTGAACATTACACAAATGCAAACGCACGCACGCCCTGAGCCCGGCAGCGGAGTTACTATTTACACGATGCAGATTTCTATGGATGTTCCGGCTGCGGTCGATATTCGCACCTTACACGAACGGCTCGAACGCATCGCCGATGAGCTGCATATCCACATTGATCTGCTACCAGCAAGTCAGTAGAGGCAATCTCTCAGTGGTTCATACTTATTCTTCAATCTGAAACGAGGACGAAGTGAAAAGGATGCACCATCAGTCTACCGCGACCTTCATAGGCGCATGCCCGCACGACTGTCCTGACGACTGCTCGATGATTTACTCCGTGGAAGAGGGCCGACTCGTGGGCGTGCGCGGGAACCCCGATCACCCCTTTACCAGGGGCAGACTGTGCGTCAAGGTCAAGGACTACGACCGGCATCATTACAACCAGGAGAGGCTGTTGTATCCCCTGCGCCGCGTCGGCCCGAAAGGGAGTCGGCAGTTCCGACGCATCAGTTGGGATGACGCGCTCGCCGAGATTCAGGACCGGTGGAACGCTATCATCGCCGAGCACGGACCGCAGGCGATACTCCCTTTTGGTTATGCCGGAACCCTTAGCCTGCTCAACGGCATGAATTCGGGCGATGCGTTTTTCAACCGACTCGGTGCCAGCATCGGTGAGAAGACCTTCTGTGCCTCCGGCTCGGTTACCGCGCAACTGCTGACCGTCGGCCCGACGCTCGGAACCGATCCCGAGAGCTTCGTGCATGCCCGCTATATCGTACTGTGGGGTGCGAACACCATCACAACGACCTCCCATCTCTGGCCATTCGTGCTCGAAGCCCGCAAGCGCGGCGCGAAGGTCGTCGTTGTCGACCCCTACCGTTCGCGCACTGCTGCGCAGGCCGACTGGCACCTTACGGTGCGTCCTGGAACAGACGGTGCTCTGGCTCTGAGTATAATCGACACCTTGATCACGGAGGACCTTATCGACCGCGATTACATAGAACGTTATACGGTCGGTTTCGACGAGCTGCGTGAGCGGGCAGCGAAGTTCTCTGCCGACCTCGCCGCGAGTGTCATTGGAATCGCCGCAGGTGACATTCGGCAATTTGCTCGCGAATACGCGCGGACCCAACCATCGGTCATCCGCTTAGGTGTAGGACCGGAACGCCATCCGGGCGGGGCACAAGGTATGCGAGCTGTAGACTGCTTGCCGGCACTAGTCGGCGCATGGCGGCATGTGGGCGGTGGACTGCTACAGATGCCAATCTTCGTGCCAGTCCGATTCGACCGTCTGTCGCGACCCGACTGGATCAAGCCCGGAACCCGAGTCGTCAATCTGCTTTTGCTCGGGGATGCTTTGACCGGCAAGTTAGATCTGAACCCGCCGATCAAGGCACTGTTCATTTGGAACACCAACCCGGTCTCACAGGTGCCGGACTCGAATAACGTCATCCGCGGATTGGTACGCGATGACGTATTCACGGTAGTGAGCGAGCATTTCCTGACGGACACGGCAGCGTACGCCGACCTCGTGCTACCGGCGACCATGGCCGGCGAGCATACGGATATTGTCACGTCCTGGGGGCACTTCTACATCAACTATAACCGCAGGGCGGTGGATCCCCCTGGTGAAGCGGTGTCGAACGTCGAGATGTTCCGTCGACTGGCACAGACCATGGGCTTCGACGATTCCCATTTCCGGCAGACCGACGAGGAAATGCTCGAACAGGTGCTCGATTGGGAGGCGCCCCTGCTCCACGGTTTCACCTACGAGATGCTAAAAGAGCGCGGGTTCCTGCGAGTGAACGTGGGTGCGCCGGATGCGTACGCGCCACACGCGCACGGCAACTTTCCGACACCCTCGGGCAAGTGTGAGTTTAAATCTTCTGTGGCCGAGCACGGGAATTTCGTCGTGCCGATGCTGCGACAAATGTGTGACTCGGCGCAAAGAGGAGAATGGGTCGATCCGCTGCCAGGAACTGCAACGCCGGAGACGCTAGCAACCACTACGGGACTGCGGACTTCATCCTGGCCGTTGCAACTCCTGTCGCCGAAGAGTCATACGTTTGTCAATTCCGAGTATGCCAACGAGCCACACAAGCTCCGCCATCAGGGTGGTCAGTTCATACTCCTGAATCCCGCCGACGCCCGCGTGCGCAACCTCGCCAATGGCGACCACGTGCGCGTCTTCAATGAGCGCGGCGAGTTTCTCGCCGAGGCGCGTGTCACAGAGGAGGTTCAGCCGCACTTGGCTATCGCGACGTTCGGCTACTGGCGCAGCCTGAATCGCGGCGGCGCGGTCAATGCAACGACCCCGGGCGGCAATCTTGGGTTGGGTGGGGCACCCATATCTTTCCACAATTTCGTGGAAGTGGCTAAAGCTTGACTCACCATCGAGTCGAACCAGTCAGGGTAATTTTTAAGGATAAGACTGGCATGACTCACAACCGACAGTTTCCGTCTGACGTTTCCTTCCTCAGAGGCCGGTTTTCCTTTTTATTGATTTCACTTTTCTTTTTTTTTCTTCTTCACTCGTTTCTGGCTGGCCATCCGCTAACGCCTTATTTCTTGCCTGCACTACTTCTCGCGACCCTGGTAGCAAACGTCATTGCGTTCAGCGGTAAAACGTCGATCATCCTCGTCGCCAGCGTGCTCGCCCTTACCAGCCTTGCCCTCAGGTGGATCACATATTTCAACGAAAACCACCTGCTGCTGCTGCTCATCGGCGACGGTATTGGCGGGCTATTCTTTGCCTTTATCGCCGTGAATATCCTCACTGCGGTGCTGCGAGCAAAGACCGTGACGGAAGACACCATTAGTGGAGCGCTATGTGTATACTTACTGATCGGGTTTGTATGGGCGTTCTTATATATGATGGTGGAATCCGTTCATCCTGGTTCATTTTCCCTCGGAGAAGCGGCGAAAATAGCTGCAGGCACGGCTCATCCCGCAGCTGCCCTCTTCTCGCTCTTCTTGTATTTCAGCTTGACGACACTTTCCACAGTGGCTTATGGGGATATTCTGCCTCTGACCGGTCCGGCCCGCGGACTTGCGGCCCTCGAAGGCATCGCAGGGCAGTTCTATATGGCCGTGTTGGTCGCCCGCTTCGTCGCATTGTACATCGCCCACAGCCACAAGTAGCACCCAAACAGTAGTGCGAGTGCGAGATTCTTCGCTTTGCTCAGAATGCCAGCAATGGCGTCAATCTGCATTGGCTATGTGGAACTCATGAGCCGATCGAGGACCAATTGATATGCCTCCGGCGAGACCCCCAGCGGCCCGCGTAAAGGCATGTGCATTTCCGCAATCACAAACACGACGATCCCGATGAAGGCCCCCATGAGACCAGTCAGCACGAAATGAACGACATTTTCAGCGACCAAGAAGTAGGACGCAAGCACGCTGAGAAATGCACCAGTGACGACAATGACCCACATGACTCCCGGCAGGCTCGACCCTACGGCGTCAAAGCGTTGCTGCCGTAACTCGGTCAGCTCATTGAACTCTCGCAGCGCCTCGGCATGCAACGTCGTTAAGCCAGGAGTCGACGGCTCAAAAGAAAACAAGCGCTGCTGAAGCGTCGTCATCATTCGCACTTCTTCTACAGGAAGAATTCCGCGCCGCTGCAGCGGCCACGACTGCTCAATCACGTAGCGCGTATAATCACGGAGCTGTTGCCGGAGTTCGCTACGGGTCGGATCAGGATGGCCGCTGATATCCCGATACAGCGCCGCCAGTGAGGCCGCCTCCTGCGAGACGATACCCTCGACCTCTGAGTGGGTTCCCCAGACAGCCACCGCGACGAGGCTAACCGTGAGGCTGTAAAACACGCCGATCATTGAACAGAAGAAGATGATGCTCTCGTTGGTGTGTACCCCCAATTGCAGACGCTTCCCAACCAGATGTCGAAAGCAGAACAGACCGACAACCGCACTTCCGGCAAACAGCAAGACCGTGAGAAAACCAGCCATCCAGAGTGGAAGATTGTATAACCATTCCATAGCTACCCTCATGAACACGACGGCAATCCCTCATCGGTTCTTCCTCCGCCCGTTACAAGACCGGAAGCTCGTAGTTGACAATGAAGCGGACGTTGTTGCTTGACCCGCCTTGATGATTGAAATCAACATAAGCGTTGCGCAAGCGGAACCACACCCCACGCAAAGGGCCTTGCTGGATGCGGTAGTCCACTGTGATATCGAATTCTGCTTCATCTGGTAAGGGCTTCCCGGTGCTCGGGTCTCGTGCGCCATAACCGTGCGCATAGTTGAGCGCCCAATTCAAACCAGGAAAACCCACATGGGTAAAATCGTATGAGAGCCCGAGCAACCAGGCCGACTCCCCGGCTCGATTGAACCCTTTCTCAATCAGGTTCAGATATCCGGGATAGGTACCGAACGGACTCTGAATCGCCGCGCCACTGGCGGTGGCCGAGAACCCGGTCGTCGCAATGACATTCTTATAGCTCAGCGCCGCCTGACTGCTAACAACCTGTGTATCAAACGAACCCAACAGATCTTGCCCCACACTGCGTTGGTCGGTCAATTGGGTTGACAGCTTGAGCTGGAGCGCTTTACTGACTACCCACGTATAGTAGGTTTCCGCGTACATAATGTTCATCACATCCGGCACCAAGTAGTTAATCGCGCCAATGAGAAAATCATCAGATGGTACATAGGCAGCGCCGGCCGCAACCAGGCCGCGCTTGCGATTGCTTGGAGCGCCAGCCGCCTCTGACATACTGATAAACGTACTGGAATCACGCCGCTTGATCTTGTCGATATAACCAAAACCGTACCTGAACCGCGACGTACGGTGGTAGAGTATGTACCCCTCAAACGTATTGGGCGTCATACGATTGTCTTGCCTGTTCACGTAAGGGAGGTCAACGTACTGGCGATAGAGCATGGCCGTATGCTCTTTATACTGTAACTCTGCATACGTCCGCCCGACCACCGTGTATTCCCGTTGCCCAGGGCGTAGGAGCAAGGTGCCGTCGCGATCGAGGGGGCCATAGAGCTTTTGCGAGGTGAAGACTTCTGCGCCGATCGATAGGATATCGCGCCACCGACCGGACTGATACGCGAGCGATCCACCCAGCGCCCAGGCTTCGTTATACGTATCAGGAGCACCTACTTTGTTGGTTTCGTTGTTGAAGTAGTAGGTGCGCAGTTTCAGCGTCACATCGGTGTCACGAAAAAAGGGCGAGCGCTCAGGCTTTTCGAGATGGAGAGTATCACGTAACGCACTCCTTAGTCTCGGGAGTAGCCAGGGCAGCGGCAGAGGATGTTCGAACTTGAGGGTGTCGGGTAACTGCTCGACCGAATCGGGCATTGGGCCTTGGTCGAGGACACTCTCTTGCCCCCAACTAGGGAGTGGGCAGACAATTTGGCAACAGATTACGCCGAGCAAGAAAATAACAGGAAGATACCTCAACACGTCCACCCTTCGGCGAACTCGGAGCGAACGGGTCGGGTGCTAGCAAGGTTAGAGATTTTCCGTTCGTGCTGAGCCGGTCGAAGCACGATTAAGCCTTTTTCAGTAGCCTGCTAAGCGCAATCACACAGATTCTGTTGGATAGCGCGCAGGGGCTCTCAATGGTAGGGTGAGCACAGCGCGCCCTACCATTGCTTCACCCAACACTAGGGCGCAGGCACTACTCGATAATAGACCCCGTTGGCGCCGTAGGACGGCTGGAACCACGTACTGCCGCACAGCTCGTAGGTCGTCTCCCCGACGGTCGAGGGAACACAGCCAGTGGGCAGCGTCGCGTAGATCGCTCCCATCGCGTACGCAGTGTTAGTGGCGCCAGCGGCGTAGCCTGCGGAGTACGCATTCGAAGTGGCCGTACTGGTATTGGCTGACGCCATCGCCGCGCCTGCGGCCATACCAACCGCAGCACCCGCGGCCGCAGCACCTGCCGTCGACCAGCCGCCGCAGTTGTAGCAACTGGAACCGTAGTAGTTCACCGTGGTGGGCGGATGGTAGTACGGGTAGTAACCTCCATAGTAGTGGTTATACCCACCGTAAACCGTCCCACCGTCGGCGCCAGTGGCGCTCCAAGAGCCGTCGCCACCCGACGCATGCCCACCGTCGGCGCCAGTGGCATTCCAAGAGCCATCACCGCCCGACGCATGCCCACCCCAGGCACTAGTGGCATTCCACGAACCATCGCCACCCGATGCATGGCCGCCGTAGGCGCCGGTGCCGCTCCACGAGCCGTCACCACCCGACGCGCTCCCACCGCGGGCGCCGGTGCCGCTCCACGAGCCGTCACCACCCGACGCGCTCCCGCCCCAACGGCCAGTGTGACTCCACGACCCGTCGTTGCCCCATGAGTGTCCGCCCCAGCCGTTGGAGTGTGACCAAGCTGCAGCTGGCCCAACCGAGAGCACAGTGGTCAGCAGACCTACAACGCCGACGATCATTGCTTTCATGATGTGTACCTCCTTACTGCTTTTTCTTGGTGGTCGTGCCTTTCATCGTCGGCTTGGCGCCTGGCGGCAACTTTGGGTCCGGCCGCGCAAACTTGATCCGCGCCGCCTTGCCCGCTGTCGCCGAGGCGAAGGCGTCCGTCGGGACCGCTACGTCGAGTTGCCAGGTGGACAACTCCATCTGGTGACGTAGGCGTAGTGGATCGTTACGGAACACCGCGCGTAGCATGCGTGGCAGTTTGTCCTCCGCTCCGATCCAAATCTGCACGAATACATTGTCATTGGCGTACCCCACCATATCCGTCGTCGTTCCGCCCACCACGCGGGACTGGCCAATGTAGAAAGCGAGCTTGAGCCCGTCAGCAATATCCTTGTACGGGTCCGCCACGATCACGTCAGTGAAGGGGAAATAAATCGCCGCCGAGTCATAGGCAGCCTTGAGCGCGCCATCAATCGTCGGCGGCGCGTCGGCCACGGCTACCAGGTTGGCGGCCGGCTCAAAGGCCATCATCACTTTGCCATCGTAATAGAACTCCGAGGCCGGCCCATCGCCGCTGGTAATCACCCGCAGCTTGTCGGGTCGCTGCAAGAGGACGTCGGACTTGGTCGTGTAGATGAGCGGCGTGCCGAGACGGCTGGGGCTCTCGTAGGAGACCACGGCGGTGAAGGCCAACGCTTTGGCCGCGGCTAAGCGACTGCTAGCCGCCTTAAGAATCTCGATAGCTTTGGGTTCGAGGGTCATGGCGACCCCGAGCACGGCGGGGGCATTTGGCGCCTTGGCCGCTTTCGCCCCCTTCGCGGGCTTCTTGGACTTCGCTGAGGCGGCGTGGGTGTTCGTCCCCGTCGCCACCAGGCATACAGTCAGCACGATAAATGCAAAACGTTTCAGCATAGTGTTCTCTTCAGTTCATGCGGCGAAGGTTGTGAAAGAGATCTCGAAGATTCGCAGGACGCTATCACAGCCGCATCAATAGGTCCAGATTTTTGTTCCCTACTAGATACTGTTACTCAATGTGCCAGTACTTGTTGCACGTCGCGTAAGAGGTCATCGGCCGTCCAGGAATTGTCGGTGTACACTTTGACCACCCTACCCTCCGGCGAGACGACCGCCGTGCGAGGAAAGTGCGCAAACTGGTCCACCGTCGGTAAGTACCGGAGCCCAAAGAACTTGGCGATCGCTTTGACCTCGTCCGTCGTTCCCGAGGCAAACTCCCAGTGAGCAAAGCGCTCTACGGCGGTCGCGTCGGTGTAGTAGGTGCCGTAGTTGCGCAGCAGCGCGGGTGTGTCGTTGGCCGGATCAAAGCTGATGCACAACAGATGGGTCCTAGCCTGCAACTGCGGATCCTGCTGCAACGCTTGGTGGATCTCGGCAAAGATCCCGACCATTTGCGGGCAGCCGCGGGGGAGTGGACAGCGTGTGTAAATGAACGTCAGCAACAAGACTTTGTCGCGGTATTGATGCAACCGAATCGCTTGCTGGTCTTGATTGACTAATGAGAAATCCGGCACTTCATCCCCCGGTTTGGGCACATAGGCCGTCTCCGGTATCACCACGTGCAGCATTTCAGTGGCGTTTCCCCTGGCAAACACCACCTCTTCCAACCAGGCCCGCTCGCCTTCCACCACTAGGGCCGCCTGTATGCGATCGCCCGGTCTGAGTCTCGTGTAGGCCCACTCTTCTTTTAACTTGAAGGGCATCGTCATCGCCCCCATGTAGCCACGAATCTCTTCGTGCGCGATCAGGGCGGTACGTTGTTGGCGATTAACTGACACGACCTGACCTTGGAGTTCATAGCGACGCGGCGATGAATTGCTTGGCGATTGACAAGCCCAGAGGCCGACACACGCCGCACCGAGAAGCAGGACTGTAGGAACGATTACACGCCTCATTCACCGACTCCCTCTTACCTACCCGGCCGGAAATCAGGGAATCATACCGCACTCAAACATTTTGTTGGCAATAGGAGCGGCCACGCGGTTGAGGAACTCAGTTCGCATCTGCGGATCGTTGCGTAGTATTTCTATCGCCCGTTGCTCCATCTGTGCCCGTTCTCCGGTCGGCGGTTGGCTTTTCTTTTCTGCCAACTGTTCACAGGAAGAGCTTTGGTATTTCTCGACGACTTTCTGGGCGAGCCTGTCCAGTATCGGGTATGACTGCTGAGCGCCGGCAATCCCAGCGAGCAGCAGTATGGGTGCCGCTGCGAATAGGTAAGAACGTCCTCTCATGGTTTTCCCCTTTCTACGGTCAGGCTTGGTCTGCGCGTGATTACAAAGAGACGAAAAAAGAGTCATCGGCTTCTCGTTCCCTACTTAGCTGCGGTTTGGCTCGCCGAGGCAGCCTGACTGGCATTGGGGTTCACAACCTGGACCGTTTGCATCATACCCAAATCCTCGTGCGCCAGGATGTGGCAGTGAAAAACGAATTTGCCGACGATGACCGGATCGGTGAAGGGGATCAAGACCTTCACCGTACTACCAACGGGGAGATTGACGATGTCCTGCCGACCGACAAACGGCACTGCCTTACCGTTGATCTCGGTCACCTGGAAATCGAGTTGGTGAATGTGAAAGACATGTTCCTCATTGGCGACGTTCTGGATCGTCCACTCCTCCACCGTACCAAGCGTGGGTTGGACATCGATCCGGTTCGCATCGAATTGTAGGCCGTTGATGTAAAATTGGCCAGTGTCAGGATTCTCGGAGAACACCATCGTGCGCTGCTGGGCGATCGGCTGGGTACTTAAGTCTTGCACGGCCGGGAATTCCTCCGGAGTGGGCAATGGTCTGGGTATTTCTGGCCGACCCTCCGAAATCAGCGTTGCCAGCGTGACTTCCGGATATTGATCCCCGTCGGCCCCCTGGTTGTAGAAGAGCGTGCGGAATTGGTACAGTCCGTGAGCCCCCCCATAGACCAGTACTTCGGTTCGATCACCCGGTGGTAATACGATTTCTTCCTGGGACAGGATTCGGGTATGACGATTGCCGCCACGGGCGAGTTCGTAGAGCGTATGGCCGTCAAGCTTGAGTCGGTAATAGATATCGGCGCTGACATTGCCGATGCGCCAGAACTGCACCTCCCCCGGCCGAATCTTAACGATCGGATTCACCAGACCGTTGATCGTGCGCGTGGTGCCGGCGTCGCTGTCGATGATGCCGGCCAGTCCACCGCCGCCAGGGATCTGCCCGTCGATATTCTGGAAGTCTTTAAGGAGCATGATCCGTTCCGTGATCCCCCGTAGTTGCGGGAAGGGATCAAGGATCCCGTCCACGATGATAGCGCCTGACATCCCAGCGAAGGTTTGCGATTCCACATACCCGTCCGCGTGAGGGTGATACCACAGCATTCCGGGCTGATGGTTGGGGGGGTAGAAAACCTGTTGGAGGTATGGAGCGGCCCCAGGCTGAATATTGACAAAAATGTTGTCGCTGTTGTTCTGGGGCGAGACATTGGCGCCGTGGTGGTGCAGATTGGTGGGATTGTCGAAGGCGTTGACGATCGTAATGTTCGTCGTGTCCCCAGGCTGTATCAATAGCGCTGGCGGTACGAAGAGGCCATTATACAATATGCTCTGCACTCGCTGCCCGGCGATGTCCACTTCTGATACCGCAGCCGTGAAGGTCGTAGTGAGCGTGCCACCGGAGCTAGTGAGTATGGGCGGGTTCTTGAAGGTTTCTGAAAAGCCACCTCCTCCCCCACTGTTGACGGAGGTAATAGCAAAGTTCTGTAGGGATTGTTGCCATTCGAGCGTGACGCTCTTGCCCGCCTCGGGAAAGTCGCCCACCGTACAGCTCCCGGCTGCGCCTTGCAGAAAGTCGGTGCCTAAGGACGTCACCGTAAACGTCGCGCTGCCAAACTGGGTTCCGTCATCGAATACCTGCACGGAGTGAGCGCCATCGCTCAGACTTCCCCAGTTCACTTCGACAATGAAGCCGTTGTTGCTATCGCCACAGACAGCCTGGGTGTCACCGCGCGGGAGCCCATAGGCGATGGGCACCTGAGCGCCACCATCAATCGAGGCCGTGACGTTGCTGGCTTGACACTTCCAGCCGGCAATGAAACCGAGCCCGCTTTGAGACGATCCCTTTGCTGGGTTCTCCAGGTTGGATTGCGCCCATAGCGCTTGCGGTGCGACGACACTCACGGCTACCAGCAACGCGCTAGCAACCCAATGAATAGATCGAGCGACTCCCGCTTCTGACTGCACTTTTCTCATCGTCCTTCTCCTTTCTCCTGCTCGCATCATACTGGCGAGACAACCCCCCTGTCAGCAAATCGGACGCCGGGCTTTTAGCATGGAACTGGACGGTTTTCTACTTTATGACGTCGCATTGTTTGAAGACACTGCGCTATCGTTCAGCTTAGTGTTCAATAACGTTCGGTATCGTTATATTTGTCCTCGTAAAAGAGAGGTGCAGAGTATCCCCTCGACTCGACCTCCTGCAACGGTTACGTTTGGAGCGAACGGAGAAACGAAAAAGGGATGCTGGCCCGTTTTTTGACCAAAGTACTGCAACTCATCCTGCTGAACTGTGCGATCTTTCTCGTCTACCGACTGCTCTTCATTGGTTCGTTCGTCGCATCGACTACCCTCGCCGATGTCTCGGTGACGCTTCTCCATGGCCTGCGCCTCGACGTTGCCTTATTAGGGCTTGAGCTGGCCAGCCTGACCGTGCTCGCATTGCTCACCCGCTACTTGCGTTATCGCTTCACACTTTGTGTGCTCTGGTTCTTCACTTACTTGCACTTTCTCGGTATGCTCGCCAACCTGCTCTTCTTCCGTGAGCGTAACCAGCACCTGTGGGAGATGCTCCTCGCCAACCTCGATCGCCCTGCAGAAATTTTCGTCGCGGTTGAGCCATTCATAGACGAACACTCCCTTCTTCTCGTCGCCCTACTCCTCGCTTCTGGCGCTATCATCCTCGCTGCGGCCCGGTACGGCCGTGCCCTTGCCAATCAATCCCTGGATCTTTGGCGTAGCCCGTTGGCTTTGGGGGTAACGGTCGGAGCTACCGCCTGCTGTGTTCTTCTCAATCTCGAATTGGTCCCGAGGAAAACGAAAAAGCAGTCCCATTTCGAAATGATAACCAGCACCCGTCGCATGAAATCCGACAACTATGTCCTGAATCAGGCGGTGATCAATCCGCTGCAGGACTTCATTCATTATTACGCCCCGTCTCGCTTGACGCGCACCCGTTACCAGCTTGACCCACAACAGGCGCTTGACCTGAGCCGCAGCCTTCTCGGTCTCTCGCCTAATGATGAGCGCTATCCATTATTGCGCAAGATCAAGAGTGACTCGCGGCTTGGTATTCGTAACGTAGTCATCATTCAAGTCGAGGGGCTCGGCGGTACCCTCCTCGACGCTCGGATCGGGGACGGCTACCTGATGACCTACCTGCGGGAACTCGGCGACCGTGGTCTTTACCTACCGAACATCATCCAGAGCTTCGGCGCGACTGACGGCTCTGTCTTCGCCACCGCCACCAGCCTGCATCGCACCTTCGCTCCCGGCAAGGAGTATTCTTTTTTCTTTCCCTATGAGGTGGACGGATTCTACGGCTCCTTCCCCCGCGTCCTGGGAACAACGGCATACCGTCATTATTTCTTCGCCGGATTTCGGCAGCGCATCGACGATTTTGTCAGTTTCATGAGTAACCAGGCATACGAGACTTTTGGCCACGACGATCTCTGTAAACGGCTGGGGGCCCGCGCGGCCGAGGAGTCGAACCGGCTTGGCATCTTCGACGGGCCGATGCTACGCGAGGCGGCTACAGTCATCTTGGCCAACTCGGGTCCGTTCACCGCTCACTTGGTGACGGCAACCAGCCACTCGCCGTGGACCGTGCCATCATCAATGAAAGAAAGGATTGTTGATGACCTGCTCACCACCTTTCGCTACGTCGATCGGTCGCTCGGTGAGTTCATCGAGACCTTGCGTACGCGGTTGCTCGATTTTGATCACACGCTCTTCGTCATTATTGGCGATCATACCAGTATCACCTTTGGTAATGGGTATACGGAACGTATTCGCGTGCCCATGATCCTCTACAATACGGAACTCGCCAAACAGAGGAGCCGGTGGGCCGATCAACAAGAGAATGTCGGCAGCCATGTCGATATCATGCCGACTATCCTCGCCCTGCTCGATGGCGAACATTTCTACAGCGGCGTGGGCAGGAATCTCCTTAGCAGCGCAACGACCGCGAGCGGAGTGATTAGTAGTACGCATCATGAAAGTCTATACATCAAGAATGGCTTTGCCTTACGCTACACTCCGCACAGCAAGACCACCGAGCTTTTCCCAATCGAAAATGGCGAGATTATCATGCGCGACGTCTCGGAGCAGTATCCCGAACTCACCGAGCAACACCGGCTCGAGTATCTTGCCTTATACGAGACCTCCGAGCGCCTGACGCGCGAGCGGCGGGTGTTTCCGCTCGCCCCAGAATCTCTGCGCCGAGTCGACGGCCACATGCAGTAGCATGCACGAACGAATGAAAAGCCAACGGGCTCGCCACAACTATCCCAAGGCGAAGAGCGACAGCAAGAAGCGGGTGCGCTGGCCGAAGGTCGCTTGACCACTGCCCACACCCCAAATGTGAATGAGACCGTAAAACGTCCACACCCCACCGATCCGTAAGAGACGACGCGTTACGCCACCGCGCGCTCCTGCCGGTTGGCCTCGCCGCCCCTGCTCGCGGAGCATCGAGACATAGATCCCGGTCGCGAGCAAGAAGCAGTAGAAAATGCGCGCGTGCAGAAGATTCCACAACTCGGAGAAGTTGCCGACGACCAACAGCTTTTCCTGCTGGATCACATGGTAATAGAGATTACCGACAAATGCTGCCGCGAAGATCGCCAGTAGGGTCCGCAACCAAGGCTGAGTTTTGTAGCGCGCGAAGACAGGGTAGAAGAAGAACTCTACCATCAGTTCCTTGAAGTAGTAGTAGTAGCGGTTCCAGAACTCGACGATGGACTCCGACAGCAAGGGTTTGTAGGTATTGCGGAACACATTGAAGCCACAGAGGCGCAGCACACCAATGTATTCGTGGCCCTTAACCGCCAGCTTAAGCGTGTTCCAGATCAAGTCGCAGTAGACGCTCACCCAAGCCGTCAATAAGGAAGCGGTGGCGGTGCCGCGAATCAGGTCCTGGAGCCACGGCATCCCCAAGCTGTGGCCGTGCAGCATGCCGGCGAGCGGGGTTTTGGCATCGCCATAGACGGCGCCGCGCATCAGTAGCATGACGCCCCTCCAGACCTGGGCCAGGAGGAGGAGTTTGAGTCCGGCAAGTTGGGACCGTGCCAGCGCCTCGGTGGACTGAGCCTCACTTCGGGTGAGATAGTCGAAGCCTTTACCGTACGGGGTCTCGCTCCCGCGCCACACCGGCCAGAGATAAAAAAGATGGTCGGCGAGAGAGGTATTCGCCGCCTTCCCTCGCTGTCCCGACTTGAGCAGATAGCCGCAGCGCCAGAGTAAGAATGGCAGAATTAGGGCAAATTGGGCGAAGAGCGCGCGCCAAAGTCCGTCACTGCCCGGTGTCAGCCAGAGCGTAACCAGCATGCTCCAGAAGAATAAGTGTAGGACGATCTGCGGGCGACGCCTAATGACTTCGGGGAGCCGGCGGAAGTGCACGGCACCAAGGTAACAGAGAGAGAGGAAGCCAAGCACGTACGGGACGAGTAGGAGCGCCCGCAGGCCAGGCGCGAGGGTCAGGTCTGGGCCGGCTCCGGTACTCTTGCGCGTCACCGACGTCACCAAGAACACGAGTGATAGCAGGGAGAGGGCTTGCCGACGGCGTCCGGGGGTGATCCATGCGCCGGCCCGTTCTAAATGCGCAGCCCACCACGCCACCAGCGCTATGTTCTCGTGGAAGCTCACCGTTTGCCGTAGTCTCGTGCGGACAAGCGCGACCGTCGTCATCCTCTCTCACTCTCGATGAGGTCGAGAATGCCGCCGATGGAACTTAACTCCCCGGGATCGATCCCCTTTGCGGTGAAGTCGATCCCGTAGGTCTCCTCCAGGTAGGAGACAATTTGTAGCACAGCCAATGAATCGATGAGGCCGGATTCGATCAGGCTCACGCGCTCATCGAGGCCGTCGAGCGGATGCTCCGGTTTCTGGATCGTGCGTAGGAAGTGCAGCAGATCCTCGGCATGCCGTGCCCGCGTGACGAACTGAGTCATCAGCTTGACGTACTCTCTCTCGGGTTGAGAATACTCTTCAGGTCGAGCGGTGTGAGTCGCGTGCACGTCTCCTTCACCAGATCACGGTTGATCTTACCTCGCGAGGTGCGCGGGATCGCGTCTAGCAAATACCAGCGCACTGGCATCTTCGCCTCGGCCAGACGGTGTTTCATCCACTGGTGCAAGGCACGCACGGTCGCGTCGCTTGAGTCGCTGAGCACGACGGCCAGGCCGACGTTCTGACCGTAAAGCGGGTCATCGAGCGCGAAGGTGCAGACATCAGTGGTGTGGTCGAACTGTTCCACTACCGTGTCAACGTCGGTGGGGTAGATCTTGGCACCCCCTTTGTTGATCTCATCCCGTTCCCTCCCCCGGAGATAGAGGAGCCCGCGCTCGTCGAGTATGCCGATGTCACCAGTCATGAACCATCCTTGTGATACGGCTTGGTCGGTCAGATCGTCGCGTTTGAAGTAGCCTTTCATGAGTGCGGGCGTATTGAGCCAGACGAAGCCCGGCTCACCGATCGCACATTCTGTTTCAGGGGCAAGTGGAACCTCCGTATCCTGGGTGCTGAGGATCTTGATCACCGCACCCCATGGCACGCCGATCAGTCCATCCTCGGGCGTGAAGTCTGGAACCGTGGTCCCGGCCACCCAGCTCCCGGTCTCGGTGATGCCGTAGGCATTGTAGACTTGTTTCGTCCCGGCCCAGGCCTGGATGTCCTTCCATAGGTGCGCCGACAGCGGGGCTGAGCCGCAGTGCACTCGCGCAAGAGTTCCGTGGGTTGGTTTCTTGGCGAGCTTCAGCGCCATCCGCCACATCGACGGCACGGAAGAGAGGAAGGTAATCGCGTGCTCGTCGATGAGCGCGCCGAGTCGCATCAAGATCTCGGGTCTGAAGGGTGGCGTGATGAACAGCTCCTGACCGGAGAGCCAGGGAAACAGACAGTTACAGATGAGACCGTGACCGAAATGGGTTGGCAGCAGGCAGAGGGTGCGGCGAAAGTCAGCGAGGCCGAGGCTTTGCTGAAGTGTGATCCAGCGGGCACGGAGCGACCGGTGCGTATGGACGACGCCCTTAGGATTCCCGGTCGAACCCGAAGTGAACAAGATCAGCGCGTCGTCATCCAAGCGCAGGCGGCCTCCGGACACCTCTCCAGAGGGTTCGTCCTCGCCAAGCAGATCCTCCAGGGTATTCACGACCGAGACACCGGCTGCGCTCAAGCGATCGGAAACCGTTGCCTCGGTGCCATCGTCAACGATCGCGAATCGCGGTGTCGCGGTGGCGACGAGGTTCTCCACCTCGAAGGGGGTCAGGCGGTTATCGAGCGGGATCGCGCATCCACCGAGCCGCCACACCGCGAGGAGTTCGGCAAAGAACTCCAGACGGTTGCCAAAGTGGAAAAAGACTCGATCTCCGGGCGAGAATCCCCGGCGCTGGTAGCGGCGGGCGCGCGCGGCGACCTGGCGAACGATCGTGGCGCGGTCCCAATGTCGGCCAGTGACCGGCTCGCTCAGATCCCCTGGTGTCAGATTGAGCACCATTCCTGACCTGCGTCTTGAGGAGAGTCAGCCCGTAAAGTGAGGCAACCCGCGCTTTCATTGGCGACGACTATGACCCTCAACGTGGCTATCACAACTTGTACGGGCAGCAACATGTGCTGGCTTCGACCCGCTTCGTCCTTTACAATAGGATGGCCGCAGAGACATAGATATAGACCCATATCCTGAGGGTCAAGACCGGCGAATCTCTGGCAGTATGCGGGAGGGCGCCGAAAACTGTAAATATATAGAGCCCGCGTAGCGAAAGGAGAAGATCATGGCGAATCGCAATGAAAAAAAGTGGGGAAAAGTAAAGCAAGGAAAAACTTCAAGCATGACTCGTCGGCCAAGGTTTTTTGTTTTCCTTGCTCTGATTATCATTCTCGGCTTTTCTCTCGCCCGCTCCGCGAGGGCTGAGGGGGATCAACTGCAGGGCGATCAACTCCAAGGCGACCAATTGCAAGGCGATCAGGCCACGGGCGATCAACTCCAAGGCGACCAATTGCAAGGCGATCAGGCCACGGGCGATCAACTCCAAGGCGACCAATTGCAAGGCGATCAGGCCGCGGGCGATCAGGCTGAAGGCGACTGAAGATGAATTCTTGGAAGGTAGGGCGGGCTCTGCCCGCCGGAGACGACAGACGTAGTCTGCCTTACAAAAGACTGCGTTAGCTCACCCCTGCGTAGGGGCACGGCGTGCCCCTGCAACGGCAAGGACTCCTCCGTCGGCAATCTGCGGTAAAGAGAAAACTCTCGGTGGGGGCACGCATCTTGGCGTTTCCACGTGCTATGCCCCGCACCTTCCTACATTTTTGCCGCTTCGACAATTACGATATCATCGTTCTTCTCATCAACCGTGGCCACGCCGCAAGCCGTGGCGTTGCCATTCGCATCGAACTTGCATCCATACAATCCCGCTTCCTTGGCCTTGCATTCCCCTTCGTCCAATGCCACGACATACCAGCCCGACCCGGCCGGTCGGTTGCGGCTATTGCCGGCAGTATTGACAGCGATAAGCATGCCTCCTGCACCCGTGCCCCCCCCTTTACACTTGAAGTCGCCTTCCGCATAGAAGTAGAGCACCTTATCTTCATCGTCGTAGAGTTCGTCGGTCTCTTCGACCGTTCCATCCCCATCGATATCGATCGACTCAACCCAGAAGGAATCGTCGTCTCCCTGGGCATTGGCTGTGTTAGCAGCCGCCTTACCTTTGCCGACCGTAGCCTTTTTATTAGCGGTGGCCGGCGGGGTGGGAGTCTTGGCTTTGGCAATGTCAGCCTTAGGCTGGACGTCAGCGCCCACCGCATCTTGGGCGCGTGCCGTGCCGATACCAAGTACTAAGATCAGACCGAATGTGAATAGCACCTTCTTCATCACAATCCTCCTTACTGTAAAAAGAACAGTTTCCCTCACTGATAGTGGCATCCTCATGCCGCCCAAGCTTGTCACGGCGGGGAGCGAGACATCTGCCTGTCCATCACTGGGTGGTTCCCGTCAGACATACTATCCTGTTATCCTCTCTTCACATTCGCGAAGCGATGCTTCTTTATGACGGCGTTGCCGCACCTGAGGTCCAAGAAGATAAACGGTCGGCCATCTGTACGGCCCAGGCATGCATCGCATTTTCGGCGTCGCCCCACTGCCACTGTGCCGCCGCCTCAATCGACCCGCCGCCCACTCGTCGGTCCACCGCTTCAGCCAAGAGCTGCCCAGTCGCCGCATCCGTAATCTTCGCCTCGGCCTGCGCCGAGCCGATGAATGAGTACGTGCCGGTCGCCGCATATTTGAGAGTGTTCAACGCCCGCGCCTGCGGAACGATGACCGAGATCGTGCGCAGCCCTGGGGTCGCCGCCGTGGCATCCGTGATCGCCACTTGCACCCGCATCACCCCCGGGCCGGCTTGGTCAACAATTTGGAATTTCTTGCCCAACTCCTCGCGCAGGGCCTGCTCAAAGTAGTTCACCAGGGTCTGTTGATCCGCGGCCGATATTTGCGTGGAGTCGCTCCCCCAGAACGTCACGGGGTCGATGGTGACCTTGTTGTACTGCTTCCAATTGGCGCTGGGATTCACATAACGCAGGGCGGCCTGGCCCTCTGCTCCCGCGGTGAGCCGGTTGCAGTCACTGCCCAGGAAGCCACAGTTGATGTCCGACTTCACGACCTTCACCTGCTGCGTCGGCGTGCATGCACTTGCGAGCGCGGCCAGGCAGAGTGCTAACACTCCGCCGTGCATCCAGTTCCTACAAACTCCTTTGTTTCTTCCTCTCATATTCTCCCTTCTCCTTCTCACTTATAGGTTTTCGTGTTGAAGAGGTTAGCTTTCGGCAGGAACACCTTATCGAGGCATCTCTCCTCCGGCCATGTAGTTTACGACATGGAGCTGTTCAGCGACACCGTGCGATAGTTCAATTTTCCGTTCGACAACGTTCAGGATCGTTCAATTTGTCTCGCTATGACGAGGGAATGACGATGGGAGCGCACTTAGAATTTCCACACGATATTGAGGGCGGCGAAATATACCTTGTTGATGGGGTAATCCCCTTGCAGCGTGCCAGCCTGGCGTTGCAGGTTGGCAATTTCCGCACTCCCCAGATCAAGAAACTCATAGGCCGCCCCTATGGTAATGTCTTTGCTCCAGTCGTACTGCAGCCCCATGCCATAGCGGAAATTCTCATCAAAGGGCGAGTTCGGCGTGCGGTGGAATTTCGACACCGGCGAACTGTCATGCGAGAAGCCCGTCGACAGCAACCACTTGCGTGCTACCCGATACTGAAACCCGATCGCTTGATGCCAGGTGTCGCGAAAGTTAGAACTGATGTCGATGTTGCGGTTCGTCGTCGAGGAGTCGACCGCGATCCCCACGTCGCCAAACTGCTCCCAGTTCTGCCAGCCAAAATTGCCCATCACCGCAAACTGCTTAGTCACCGCATAATACCAACTCGTCATCACCGTCTGCGGATTGGTCTGATCAAGGGTGGTATCGCCTCCTACCACCCCCACCTGTTCTAAGACCCGCCGTAGCCCCGGCCCGATATTGGTGAAGCGGATGTGATCGGAGTAGGAAAAGTCCACCGGCGAGCGGTAGGTAATGCCCAAGCGCAGGCTTGACGTGGGTTCGATCAACACCCCCGCGTTGCCGCCAAAGCCCCAGTCATCGGCCTTGAACTTGTACCGGCCGTCGGGCAACCGGTCGAGGACATTATTGATGGCTGTGGTCTGCGAGAATAAGGCATAGTTGACGCTAAAACCCGCCCCGACCGAGAGCCAGTCGGTGAGCCGATAGGCAAACCCGGGGTTGAGGGTGGCCGAGAGGATTTGCAGCTTCTGCACGTTATAGCGCCCGACCCACTCTTTGCCGTAATTGAGGCCGCCACCGTAGCCCGAGAGCGCCCCCACGCCGAGTTTGAAGTCGGGCGAGAGGCTGTAGGCGTAGAAAAAACTTCCCGCCGGAAAGGGAATGCTGACCGAACTCGCCGAGGGAATGGGCGCGCCGGCATTGAAGCCATTGCCGCCACTGAGCGTGGTGCCCGGCCCGCGCTTAAATTGTTCTGAGGTGATGATGGTATACATGCTCGACATCAGTTGCGAGCGCTCCAGCCGGGTCATGCCGGCAGGGTTGCCCACGACGGTCGAGGCGTCCTGGGCGAGGGCCGCCTGGCCGGCTTGCGCTGTGCCCAGACTCGGCCCGCCGTTTTCATACAGATACGCCCCCGCTGCCCACACCCATGAGACACTCAGAGTTACGTAGAGGGCCACCGCAATGATACGCACAAGATAAAACATTTACCCTTCCTTTCCTTTCCCCATCATTCCTATACTCGCCGCTGGCAACACGCCCTTGCCTCCTCACTCCGCTGGCCTCGGGCGGTTCCAAAGTATTTTGAACAGTGAGGCATCGTACGGTGTAGTGGAAGGTGTAGCAAGCAATGCCCCGATACCAACATTACCGAAGACAACCGCTACCAGCCTAGGAGCAAGGATTTAATAACTTCCCGATTTCATGAAGAACGAACGGCCCTGTCATTGCGAGGAGCTGAAAGCGACGAAGCAATCTTTGCAGGACAGAGATTGCTTCGCTCCGCTCGCAATGACGCCTGCTTCTTAATCGAGAAGGCAGGAAGTTATTTTATCTACAGTCCTTAGGGTTGGGAGGGTGCTGGTGTTGGCAGCTGACTCCCGCTTTCCGGTTGAACGCGCGGTACAGTCGAGTCATCCAGGGTCAGAACATAGATAGCCATCGCTCCGAGCATCAAAATGATGGCCACCCAAGTTCGCCAGTCTTTGTGTAATTGTCTGCCGTGCGACTTTTTGTGATGCCCAGTTGCGTGCTCTCCCGAACCCGAATGTTGGTGATGGTGTTGTTTCATATGTTGTTCACTCGCGCAGTAGCTCAGTATTTTTTACTCGCTTCATCGGCGGCCACCGAAACCGCCGAAGCCTCCTCCACCACGGAATCCCCCAAAGCCACCGCCACCGCCAAAGCGGTCACCGAAACCCCCACCACCAAACCCACCGCCACCGAAGCCTCCTCCACCAAACCCACCGCCACTGCCACCGAAGCCACTAAAGCGGCTAGCAAAGCCACCGCCACCGAAACCATCACCACTCCCACTTCCGCCGGATCGGTCGCCCCAACCGCCACCACTGCCGAAATTGTTGAACTGGCTCTGACTTGTACTACGCGCCTGCTGCTCGCGGTTAGCCCATGACGTATCGCCCCCAGCGGATTGCCAGCCGTTGTTGGAAGTGTGCTGCTCCCAGCCGTTGCCGGTATTCTTGTACACATTACCATTGACGTCGGCATAGTGGTTGTTACCCACGCTCGCCGTGCTGACCGTATTGGATTTGCCGGTGTTCGCGTTGTAGGTCGACGTCTGCCCCGCATGGGCATAACCTTCAGGGCCGGCGGTCGTGGCTGCGTTACGATCGAACGAACTACCACCTGGGCCAGTGGCCGACGTGCTGGAACCGTACGAGCGCTGCCCCGTATAGGTGTTGTAGTTTTCACCGCGCGCCACGTTGCCGGAGGTGCCACCGGGAGTGTTGAATGAGCGGTCGTACCCTTGCTGGGCCTGCCCGGTGTAAGGGTTGTAGCTACGTCCGGCTTGATAGGAACCAGTCGTGCCGGTGCGCTCGTTCGTATACGTGCCGCTGGCGGTAGTGCCGACTGTGCCGTTCGGGTTCGCGTACCACGAGCGATTGCCTGAATACGCAACATTGCCCCACTGCCCGTAGACGTTGGCGCTGGCCGAGCCGCAACAGGGATAGCCGTAGTAAGCCGGATAGTAATAGGACGTCGCGCCCCACGAGTCGACCATCGCTGCGGTCATGAGTCCAAGGCCAAACCCATACGTCCAACCGACTGCCGGATTATAGACAGGCTGCGCCTGCACGCCGTAGGTTACCGGCGGGGCGTACCAAGTAGTGCCAATCCACGGCTGGTAGTTATACCCCGTGCCGTACACCACCACGCCGTCTGAGGCGACTACCGTACCGAGATAACCGGGGGTGTAGCCGACATACACCACCTCGGGTGTTGAGCCGTATACCCTGACGTAGGTCACATAGTACAGCGGTGAAGCAGGAGGAATGGTGTAGATCACCGTAGGCACTACGGCCGCAACTGCCCATGGACCATTAATCGACGGTGCCACGAACCAGACGCCGGCCCGCAAGGCGTAATAAGTGTTGGAGCTGATAACAATGATCGGCGTTGGGGAGTTGACGACATACTGGAGCGATGTGCTGGCAATGGGGCGGAACTGTGGAGGCCCATCGAACGTGGAGGAGAATGTAGGTCCGTTGCGTTGTATGGTCGCTGTCTGCGGGATCGAGTTCTCGAGCACCGCTTCCTGCGCTTGCGGCGTCCCGGCCACCGAGGCGAGCACGACGCCAGCCGGAGAATTGGCGGGGATGTTGCTGAAGTCGGCGGGCAGGTTGTTACTCGCCACATAACTCCACGGTCCGTTGAGCGAGGCTGCAGTATACCAACGCCCAGAGATCAAGACGTAGGTGTTATTATTTCCCGTGTCGACGAAGACGTCGGCGGTGGTATTGGCAGCCCGCAGCAGGCTGGTGCCGCTGATCGCTTGCAAGTCAGGCTGGCCCTTGAAAACGATCAATTCCGCGGGCACGTGGGTTACGTAGATGATAGGTACGCCATTTGCCAGCGAAGGCTTCGGCTGCGTATTGCCGCCGTCGAGCAGGTCTACCTGCCGGTTCTCTGCCAGATTATGAGCAACTTCGTCGATGCCGGACGGGGTATTTGTGGTCTGACTCCAACGCCCATCGACCGTACTGGCAGAGAGCCAGCCGTCATAGACATGGAGGTAATAGGCACCACCGCCCTTTTCGCGCAGGATCAGTGCCCGGGTGTTAATCACCCGTTCGAACTGCGTGTCAGGAACGGGTCGCAGCACCGGCTTGCCGTCGATCGGCACGAGCACCGCCGGGGAGTAACTCACAAGAATCACTGGTGGTGCGTTTCTGACTGGGACGCCTCCAGGATTGACAGAGCTGGATGCGGCCAGCGACGCTTCGAGGCGGTCGAGCGCGATCGTCCGTGCAGCGGTCGGGAGCTGCTGCTGCAACTGGCTCAGGTACGACGCGCTGTTATCGGGAAGCGTGGGAAAGTTGCTTTGGGTCAAGGTCACGTTTTCGAGGGTCACCTGGCGCGCGACACGGTCCACTTCGGTGCGGGCCGACCCCCAAATCACGCCAAAGGTCTCATCGTTCGAGCCACTCGCCTTAGCCGCAACCGCGGCGCGGAAGCTGAGTTGGTTCCTCTGCCAGCTTTGCACCTGCGGCTGGTACACAGTCAGTGTCGCATCGCTGAGCTGGATCTGGCGCGGCCAGGGGTCAGGGTCCGGTGGTGTTGGTGGGGGCGACGGCGGCGCCTCTGGAGCCGGTGCCGGCGCTGGCACATACGCTGTCTGCGATGGCATGTATGAGGTTTGTGATCGTGAGGCACATCCTATGAGTGTGCTGGCGATGCCAAACACTGCGATTGCCAAGATTCTGTGGGTGATCAAGCTGTTTTCCTTCATACCGGGCGCCGCAATTACGGTCCGGACTTGCGTGCAGGGGCGCTCCTTGTGATTGTCTACCTGAGTTCTTGGTAGGGCAGGCTGCGCCTGCCATCTGCGGCACGCAACGCACCCTACAATTCATGGCGCTGATGATTGCTATTCTATTCCGCCGACCTGTTCAAGGACAGGACGCGGTAGTTCAATCTTCCGTTCGATAACGTTCAGGATCGTTCGATTTTGCAACTTTGCTCCTTCACACACCCGGGGGTTTGCCAAGCCGGCCGATAAGCGCCTCGGCAACAAGTTCCTCCACGACTACTACCTCCGATGCCCCCGCGCGCTGAAGCAATGCTCCCCGCGGGCTGTTCTGGCCGGTCACGGCAATGGTGAGCTGTGGGTTGAGCGTGTGCGCCATAAGCGTAATCGCCAGCTTACGGTCTGCGTCCTCGATCGTCACCACCAGGGCTCTCGCCGTGTTGATCTGGGCTCGATTGAGCGTATTGTCGTCCGCTCCTGCATCCCCCTGGACGACGAGATAGCCGAGTTCAGACGCGTTCCTCGCCCCCAGCTCGTTTCTATCTATGACGAGCACGCGGTCGCCAGCCTTACGCAGTTGGTCGGCGACCAACCGACCGACTGCACTGAAGCCGATGACGACAACGTGGTTAGTAAGCTGATCGAGGGTACGTTCCATAGCTCTGTTCTCCCGATGTGCCACCACCGCATCGCTTGACAGGCTACCAGTGAGCGTGGAGACGGCATAACCGCCGATGAGCACGAAGACGCCCATCGTCAAGATCACGAAGGCTTTCTGAACGTCGGTGAAGTCGGTGAAATCGCCCATCGTCGTGATCAAGTTGATCGCATTCCACAGCGCAATAAAGGCCTTCCGAGTCAACGGCTCGTTCGAGGGTTCGAGAACGATCAGTCCGGCCGTGCAACCAACCAGTGTCAGGAACAGCAGGCCAAGGGTATGGAATACCCGATGACGCCATTCCCGTATACGCAGCTGACCGAGCCAGGGTTCAGTAACGCGATAAACAGGCATCGACTTTCAGACGATCATTGGCATGGCCACGACACTGAGCACCTGAATCGTCCATGGAATCACTTTTGTCTTCATAAATCTCTTCCTACGGAAGACGACGGCCACGCGTCGTCACACTGTCGTGCTTCCCACAAAATGGGATTCTCCCGTTGATCGAGCTCGAAAAGGCATACGTTGTATCACTGAGAGTGTCTCCCGGCTGCCACCGCGTCCTGAATGCGTTGCAACAATTGTTGTGGCTCGGGCGCGTCTGGCCGTAACTCGCGCAATTCTTCGGCATAGGGAAGTGCCTGGCGCCATTGCTGCCGCTGGGCATACAGCAGGGCGAGCGCGTACACAATATCGGGGTCGTGTGAGTCCATCCCATAGGCTTTCAGCAACGCGGTCTCCGCCTCGATCTGACGCCCCAAGCGTTGCAACGTCAAGGCATAGTTGTAGCGTACCCGCGCCCGCTGGGGCAGCAGGTCGGCCGCCGTGGAAAGGGCCTCGGCCGCCTCCGCCAGACGTTGCTCCTCGGCGAGCACCAGCCCGAGCGAATAATACAGATCGCCTTGTTTCGGCGCCCACCTCAGGCCACCTTGCAGAACCTTGATCGCCTCAGCGTTACGACCGAGCTGATTGTAGAGATTGGCCAAGTTAAAGCGCGCCGGCAGAAAACTGGGGTCGAGGCGAATGGCCGTTTGATACGACTGCACCGCCTGCTCCGTCTGGCCGGCAGTGGCCTGTAACATGCCGAGGTTGAGGTGCGCCGCCGGCTGATCCGCGTCCGCCTTTTGCACTGCCTTATACTCGTTGAGTGCCGTGTCAAAGGCACGACGCTGCGCCGGTGGGAACTGTTCTGCCGGCACTGCCGCCAACACCCGTGCGGCTTCGATACGCACGGCCTGCATCGGGTCAGTAAGTAAGGGTGCCGCCGCACTCACTCTTTGTGAGAGCGGCACGGAGTCCAGACCGCTGACCGCCGATGCGCGCACCGCCGGGTCGGCATCCTTAGTCGCCGCGAGCAGGGTATCAATTCCTGCTGGCCTGTATTGAGGGAGGAGTTCCGCGGCGGAGGCACGAACGACCGCCGGTTGCTGCGCATCTGCCGCCAGCGTGCTGAGCTGCGCCGCTGCCTCAGGTTGGCCCGCCCGTCCGGCGGCGAGTACCTCGCCGTAGTGCAGTTCCTTCCGCCGCTCCGGGCCGTACCAGTTCGCGACGGTCTCCGCCGCCCACTGGCCGGTCTGATCTGAGTGACAGAGGGTGCAAGCATTGGGCGTCCCTAGCTTGGCCGACAGGTCGGGACGCGGCACACGCAAGCTGTGATCACGGCGGGGATCAACCCCCATGTAGGTCTTGGCCGGCATGTGGCAGTTGACGCACTGTGCCCCGGCGGAACCGACCGGATGGAAGTGATGGGCGGGCGTGTCGTACTGCTTGAGCGGCAGGGTCGGGAACCGCGGATCGGGCTGCCCGTGGTGGCATTGCAGGCACAGGGCGTTCCCCTCTGCCCGCAGTTTTAAACTGTGCGGGTTGTGACAGTCGGTGCAGCGCACTCCCGCTTGATACATCCTGCTCTGCCGGAATGAGCCGTAGACATAGACCTCATCGAGCTGCTGACCATCAGGGTAATAGAGGTCAGCTCGCAACGTCTCAGGCATGAAATCATCCAGCAATGGCCTGCCGAGCTGGTCCTCAGCACTGACCCGGTGCCGACGGGCATGGCAAGGCGCGCAGGCATCGACTTGGTACCGTGAATCCGTAGACCGGAAATCCACCACCAGCCCGTGGCTGCTAAGAGGATTCGCTCTCTTTTGCCCTGCACGTGCCCATTTCACATGCGCGCTCCCCGGTCCGTGACACGCCTGACAACTGACGTTGAGAGCGTCCCAAGTGGTATGGTAGGTGCCGGTGCTGAGGTCGTAATTTTTTTTCACGTTTGTTGAGTGGCATTCGGCGCACATCGCATTCCAGTTCTGGTACAGTTTGGTCCAATGCAGCGGGTCGTCGTGCGCGATGCGCTCCTTGGGATAAAGATGAAACCAGCGCTGCCCGCCTGCTGCTTTGGGACGCGTATCCCAGGCGATACTCAACGCCTGGAGTCGTCCACCGGGAAGCTCAAGGAGGTACTGTTGCAAAGGGAAGACCCCGAAAGTGTATTTGACTTCATAATCTTGCAGGGTGCCGTCTGGTCCGTCGGTATGGACGAAGAATTTGCCGTCCTTGGTAAAGAAGCGGGAGGTGACGTCAAAATAGGTAAAGCTAGCGTTATTGAAGTCGCCCAGGACCGTCTGGCTTGTCGTCTCTTGCATCGCCAGGTCGTGCTGCGAGCCCATCCATTCAGCGTGTTGCTGCGGGTGGCATTGCGCACACAGGGCATTGTCTACAAACTGCACCGAGGTCGCTCCATTACTGCTCACCAGCTGTAACTGCCCCTTTTTGTCAACGTCGTTTTTCGCCCCGAAGTTCGGTCGCCACACCACGAGCATGGCCAGCAGGGCAGCGACGCTCAGCAGGGCAGCGAATGGCCACAGACGAGAGCGCTTGCGCTGGTCTTGGCGAGGGGCAGGTGTCTTCTTTTTCATGACACAGAGAAATGACTCGCCAGCCGACCTTAGCGAAACTTGAGCACTACGGCAAAGGGCTCCCTTTGTGCAGGGAGCATATCAATTTTCTGGTAAATCTGCCGTTCCCCCTTCGACCGGCTCAGGGCGAACCGGGTGGGGGTTGAAATTCCTGAAAAATTTTCCGTTCGTGCTGAGCTTGTCGAAGCACGAACACGGCTACGCACCTGGATTGCCAAAATCCTGATATGCACCCCTTTGTGCAGAGCACAGAAGAGGACTGAAGAAAACAGCCTGGCTCATGTCTGGCATCTGTGCCGACTTGGAGTACGAGAGTCGTGCGAAACTCGTGGCTGGGCCTTCATGACTGCTGGCCGGCATACAGTCGTTGTTATTCGGTCTTCATTTTTGTATACTAATTTGCACACAAATAGGGAGTCATATTATGGCGAGTTTAACGGTTAGGATTGGGAACACTGCCCATCGCACACTACAAGAACTTGCTGAACAAACGGGCACGTCGATGCAAGCCGTCCTCGAAAAAGCCATCGCGGAATATCAGCGAAAGTGTTTCCTTGAAGGGTTAAGCGCTGATTTTGCCGCCCTACGAAACAATCCCCGCGCGTGGCAAGAAGAACAAGAAGAACGTGCAGCGTGGGATGCTACACTAGCAGACGGCTTGGAGGATGAATGAGCGCGACGAATCCAGCCCGGGGGGAGGTGTGGATGGTCGATTTCGACCCGACCAAGGGGCATGAGCAAGCAAGGCGACGACCGGCGTTGGTAGTCTCGGTGGATGCTTTTAATAACAGCCCTGCCGGATTGGTCATTGTTCTTCCCATCACCAGCAAGGCGAAAGGGATTCGCTCCCATGTCGAGGTGAATCCGCAAGAGGCAGGCTTAACCAGAAAAAGCTTCATCAAATGCGAGGATATTCGCTCCGTAGCCAAGGAACGGCTGTTTCGTCGGCGCGGCAGCATCTCCCAGCAAACGCTGGCTGCGGTTGAGTATCGCTTACGTGTTCTGTTGGGGCTGTAAGCGTCCTCTCTTTATGAAAGCCGAGAGTCCTGTACTCCTCGTGATTCAAGATCCCAATGCTTCCAGCAGTACCTTCGCCTCTTGCAAGTCCTTCGTATCGAATCCTTCAGTGAACCAATGGTAAACCTCGGACAACGTGTCGCGTGCTTCATCGAGCATGATACGTGTTGCGTGCTGAGTCGTCTGCTGTTGTCGTAGACGCACAAGGCTCATCGCTGCTCGTAGCTCCAGCGTTTTTGCTCCCTGCCGACGGGCAATCTCGATCGCTTTCAGGAAACACGCTTCGGCCCCTTGGGTGCTGGGTGTTAGGGGCTGGGGGCTAGTTTCTATTTCTGACTTTTGCCCTTTGACTTTTGTCTTTTGACTTGTCTGAGACTTGCCCGAGACTTGTTTGAGACTTGCTTCGGACTGGAGTGTGAGCTCGCCCTTGACCCGATACACCTCGGCTTCCCAATACACCTCAAGATTGGTTGTGGTCAGCGTGAGCGCTTCGGCGAGTGTAGCGAACGCTTCCTCGCTCTTGTCGCATCGTGACAACGCCTCAGCCAGAACAGAAAGAAAAACCGGGAGGAACATTTGGGCGCTGGTCGTGCGGTAGTCCGACAACGCTTTCTTTAGAGTCTTAATGCCTGTTTCGCAGTCTCCGCCTCGCACTACGAGACAACCTTGCACAACCCTCCCCACCGCACTGAACATCAAAGAACCATACTGCATTGCGAGATGGATACCCTGGTCAACGAGCTGGCGGGCTTCGCTAATCTCGTCGCGCAGCAGCGCTAGGAACGCCGCAATGATATTAGCGTACACTCTGGAGAATATGTCCTGCAATTGCACGCCACGAGTTAGGAGGTTGTGTTGCTGTCGCCGGCTCTGGTCCGGCCATCCAGCCAGCCAGAGACCCAGGCTGAAGGACGAGTGCACGCCCATGAGAGGGTCCAAGCCTGAAGCAAAACTCAGTGATTCGCCTCCTGCGGTCATAGAGAGAGTCAGCGCCTGCGTATGATGCACGCGTGCTTGCGCATATTCAGTGCAGAATGTGTGAATCGCCCCCAGTTGCACATGCAGTTGGATGGCAAGCGCCGGATCGTGCACCTGCTCAAGCAGGCGGGCGTCCTCCTCCGCGATCTGCCGTGCTCCCGCCCGATCAGATCGCACAATATATAAGCGCCCCAGAGCAACCACTATCGAGACGAGCGCCTTCTCATCATTTGCCTTGCGGGCCAGCTCTTGCGCGTGTGCGAGGTTCTCTTCGACTTCCTGTTCCCCCTGGCCACGAACAGCGCTGAGCGCCACATGGAGGGACATGCGGATAGCGAGTTCCTGTCGGTCGCGCTCTAGAGTTGCGGGCAGGCGCGCAAGCGATTCTAATCCCTGCTGACAGTGAGTGATGGCCTCGTAATAGGCGCTCACCCGCAGGGCGTTGTCCGCAGCGTACAGGTGATACGTGGCGCCCTTGCGGTAGTCGCGTCCCTGCGTGAAGTATCCCGCTAACTTGCTGGCAATCTCCGGAGTCCGTTTCCCGTACCCTGTTTCGAGCCGGTCCGCAATGGCGCGATGCAACTGGATGCGCTTCCGGTCCCCCAGTCGTTGATAGAGCACCTCGCGAAAGAGCGCGTGCCGAAAGCTGTATTTGGCCGTCAGGGTCCCATCGGGCCACTCTTCAACCGCGCCTCCCTCAATCATCTGGCCGCGTTGGGCTAACTGCGCACACGCCGCTTCGACCACTTCGGGGTCCCGCGTATCGCCCGCCGCCATCTCGGCCGCCGTGAAGGTCAGACCACTGACACTCGCCACCGCCAACACCTGCTGTTCCTCGGCACTCAACCCCTCGACTTGCTTGACGATCAACTCCTGTAAATCTTCGGGCACAGTGTCCTCAATGGCAGCGAGATCGCTACGCACGACCCACCGGTTGCCTTCCTTTCCCACTACTCCTCGCCGAAGCAAAGCCTCCACGCTGGCTGTGAGAAATAAGGGATTGCCATCCGTACGCTGATAGAGACGAGGTCCCAGCTCGTCTGCCACCGCACTGCTGGCGAACTGTTGATGAACGTACTCTTGGACCTCGTCCGCACTCAACAGATCTAGGCGCACCTCCCGACAGAGCCGGTGTGCCCGCAACTCTTGCATCATGCCGCGCAACGGGTGAGGAGACGCAACCACCTCGCTCGGCCGGTAGGTGCCGATGACGAACAGCCGTGCTGGATCTGAGCGCCGCGCTATAGCCGCTAAGTCTGCCAGCGTCGCCGTATCGCTCCAATGCAGATCTTCGAGTATCAGGATGAACGGTTGCTCTGCTGTCAGCACATCCAGGGCGTCACACAGCTCTCGCAGCATGCGCTCCTGCGTCGCTCCTGCCACCTGCCGGTGTAATTCCTCACGCCTGGCGATGTCCACAAGCGCCGGGAGCTGCGCCAACCATGTCGGCGCATACTGCTGCAACACGGCCACGAGCTTTCCTGTCCCCAGCTCTCGACCCAAGCGGCCTACGGCTTCTAAGATAGGCAAGTACGCTTCTCCCGGCCCGTAGGACTCGACACACTGTCCACGCCCGATCCAGACTGCGCCCGTTGCCGGTAGCTGAGCTACAAACTGATTGACTAGTGTGGTCTTGCCAATCCCCGGCTCGCCACTCACAAAGACGACTTGCCGTTGCCCCCGTTGCACCTGCGCAAACCACTGTTGTAACTGTCGCAATTCCCGCTGTCGCCCAACGAACAGTTTGGGCAGTGATAAGCTCTCAGTACTTGAAACTTGAAACTCGAAACTTGAAACCGCTGAAGGAGTGGTGAGCGGGAGGCTGCGGTAGCCGATGAAGCGATAGCCCTGGCGACCCACGGTCTCGATATAGCGCGGAGTGGCTGCCTCATCGCCTAACGCTTGACGAACTTCCCGCAGGCATACCCGGATCGTCGTGCGGCTCACATAGGTGCGTCCCCAGACCGCTTGGCGCAGTTCCTCGGCTGGGACTAACCGCTCCGGGTGCTGCGCTAAGTAGGTCAGCACGGCCAGCGGCATGGCCCGTAACTCAATCTGCTCTTCGCCCCTCCACAACTGCCCTTGGGCTGGAAAGAGACGGAACGGCCCCAAGGCGATCACTGTTGCCGTTTGCTCCACTGCTTTTCCCTTCGCCAGGTCAGAATGAACGATCCAAACCTTTCCTGAACGCAAATCGAACCATAATGTTGCGATCTCCGAACGGTTTCCTTGTATGCGTGAACAGTCTTTTTACATAAGGTGTTCGGCAATGAAGAGCAACTCCAGGTAGGAACTCAACCGATGAAGTCAAACCAACCTTCTTTGCCAGCCAACAAGGCTTTTGTGGTGCAACTGCATGCGGACGCTCGAGTGGAGCAGGGCGAGTTTAGGGGTCGGGTGGAGCATGTCGTATCGTACAAGGCGAGGCATTTTCACTCCCTGGAGGAGCTAACGGCATTCATCGTGCAGACGATCACCACTCTTGAGGAGGAGGACGATAACGATCTCTGACAGGCACAAGCCGGGGTAGCAAGGGCGGATTTCAGTTGGATGGACGCCAGACATAACATTCTGAATTGAGAGAACCGTTTAAGGGAGAAGGAGGTAACAGATGGAGCCAAGAAGACTGAAAGGGGCGCTGACGATTGCTGTTCTTACCACTCTTACCGCCATGCTAGGAGCAGTACCGGTCAAGGCCCAGCAAACCACCGGCACGCCGGGCTCGCCCGGCGCGACGACCACTATCGACGGCCGGTATCTGCCGAACCAGCCGCAGCCGTTTCGGGGCGAGATCGACCCCAACGCCACACAGTCTAAGCCGTATTGGCCGGCACTGGTGACCCCGCCGAAAGGCGCACCTAACATCTTGTTGATCATGACCGATGATGTCGGCTTCAGCGCGCCGAGCGCATTCGGTGGCGTCATTCCGACGCCGGCACTGGATCGCGTTGCCCAGATGGGGCTGCGTTATACGCGGTTCCATACCACGGCGCTTTGTTCGCCGACGCGCGCGGCACTGCTCACCGGCCGCAACCACCACTCGGTGGCCACCGGTGTCGTCGTGGACCAGGCGACGGGCTACCCCGGTTACAACAGCGTCATCCCGCGCGACGCGGTCGCCATCGGTGAAATCCTCCGACAAAATGGCTACGCCACGTCGTGGTACGGCAAGGACCACAACGTGCCGCAATGGGCGGGCAGCCAAGCCGGGCCGTTCACCGACTGGCCGAACGGGCCGATCAAGGGGTTCGACTACTACTACGGGTTCATCGGCGACGACACGACACAGTGGACGCCGGGCAACCTGTTCCGCAATACCACGCCCATCCAGCCCTATCTCGGCAAGCCCGGCTGGAATCTGATCACTGCGATGGCCGACGAGGCCATCCACCACATCAAGATGCTCAACGAGATTCAGCCCGACCGACCCTTCATGATCTACTACGCACCCGGCGGCACGCACGCGCCGCACCATCCGACGCCGGAGTGGATCAAGAAGATCAGCGACATGCACCTCTTCGGCAAAGGCTACGAAGCGGTGCGCCAGCAAATCTTCGCCAATCAAAAGAGGCTAGGTGTGATTCCTCAGGACGCGCAACTCACCGCTTGGCCAGACAGCATCCCGAAATGGGACACACTATCCGACGACGCCAAGAAACTCTATATCCGGGAAGCTGACGTTTATGCTGCCTACCTCGCTTACACCGATTCCGAGATTGATCGCGTGATTCAGGCGGTCCAGGACACCGGCAAGCTTGACAACACGCTCATCATCTACATCAGTGGCGATAACGGCGCGAGCCCCGAAGGAACACTGAATGGCGTGTACAGCGAGTACGCCGATTTGAACGGTGTGCATCCATCGGTGGAAATGAACATGAAGTTCTACGATATCTGGGGCACAAACGAGACTTACCCGCACTATGCGGTAGGCTGGGCTTGGACCTTCGACACGCCCTACCAGTGGACGAAGGAAGTGGCGTCGCACTTCGGCGGCACCCGGAATGGTATGGCCATGGCCTGGCCCGCACGCATCAAGGACAAAGGCGGCATACGCAATCAGTTCCACCACGTGATCGACATCGTGCCGACGATCCTCGAAGCGGCCAGCCTGCCGGAGCCGGCGATGGTCAACGGCATCGCACAGAAGCCGATTGAAGGCACGAGCATGGTGTACACCTGGGACAAGGCGAACGCGCCGGACCGGCGCACGACACAATACTTCGAAATGTTCGGCTCGCGCGCGATCTATCAAGATGGCTGGATTGCGTCAGCGCCGCCGGTGATTACGCCGTGGGTTCTCACGATGACGGGGGCTACCAAGGACGTGATGAACGGGTTCAAGTGGGAATTGTACGACCTCAGCAAGGACTGGACGCAGTCCAAAGACCTCGCGTCACAGATGCCGGACAAGCTGCGCGATTTGCAGCAGACCTTCATCATGGAGGCGGCGAAGTACAACGTGTTCCCGCTTGACGACTCCCGCGTCTCGCGGTTCTTCGGCGCGAAACCAAACTACACGCCGGGCCGCACCGTGTTCACGTATTCGGGCGAGTTGAGCAACGTGCCATTTCCGGGTACGGCCGGCGCGCCTGATCTGCTGGACAAGTCGTACACCATCACGGCGGACGTCGAGATTCCAGAAAGTGGCGCGGAGGGCATGCTGGTGACCGACGGCGGTCGCTTCGGCGGTTACGGCTTCTACCTGTTGAAGGGCAAGCCGGTCTTCACCTGGAACCTGATCCAACTTGAAATCGTGAAGTGGCAGGGCAAGGACGCGCTCACGCCCGGCAAACACACGGTCGAGTTCGACTGGAAGTACGACGGTCCGGGGCTGGGCAAGGGTGGTACCGGCACACTCAAGGTGGACGGCCAAGCCGTGGACAGCCACCCGATGGCGCACAGCCTGGGCGGTGGCCTCCCGTGGTGCGAGACGTTCAGCGTCGGCATTGATACCAGCACTTCGGTGGACGAGAAAGACTATCAAGTGCCGTTCGCGTTCACCGGCAAACTGAACAAGCTGACGGTGAAGCTCGGCCCGAAACAGGTGTCTCCAGAAGAGAAGGCGGCTGTCGAGACGAAGCTGCGCGACAGGCAATAGCCCCCGTCGGCTGCGCTACACGCAGTTCCACACGACTAAAGTGTAATAGCTAAGATAAATAAATGGAGACTTGATAAATGACGCATCCAACCCTAAGTGAAATCCTGCCCCGGCCGGAACAACCCTTCAAGGGCCACATTGATCGCAAGGCGAAGGACTCCCAGCCGGACTTCCCAAAGGAAGTCCAGGCGCCGAAAAGCGCGCCCAACATCCTGCTCATCATGACCGATGACGTCGGCTTTGGCGCGGTGAGTACGTTCAGCGGACCGGTTCCCACGCCGACGATGGACCGGCTGGCGAAAGCGGGGCTCCGCTACACGCAGTTCCACACCACAGCGCTCTGCTCGCCCACGCGCGCGGCGCTGCTCACCGGGCGCAACCACCACTCCAACGCAACCGGCGTTGTCATGGAGCTGGGCACTGGTTACCCAGGCTACAATTCTCTCATGCCGAAGAGCTCCGGCACGTTCGCCGAAGCGCTCAGGCAGAGCGGCTACAACACCGCGTGGTATGGCAAGAACCATAACGTCCCCGACTGGCACTCGAGCCAGGCTGGACCCTTTGACCTTTGGCCTACCGGGCTCGGCTTCGAGTATTTCTACGGTTTTATCGGCGGCGACGCCAACCAGTGGGCGCCGGCCCTCTTCGAGGGCACCAAGCCTATCGAGCCGCCACATGACGCAGAGGACTACCACCTCGATAAGGACCTGGCCGACCACGCCATCGCACGCATCCGGCTGTTGCACGCGATGGCACCGGACAAACCGTGGCTGCAATACTACGCGCCCGGCACCTCCCACGCACCACACCACGCGCCCAAGGAGTGGATCGCCAAGTTCAAGGGCCAGTTCGACCAGGGCTGGGACAAGGTGCGGGAGGAGACGCTCGCGCGGCAGAAGCAGATGGGCATCGTACCCCCCAACACGAAGCTGACGCTACGCCACGACAGCATCCCGGCGTGGGACTCGCTTGATGCCGACCACAAGAAAGTCTACGCCCGGATGATGGAGGTCTATGCGGCGGCGCTGTCGCACGCCGATTACCAGATGGGCCGCGTCCTCGATGCCATCGAGGAATTGGGCGTTCTAGACAACACGCTGGTCATCTACATCCAGGGTGACAACGGCGCCAGCGCCGAGGGCACGCCACAAGGCCTGCTCAACGAAGTGGCCATTATGAACAACATCCCGGAGGACTTCAGCCAGGTCCTCGCACGCATGGACGAGCTTGGCTCCGTCACAACCTACAACCATTACCCCGTCGGCTGGGCACACGCCATGGACACGCCGTTCCAGTGGGCGAAGCAGATCGCTTCGCACTTCGGCGGCACGCGCAACGGCCTCGTCATCTCGTGGCCCGCCCGGATCAAGGACCAGGGCGGCATCCGCACCCAGTTCCACCACGTCATCGACATCGCTCCGACGATTCTCGAGGCGGTGGGCGTGCAGTCGCCCGCGATGCTCAACGGCGTGCCCCAGAAGCCGATCGAGGGCGTGAGCATGGTCTATACGTTCGACGACGCCAAGGCACCCTCGACGCACCGCACGCAGTATTTTGAGATGCTCGCGAACCGCGCCATCTACAACGACGGCTGGGTCGCTGCCACGACCCCGCCCGTCGTGCCATGGGTCGTCGCGGGTGGGAAACCAGATGTGAATGACTACAAGTGGGAGCTCTACAACATCGCCGAGGACTTCAGCCAGGCCGTGGACCTTGCCGACAAGGAGCCCAAGAAGCTCCGTGAGTTGCAGGACCTGTTCTGGATCGAGGCCGCCAAGCACAACGTGCTCCCGCTTGACAACAGTGCGGTCGAGCGCTTCGACGTCCGCATCCGCCCCAGCCTCACGCGCGGACGTAGCGTGTTCACCTACTACGCCGGCCAGACGCGCATCCCCGAAGGGACCGCGCCGGACCTCAAGAACAAATCGTTCAAGATCGGTGCCGACGTGGACATTCCTGCCGGCGGCGCCAACGGCGTGATCGCGACACAGGGCGGACGTTTCAACGGTTGGGGCCTCTATCTGCTCGACGGCAAGCCGGTGTTCCACTATAACCTCGTGGGCGTCCAGCGCTTCACCATCGCTGCCAAAGAGAAACTGGCCCCCGGCAAACACGTCATCCTGGCGGACTTCAAGTATGATGGCGGCGGCATTGGCAAAGGCGGCACGGTCACGCTCAACGTGGACGACAAACTGGTCGCCGAAGGCCGTGTGGACCGCACGTATCCCTTCCGCGTCGCGCTCGACGAGACGCTGGATATCGGCGAGGACACCGGCACGCCGGTCAGCGAGGACTACCATATGCCGTTCAAGTTCACCGGTACACTGAACCGCGTCCTCATCCGGCTCTCCGACGCCGAACTCAGTGCCGAAGATCAGGAGCAGATCCGGCGGGCCAAGGCCGCAATTCATTTGAGGGAATAGGGTAGATTCACCCTCGCAACTGAAGCAGCAGGCAGCACCGCGCACGTGGACGACAAGGACTATCAAGTGCCGTTCGCGTTCACCGGGAAGATCGGAAAGCTGACGGTGAAGCTTGGGCCCAACGAACTGATGGCAGCCGAGCCGCGGCGGGCCACGAAGTAGGCATCCCGGCCCGCCGGTCGGGCGAGGGCGTTCGCACTGACCGGGAGTCGGGTAATGCTCGTCAGGCGGGGTCGGGATCGCGGGCCGCTCCGGGGAAGGAGCGGCCTACGGCTCCACCAAGGATCGCCTGGTTCCCAGACTCTGCCTGGGAACGCCGTGTTGTCGAGGCTCTGCCTCACCGGGTTTTGAGAGACCGAAAGTAGGCAGGCAGAGCCTGTTAGGCAGTGCGTACCCCGGCTCTGCCGGGGTACGAGAAAAATGTATCCACTTGAGAGAATATAAGAGTGCTACTGGCGGCTTGTCCGCCAGTACAACAGCAACACACGGGCAGACGAACTGCCCGTGGCACACTAGTCTTTCCGTCCGTAGTGCATCCATCTGCAACCCACTTCTAGCCTAAATCAGACCACGAAGCATGCGTACACTTCGTGACAGAGAGTGATAAGCCCTCTCGGTCCCTTATGACTTATGAAGTCGGGAGGTTGCTGAATTTTTGCTCCTCATGACGTACGCGATGACGTTCGCGCCTGATCTTTCCGTTTTTTAGATGCGTCAGGTGAAGCTAGTTGGGTAAGCAATGCCTTCGCCTCTTGCAAGTCTTTCGTGTCAAACCCCTCGGTAAACCAGCTATAGATCTCGGCTAGCATTTGCTGGGCCTCTGTTGTCTTCCCTTGCAGATCACTTTCGATTTGTGATCGGTTGTCTACTTCCGCTACCCGGAAGCTCAGCTCAAAATTGAGCGCACCGTCTCCGAAACTGCGGCATAAAACCTGCGGTTCGGGATTTTTCATTATCCCGGGATGCGCCAGGGCGCACTCTTTCAGCGTCTGCATGACCCGCGCAATGTCCGACCCAGACGCCACTTTCACCGCAATCATCCCCCGTGCGTGTCGATCAGTCAGTGTCCAATTGGTCACCTGATTGGTGACGAGATCGGTATTGGGCACGATGATATCCGCCTGGGCAGAGGTCCGCACCGTGGTAGCGCGTAGGCCAATCTTAGAAATCTTTACCGACTGTCCACTCAACTCAATGGTGTCTCCCACCCGCAGGGGTCGCTCGAAAAGCAGGATCAGCCCGCAGACAAAGTTGTTGACGATGGTTTGCAGGCCAAAGCCGATGCCAACGCCCAGGGCGCTAACCAACAAGGTCATTTTGGTGAGATCGACGCCGAGCACCACCAGCGCGATCACAAACCCAATGGTGACCAACGCGTAATGGAGCAAACGAGAGACCGCGATACTGACGCCAGTTTCCACATTGCGTCTGGCCAGCACGTTTTCCGTCAGTAGGGTCTGGAGCATCCACGAGGCGAGATACGACACCCCGAGCGCACCAACAGCGAGAACGACGAGACCGACCGTGATCTGCTGAGAGCCAATAGTTGCTCTCACCGAGAGCAGACCGGTGATCGCCTCGGCTGGACTGTCATACACCTGCCAGGTCATCAGCAGGCCGGAGAGAATCACGGCCCCGATGAGCACATCAAGTAGTAGGGCCAGGCGCTGTACCACCACCGCAGCGTTGTTACGAACCAGGGTCACGCCGCGCGCCGCCGAGCTGAGCACTACCCATTCGGTGTAAAGGGCGAGTATCATCAGGACCAACACTGAGAAACTAGAGGCGATGGCGGTGATTTGGGTGTCGCCCATCAACGGCCGCACCGCAAATAGGGTCACGATGCCAACGAGTAAGGCCGTGTGTCTCCGCGCTTGGAAATGACGGCGAAGCGTGCCGCGGAGTCGCATCATAATCTGGCTGTCCATTTGTCCACAACCTTGAGTCTTACTAGTCCATTTCCCACACTCACTTTCGTCCCTCGACACTTTTCGGACAACTCTCTTTCGCCCGCTTACGGCCCGGCACGATCGAGCGTGCGCACGGCGGTGGCGATGTCCTGGCTCAGGCGTGCGATCGCGCGGCTGTGAGCAGCGGCAAGTGCATCGTAGCTCTGCTCCTGCGTGGCCTCGCGCACAGTGGTGCGGCCCGTCTGCGACTTGCCATTCTTGGTGCGGCTTACCGTCCAGACGGCATCGAGCGTGGCCGCTTCTCCCAGCGCCGAGCCGAAGCTCTGCACTTCGATAGCGGCACGATAGCTAGCATCCGCGCTCACCGTCTGAGGAAACAGCGTCACATGGGGTGTGCCCAGCAGCGCGACCAGGTTCTCGGCAACCGCACGCGCGATATTATTCTGCAATGGTGACGCCCAGCGGTTGAACTCCTCCAGCCGTACCTGGTTCGGGCCGGTGGTGACGACGATCTCCGGGCGGTCCACCTCGGCAGGCACGGAGACCGGGCCGACGACCACCGACAGGTCGGAGGACGGCGCGGCGGGTGTAGTCGCCGCGCTGAGAGTGTAGAAGCGCGACGGCGGCGTGGACGAGCACCCCACCACGAAGAGAGCAACAAGGGTGCAGAGGGTAACACTATCTGTTCGAGTGCCACTGGCGGCTGGTCCGCCAGTGCGATGAGAAACCACGGGCAGCCAGCTGCTCGTGGCGCCCAACATCCAGGTCTTGGTGTGTTCCGCATAGAGGCTAGCAAAGCGTCGCATTAAGGGTTACTCCTTACTCTTGCCACGGAGCAGCGACTCGGGATGCCGCTCGAGAAAGTCGGTCAGTACACGTAGCGATCGTGCGGCACGGGCAATCTCTCGCAAGGCATCACGCAGTTCCTGCTGACCGGGAGCATCCTTACCGACGATCGTCGCATCCGTATTCTCGAGTACCCGGTCGACGGCGGCGAGCGTGCCGTGCAGTCCGTCGAGGCTTGTCTTCAAGCCGGGGGTAACTTCGACATCAAGATGATTCACCGCCTTGTCCACTCCTTTGAGCGTCTGGTTGAGTGAGGCCAGCGCCTTTTTCAGATCATCACCGATCGCTTCGTACGGCAGCTTGTCGAGTTTCGCGACAATACTGGTGAGCTTCGCCTCCACGTCCGGCAGAGTGCTCGGGACCGCCGGCAGTACCGTCGGGTCCTGGCTCCAGTCGACCGTCGCCTTGGGCGCGTCTGGGAAGTAGTCAAAGGCCACATAGAGCTGTCCGGTGAGCAGGCTGCCACTGCGCAACTGGGCGCGCATGCCCCGCTGCTCGACCATCCGCCCAAAGAAGGCGTGGCGCTGTTGTTCGCTCCCGGCGATGGTTTCGCCCGCGACCACCTGCTGAGCGTGCAAGCGCGCGATGATCCGCTCGGGATACGCCACGATCTCCACCCGCCCACGAATGCTCAAGGTCGCTGGGTCGATGTCGAGCCCAACACTGGTGACCTGGCCCGCTGGTAGCCCGAGGATGGTGACCGGCGCGCCCACGGATAGGCCGCGCAACGATTCATTGAAATAGAGTACGTAGTGTCTGGCGATGGCCTCCGGTTGCTTCATTGCCGTGGCCTGGTCGCTGTAAAGGGTGAAGACCGTGTTCGCCGCCGCAGGTTCGGCCTGAGGGGCGAAAGGCGGCGTCTCGAATGCAAGACCGCCCGCGAGCAACGCCACCAGCGACTGCGTGCGCACGTCTACACCGCCTGCGCCCACCGAGACATCGAGGCCACTGGCGTTCCAGAAGCGGGTGCCGGGGTTGACGTACTGGTCGTAGGGCGCGTTGATGAAGACTTTGATCTCCATCGCCTGGCCGTCGCTCGCAAGGCCATAGGCGATGACCTGCCCGGCTTGTAGGCGACGGAAATAGACCGGCGAGCCAATCCCCAACGAGCCCAGGGTGTCGGCCTTGAGTACGAATTGCCGGCCCGGCTGATCACTGGTAATGACCGGCGCGACCTCGAGCCCGGTGAACTGACGCTGCTTCTTGTCAGACTTGCCAACCTCGAAGCCGATGTAATTGCCCGAGAGCAAGGTGCCGAGGCCGGAGATCCCACTGAGTGTGACACGCGGCTCAACCACCCAGAATTTTGCGTCCTCGACGATCAGGCCTTCGGCGTGCTTGGCGATCTTGGCCGTCACCATGACCTTGGTGTAATCGTCGGACAGTTCCACCGCTGTCACCTGGCCGATGTTCACGTCTTTATATTTGATGAAGGTCTTGCCCGCCTCGATGCCCTCCGCAGCCTTGAAAACGATGGTAATGGTTGGGCCCTCGCTCAGGATGCGGTGAACCGCGATCCCGATAGCGACAATGGCAGCGAAGAGCGGGATGATCCAAATAGTTGAGATCCGCGTGCCCTTCTTCGGCACCACGGTAGCCTGCGGCAGATTGTCACGATGACTACTCTCAGCCATGTCAGCTCTCCTTACCTGCGTCCGCATCCCAGATCAGGCGGGGGTCAAAAGATTCCGCCGCGATCATCGTCAGTACTACCACCGCCGCGAAAAATACTACTCCCGGACCGGGCTCGACTGACATCAGCGGCTGGAGTTGGACGAGGGCGACGGTAAACGTGTCGACGAAAACGTCCAGCATCGACCAGCGGCCGATAAATTCGACCATGCGATAGAGTTGGGTCCGCTCGTGATTGCTGGTGATCGACCTGCGCTGCACCGTAATCAGCAGATAGGTGAGCGCGACCAGCTTGCCGAGCGGCACCATCACGCTGGCGATCAACACGATCAGCGCCAGCGGCCACGAGCCCGAAGTGTAGAGGAATATAACCCCGCCCATGATAGTGTCGGCATCAGTGGACCCGAGCGCGGTCGTGCTGAGCACCGGCAGGACGTTGGCGGGGATGTAACAGATCGCCGCGGCGATCACGAGCGCCCACGTGTACTGGATAGCGTTGTGGCGGCGCCATACGAGTTCTGCGCCGCAGCGCGGGCAGTAGCCGGGCTCGGCCACACTAGCAGGCCGGGACAGCAAATCACACGTCTCGCACAAAACGAGTCCCGCCTGTGCGGCGGTGAGTGGGGTTGTAGTCATGGCGTCGGTCCTGCACCCTTATCTGCCCACTCTACCCGTTGCCAGATTTCGTCCGAGTCGAACGAGATCATGATCGCGGGAAAGAGCAGCACGAGGGCGCCGACCGCATACATGCCGATGCCGGCACTCACTGTGGCCAGTTCCGCGATCTTGATGAGCGCAACCAGGATGCCGAGCAGCATCACTTCCATCATCGACCACGGCTGCATGGACTCAGCCCAGCGCATCATCTCGCCAACCCACTGTGGTGCGGGTGGCCGCCGCACTGCCAGCAGAACCGTCAACATAAACAGGAGGTAGCCTGCGGGGGCGATGACCGCGCAGAAGGCGACGATCACGGCGGTCAGCTCTTGGCCTTGCACCCACATGTCGTAGGCGCCGCCGACGATGGTCGTACTGGCGTGACGGCCGACGGCGGACAATCTCATCAGAGACGCGGTATTGGCAATAATCAGCACAATCAGTGAGGTGAGAGTGAGCGCGAGAGGGCGATCAATCGGGTCAGCAGTCCGGGTCGCAACCATATAGCCACAGCGTGAACAACGCGCCTTGCCCCCGGGTGGAAGTTCCGGCAGGTGCTGTAGCAGATCACACTCAGAGCAGGCAATGGTTTCCATAGGTGGTTAGGAACAGCGTTGATAGCGAATTTTATAGGGATCCTTTTTGTAATGGAGAGAAATACATCGCGTTCGCCCTTCGACTTCGCTGCGCTACGCTCAGGGTGAACGGTTTTCTGCCAGGTGCCAACTTCCGTTCGTGCTGAGCGTAGCCCTTTGGGCGGAGTCGAAGCATGAACGGCATGATCCACAAATGAATTAGGAAACCTATATACATCCGGATGCCGTGGCGTGCCGAGCATCTTGATCTTCTGGCCAGTAATCGACTTGAGGCGAAGCGCGGCGAGGCGGAGGGTATCGGATAAGGTAGCATAATGTCAACTCGATCTTGATTTGTGTGCATCATTTGGCGGCGACCTTGTCATAGTTTTTTGTAGGGGCAGCCCTATTTTGATTTAACCTCTTTCCGCACCGGGGTGACACGCGCGGATGATTAGCCGCCTCGCCTTGCAACCAACCGGTGCTCCGGTTATGCTCTGGCCATGTTGAGACATCCACCGGCCCTATCTCCCGACGAACTGCGCGGGCGGTTGCGTCCCTTCTGCGAGAAGCACCACATCCGCCGGCTGGAGGTCTTCGGCTCTGCGGCGCGTGGGGCACCAGAGCCCAGTAGTGATGTGGATCTGCTAGTGACGTTCGACGAATCAGCGTTGGTATCGACCGCTGAGCTGCTGGAAATGGCAGGCGAGGCGGAAGAATTGGTCGGTCGCCCCGTTGATTTTGTCCTGCGTCCGTCTCTTGAAAAATCGCGAAACCGCTTTGCCCGCGAGCACATTCTGGCCACCGCCGTGTGCTTGTATGGAAACTGACCAACTCGGCCGCCTGCGTGACATTCTGGATGCGGCTAAGCTCATCGCCTCGTATGTCAAAGACACGACGGCGACCGCTTTCCGCGCCGATTTGCAAAAGCAAGACGCCGTGATCCGGCGCATCGAAATCATTGGGGAGGCCGCGGCCCATTTGACCGATGCTACGCGACAGGCCCTTCCTGAACTCCCCTTTCGAAAAATGCGCGGCATGCGCAACATCGTGGCGCATGACTATGCAAACGTGGATGTGAAGATCGTTTGGGAGGTCGCCACCGTGCATGTGCCGGAAATTTGTGCCGTTCTGGAAAAGTTCTTCACCCACCAAGAATGAGCGGAGGACCGGACGTTCAGCCATTGGGGTAATAATCATAATTCTGCACCAGCAGACTCAACTGCTTGTCCGGTACCTCTACGTCCACGTATTGCGGGTAGGTCAGCCCGCTGGGCAACGTGGCAAACGTCGCCGTCACTGTTACCGTATCCCCCTGATAATTGGTAGTGACCTGAATCCGGCGGGTCTGCAATGTGGTCGGATTCACCGCTAAGTAGAACGTGTCACCAGGGTTGACCACATTGCTGCCAGTCATCTGCATGATCGGGCTGCCGTCGGGGCCGTAGCTAACCTGGTCGATGCGCGTATCCTGGACTGTCCCATTCTGGGTCAGTTCGATGCGCGAGGTCCAGATGTACTGCTTGAGTTGCGCGGCGTTCTTCTGCCGTGCCTGGATGACCATGTTGGCGATGCCTTCGTTGGGCACCTGCGCTATGCTGGGCAACGAGAAGGCAAACAGAGCAGACAGAAAATCAAGCTGATTGAGTAGATTCTGTGCTTCATAGGAGTACTCTGTTAGTATTAGACTTTATCTGAATACCGACTCGCTTATATCACACATAGTGTTCCTCTTCATCTTGGAGGAACGACGATCATCGTGACGATCCGGATAGCAGCCGAACACCTGCACGATCTACTTCGCTGTTAACTGCCGCGCAACGACCATCCAAGTATGAGAAGACCGCTGGCGACGATCCAACTTCCAGCGACTCGTACAGCGATTCGTGCCCAGGATGCCCGTAACTGCACCACGAACGCAGCCGCCAGGGCGGTTAGCACAAACACTGCTGAAGCCAATCCAACAACCGCAACGACGGCAAATCCCGATTGGCCCATCCCCGTTCCGTTCAAGTAGCCGTGCACAAGACCAAGTAACACAGCCAAAGCGGTCATCGCACGTAGGGAGAGTTCAGCGTCGGCGACTACCAACCCGCCCAACAGCAGAAACCAGCACGAAGACAAAACGGCGCTGCCATTCGTTGCCGCAGCGGTCAATCCGAACAGACTGCCGAGCAGCCATGCTGCCGGAAGCGTGAACAACGCTCGCCGTCCGTAAGCGACGCCGCGCAGTCCGGCCAGCAGCGCCAAGGCGAGTGCGGGCATCAGGTCTTCGGGGCTCATCAGGAAATGCATCAATCCGTCGTAGACCGGTCCCATACCGGTCGAATTGAGGTGGGCTTCGGCCGGCTCGGAACACAGCGCGACGGCAAGTGTGGAGATAGCGCAGGTCCGCAGTCGGGATAGACTCCTGCTTTTCATGTCAACGCCTTCCACATAAAGAAGACACCGCCTACCGCGATCGCAGCACCCGCGGCGCGCAACAGTTTCTGACCCCATGTCCATCGGTGGACGGCACCAATGCCGATCCCTAGCCCATGTAAACACCCGGTCGCTACCACGAAGCCCACGCTGTAGAGCAAGGCGCTCTGACCTGGTGGGAGCTCAGTTCCGTGAGCATAACCGTGGAAGATAGCGAAGACCCCGACCAGCAACGCCGCCACAACGAGCGCAGGACGCACTGCGAACGCCACTGCCGCGCCGAGCAGAATAGCAGATGCCGCAATCCCGTATTCGATGCCCGGAACCGGCATCCCCATGAGCCCGAGCATCCCACCCATCGCCATGACCAGTGGAAACGCAACTGGCAGCACCCAAATGGCAGGAGCACCAAGTTGAGCGCCCCACAAACCAACGGCCACCATCGCGAAGACATGGTCTAGCCCTGCGATTGGATGACGAAAGCCAGTAAGGAAACCAGCAGCCTCACTCTTTTCCACATGTGCGAACGCAGTCTGCGCCCACAGGACGGCCAGCACAGCCATTGCGCGCGTCCATCTCTGCTGGTGCACGCTTCTCATCGCCAGACTCCGAAAAGCAACGCCACCCGCTGGACAGTCCAGAATGCTCCCAGAGTGCCTACGGTATAGCCAGGAAGCGCCTGTGCCCAACGTGCCCAGCGGATCTCTAGCACGCGGAAGGAACGCTCCAGCGCCAAAATGAGAGTGACAAAACCGAGCTGCCCCACTTCGACGCCGACGTTGAACGAAAGCAGCGCCAGCGGCAACTCCTGTCGAGGCAGACCGGCGCTGGTCAGCGCGCTGGCGAAACCGAAGCCGTGCAGCAGCCCGAAGGCGAACGCCACCACCCAGGGATGTCGGATGGTGAAGCTCGTCTCGCCGCGCCAGGAGCGAACGATCTCGGGTCCGAGGAAGAGGATGCTCAGGGCAATCGTGGCATTCAGCGGTAGCGTCCGGACCTCAGCATATCCCAGCGTCGCGATGGCAAGGGTGATGCTGTGCGCCATCGTGAAGGCGGTCACGGTCTTCACTAGCATCCACCCGTCCTTCACGATCAGCAACAGTCCCAGCACGAATAGTAGGTGGTCGGCACCAAACAGAATGTGCCGGATACCCTCCACGATGTACGTCCCCACCACCTCCAGCCACGTTTGCGAGGCAGCAATCTCCACCCACGGTTGCGACGGGCGGGCGATAGTTGTCCAGGTCCTGCCGTCGAGCATCTCGAGGCGGGTCAGAACGTCGGTGATGGTCAGTTGCAGTCCGACGAACTCGATGCGCTTACCTGCCAGCCCGTTCGGCCCGGCGTCGATCCACCGCCGTTCGACCAGCGAATCCGTCAGCTCTTGAACGACGGACTCTCTCACATTCTTCACGTCGTCAGGCAATTTCAGCACAACTGGCAGGCGCATGCCCGCCAGGACCGGGGTACGCCACCGCACGCTGAATTGGCCAGATGTTGTCTCCTTGATCTCGAGATAGGCAGGACGCGACTCATGGGCCTGCGCGGTGGGAATGGCGAGCAGCATCGCGAGCAATAGACCGGCAATTAACCAGACGAAGTGCTTTTTCAAGCAGCTCATTGCGTTCCCTTATCCGCTGAAGTGGGAGTGTCTGTCCTGGCTGGAAGAGCCGATGCGGAACCAGATTCCATATCCGGAGGCGCCGGCAACAGTACGGTATACTTCGCGCGCATGTCTTTGTAGGCTTTCTCCCATGCCCGCGCTTTCTGATCGGCCAGCCACGCGGTCTTTACATCCGACTCCACCTCTTCGAAGTCAGGAATGCGTCCGGGAATCACAGTGTCGACGAATACAATGTGCCAGCCATAGCCGGATTCGACGGGCCCCTGCCACGAGCCGGGCTTCAGCTTTTCGACGGCTACCGCAAACTGCGGTCCGAACTCCTTGGCCAGCGCTTCGGGTGTGCGATCACCATAATAGTCTTGGAACATGAACTGATCGCCGAGCGAAGCGGCGAGCTTCGAGTCTTCGGGCTGGCCGGCGATTCTGCTTAGCGCTTTGGCGGTATCGTCCTGTGCATTCGGGCCACGCTTGTCCGCAGAAAAATAAAGATGGCGGAAGCTGTACCGGCTCGGCATTGCGAACTTGTCACTGTTCTTAGCGAACCAGGGCTTGAGCTCGTCCGTCGTCGGCTCGTGCGCGGCAGCCACATCTTCGGCCAGGAATTGCAGCTTCTGCGCCATACGGCGCTTCACGATAGTGTCGTCCTTATCCAGCCCCATCGCCAGCGCCTCGCGATAGAGAACCTCCTCTTTGATTTTCTCTTCCGCAAGGCGGCTGAGTTCCTCGGTGCTCGGATCGCGTCGCCACTGCGATTGGAATAGCAAAAAGAGTTGGCCAAGATCGTCGATAGTTAATTGAATCTGTTTTGACGATTCGACACCGCCGCGGCCACGCTGCATGTAACCGTTCACAACGAAAAGCACAGCCCCGAGCAGCAGGAAATGGAGCAGGGGCTCGTGTAGCAAGCGTCTCATAGGATTCAATGCGAGCAGGCGCAACCCGCGATGCGGGAATCGGGATGCGAGATTCGGGTCACGAGATGTGGGATCCAAAACGGACGGTCCCGTATCTCGCATCTCGTATCTCGCATCCCGTATCCGCATCCCGATTTCGGCTCCTTCCGGTCCTAGAAATGGAGATCCTGCTCGACCGCCTTCTCCAACTTGTCAGCTGCCTTGCTCGTCATCTCCTCGATTATCCGTCGCCGTGCCTGTTCGCGTAGGGCCTGGAACTTCGGCTGTTGCTCCGAATTGAGCAACGGCATGATCTTCTCGTCGAAGGAGACGCCTAGCTTCCTCAACTGCTCCACCTTCTGCAGTCCGCTGAGAGAAACATTCTTCTTCAACGCCCCCAGTTGCGTGACCTCTTCCTTCAGGATGGGAACAATCTGCTGCTTCTGCTGCTCCGTCAGCCCCAGTTCGATCGCAAACTGGTTGGACATCGCCGTCAGCGGGTTCACCGCGATTTGCGGCGCCGGAATGATCTCGTAGTTGGCGTAGCCGAATTCGTTGTTGCGCGCAGCATACGTGGTGTTGCCGAGCTTGTAGAACATGAACGCGTACGGATGCTGCGAGACGAGGGTGATGAGCTTGCCACCTTCGATCTTGTAGGCGGAGGTCGTCCCCTGATAGCCGTCACGCTCGACGCTGCCGAAAGCGCTCGGCACGACAGCAGCCCCGCCGACGCGGAACACAATCGTCTGACCCTCAGTCGTGAAGTTCTGGCTGAACTGCTCGCCGGTCACGTTGTTCTGTATCCAGAAGGCCTTGCCGACGATCAGCGCCTTCAGCTGCGCGTCGTTCAGTGCCGTCGCGCCCTTCTTCTTCAGCTCGGTAATGGTCATGCCCGCCGGCACGTTTTTGCGGGCTTCGGCCGACGGAGTGTACCAGATCGGCGAGCTCCACGCACGCTCCTGCCCCGTGAGCGGCACCACGTCGGGCGGAGGAAGCCCGGACTTTACGGCCTGAATCAGCGTCCAGCGCGGCGTCGGGATCTCGAGCACCCGGGCGTAGTAGAACGCGTGCAGGCTGGCATCGAACTCCGGGTCCGCCCACACCGTCTTGAGTTCCACCGAACCGACGTCGTTCGTGTAGGTGGCTTTCTCCATGTCCACCGTGCTCTGGATCGCCGGCACCTTGCCCGACCACTTGTCGGGCTTACGGTCGCCCGACCACACCACGTCGAAGACCTTCTCGAAGCTCTGGCCGTTCTGCGTCCAGCCCTTGATGATCTGGATGCGATCGAGATTGGCGGAGGTCGGGTCCTTCACTGCCCACACGACGAACGTCGGAGCCGTGCCCTTGCCCCCCGTCGGCATGGGCGGCAGATCGGCACCCATCGGCACGCCGCCGGCGTACGATTGCTTCACCCAGTCACTGGCTTTGACCAGATCGTTCTCGTAACCCCAGCCGCCGAAGAAGCGCACCTTGATATGCGGGCCGCTCACTCCGAAGGTCTCTTTGCGGTACAGCGCGTCCCAGAGCGAGGCGCGGGTATTCTCCTCGGCCCACACACCGGTCAGCCCGCCGGGGTTTTCGAGGCGCACGTCCATGGTGCCGCCGATGAGGACGCCGGCGAAACGCCGCTCGACCGACCCATCTGCATCGGCGTGAAGTCCGTAGAAGTTGTCCTGCCGGTACGGGCTGCCAGTGTTGTGTGAATCAGAGCCACCGGCCATGCCGAACTTGTACGGGTTGTAGCCGCGCACGTCCTGCATCGCGATGCCGTCCTTCAGCGCTTGTCGCCCGTAACTGCCAGTGATGTGGTCGACGCGTCCCACGTTGGCCGGAAGGCCGAGGATGGCCTGATACAGCTCGTAGTTGGCGAACTCGTCGTTCGGCGACAGCAGGGGATGAGTCTCCGACTGCCCCTTGCCCTGCTTGATCTCGACCAGGCGTTCGTTGCGATCACGGGCGGCCGCCCAGGCGGCGTCGATCGGCCGTCCGGTGGTGTTGTCGATGTCGACCGGGTACATCCAGCCGTCGCTCACGTTGGCGTTGTGCGAGATGGCGAGCAGCTCGTTGCCCGCCTTGCGCTGTGCGTCCATCCAGTTCCACAGGTCCGTGGGGCGCGTGGAGTCGAGCGAGCTGAATGGATAGTCCGGCACCTTGTCGCAGGCTCGGAAGAAGACGTTACGGTGTAGGTTGCGCTGGCCCGGCATCGAGGTCCACTCGTACGAGCAGAATGCGGTGAATTTGCCCGGATGATTGTTCTCGTCCGCGAGCTTGACGTTTTCCTTCCATACCGTGGAGGTGATCTTCGGGTCCATGAATGCCTTCACCGGTGGACCGTTGGTCAGGCTGAGCAGGTACGAGAACACGCGGTTTTGTTCTTCCTGGCTGTTCGGGTCCTTCATGATCATCGGCTGCGCCTCGGGCAGCTTGCTCACGTATGATCCCGGAGTGTTTGCCTGCCTGGTGACACCGACATATTCCGAGTGGTCGGTCACGCCCATGAAGTCGAGCGGCGTGTCGATCTTGATGTCGAAGCCCATCGGGTGCTTGATCGTCTCGCCCTGAGCGTACTTCAGGGCGTCGCCCGGCCCGGTGATGCGGTTGCCCATGACCCAGGCATCGACCGACCAGCTCGTGTGGATGTGAGTTTCTCCGAAGTAGGCGTTACGCTCCGGATTCTTCTCCTGTGCCAGGGCTGGCCCAACTGCCAAAGCCGCCACCAGCGTCCACATGAGACTCGCAACTCCACCATTTCCCGCTTTCATAGTCTCCTCCCGATAAACTTACATTCCTCAAAACTGAGTGCCGCAAGATTGTAGGTGTCTACTGCCCTAGATCAAGTGCCTACTTTCAAGAACTGACCGTTCCGTCCACAGCTGTGCGCGAGGTTAGGAGTATTGCTTCAACTGCGCAGCATTCTTCTGCCGCGCCTGGATGATCATGCTCGCCGCCTTCATCGAGCCTGCCGCTCCTCGAGCCACGCACGGATGAGAAGCATCGTCAGCACAGCATGAACTACGACTGCTGGCCATAATAACTTCCCGACCCATTCGCCATTGATGCTCAGATAGCCGAGATACAGTGTAGCGACCGAACTATAAGTTAGCATGCCGCAGAGCGCCCAAGTCCGCCACGCTGCCCGGCCAGCAGGCCACTCCCAACGCGATCAAGCTGATACCAGTGAACCGACTTATCACAATCCCCGCACCAGCAATCTCGGTACCGAATAGCAGCCGGACCACAACCGGCGGATACACTAGCAAGACCAAACCCGTGGCCGCCTCGCTTACCGCGGCAAGAGCAAGCAATTTTTTCATTTGATCATGAACGGGAATAATCGAAGGCTTTTATTGTACTTCACGCGATCCAGCCTTGTTGCTGAAATCTGACCTTGAGCTGGTCCGCAATCTCCTTGGCCGTCTGCTGCGCCCTCCCCTGAACCGTACTTTTGCCGCTCTCCTCTCCGTATACTTTCAACCCAGTGCTGATGATGAGTCCCGCCGGATTGCCGGTGGCAGCGAGCCCGGCAACCCCCAAGATCTCCCCCGGAGCCTTGCTTCCGCCGGAATCTACTGTGCCGGAGCCGAGTTTGCGCGGTCCCTGAGCCGTCACCTGATAGCCTTCGACCGCTGTTCTCAACTCGGATGCTCCGGCGCCGAAGCCGATGACGATGCGCTCGGCGGCGCTGCCCTGCTGGACCGACAAGAGATAGCCCTGAATTATAATGTCGTTGATTTGCGGCGCCATTCCCGCCCCACCCCGCGCTGCGGGCAGTCCCATACTTTGGATCTGCTGGACCAACTGTGCCGCGATTTCAGCGCCTAACTGTCGGCCAAGTGCGATCTGCTCGGCAGTTTGGGGCGTGCCATTTGCGGAATACTGGCCGGCAAGTGCGGAGTTAGC
>Ga0187894_10000388_pt1 | contig 59587 bp, 55 predicted proteins | sample GBC1701081metaG_FD_136650 | JGI IMG/M metagenome (GOLD analysis project Ga0187894, IMG submission 136650) | White microbial mat communities from a lava cave in the Kipuka Kanohina Cave System on the Island of Hawaii, USA - GBC170108-1 metaG ...
ACGCGAGAGCCAGCCAGACGGCACCCGCGATCGCGAGCACGACTCCCGGCCACTCGGGGTTGTGACCGATGGCGAGCCACACCAGGCCGCTGCCGAGCAACACGCTGGCCACCGTGACGCGATCGCGCCGCGCGTTCGTGGCCTGCACGGTACGGCGCAGCTCGGCAATGCCCGGCGATTCGATCTGCAGCCGCAGCCGCCCGTCCGCGGCCTGCTGGATCATTCCCTGCAGCAATTGCGGGAGCGCCTTGGCGGCTTCGGCGAGATCCGGCAACTGCGTACGCAGCCGCTCCAGGACCGCGCGGCCGCTGATGCGCTCGCGCATCCAATCGCGCAGGATCGGCTGCGCGGTCGTCCACAGGTCGAGCTCCGGATACAGCTCGCGACCGAGCCCCTCGATATTGAGCAGCGTCTTCTGCAGCAGCACCAGTTGCGGCTGCACTTCCATGTTGAAGCGCCGCGCGGTTTCGAACAGCCGCACCAGCACCTGGCCGAAGGAGATGTCCTTGAGCGGCTTGTTGAAGATGGGCTCGCACACGGTGCGCACCGCCGACTCCAGCTCCTCGACGCGCGTTTCGGGCGGCACCCAGCCGGAATCCACGTGCAGCTTGGCGACGCGGTAATAGTCGCGATCGAAGAACGCCAGGAAATTCTCGGCGAGGTAGTACTGGTCGCGCGGGCTGAGCGTGCCGACGATGCCGAAGTCCACGGCCGCATAGCGCGGCTGCTGCGGGTCCTGCGCGAGCACGAAGATGTTGCCCGGGTGCATGTCGGCGTGGAAGAAGTTGTGACGGAACACCTGCGTGAAGAAGATCTCGACGCCGTTCTCCGCGAGCCGCGGAATGTTGACGTCGAGCGCGCGCAGGCGTGCCACGTCGCTAACCGGGATGCCGTAGATGCGTTCCATCACCATCACGTCGACGCGGCAGAAATCCCAGTAGATCTCGGGCACGTACAGCAGGCGCGAGCCGGCGAAGTTGCGTTTGAGCTGCGAGGCATTGGCCGCCTCGCGCATCAGGTCGAGCTCGTCGAGAATGGTCTTCTCGTATTCGCGCACCACCTCGACCGGGCGCAGGCGCCGGCCCTCGATCCAGTAGCGCTGCGCCAGCTGCGCGAGCGCGTAGAGCACCTCGAGGTCGCGCCCGATGACTGCCGACATGCCGGGGCGCAGCACCTTGACCACCACTTCCTGGCCGCCGCGCAGCGTGGCCGCGTGCACCTGGGCGATCGATGCCGCCGCCAGCGGGTTCTCGTCGAACTTTGCGAATACCTCGTCGGTGCTGCGCCCGTACGAGCCCTCGATCCGCGCCCGTGCCTGCGATCCGGGGAACGGCGGCACGCGGTCCTGCAGCCGCGCGAGCTCGTCGGCAATGTCGAGCGGCAGGAGGTCGCGGCGCGTCGACAGAGCCTGCCCGAACTTCACGAAGATCGGGCCGAGCTCTTCGAGCGCCAGGCGCAGACGTTCGCCGCGGGTCGTGCCGCCGCCGCGGTCGAACCACGTCCAGGGCGCCAGATAGCGCAGCATGCGCACCGGGCGGTAGAGATGAGTAGCCTGCACGTAGTCGTCCAGCCCGTGCTTGAGCAGCACGCGCTGAATCTGCATCAGCCGCAGGATGACGCGCAGTTTCATGGCGGCAGGAGCTCGATGCGCGCGGCCAGCCGGTCGGCCGCTTCGCGCAGGTCGTCGACGCCCGCGAGAAACTCGTCCGCTTCGGTGCGCGTCACCAGGTCCCGACTCTCCTCCTGCAGATACTCGGAAACATTCTGAGCCAGGGTCGCCGCCGCCTTCTCGCCCCAGCCCGCGGCCGCGCGCGCAACGTTGCCGAACTGCCGGGCCGCGACGTCGCCGAACACGCGCGCCAGCTCCTCCTCGAAATCGGGCCGGGCGGCCTGCAGCAGCTCGTGGAAGGCCTGAGCGATCTCCGCGTCGCCCGTGATCGCGACGTCCGATCCCGCGCGCAGGCGCGTGGCGGCATCGCGCCTCAGCAGCGTTGCGAGCGCGAGCGGTGTGCCGGCGACTGCGGCGTCAGGGTTGCGTGGCGCGCCGAGCGACAGCTGCAGCTGCCCGGCGTCCACCTGCGCGAACACCTCCAGTGGCAACAGCAGTCCATCGACGCGCAGGCCCAGCGAGCGGCCGTCGAGTCGCTCGGCCAGCGACCGTGCACGCGTCGACCCCGCGATGTTGCGGTTGAGCAGGGAAGCAATGGAGTCGAGGAACATCAGCGGCCCGCCGTTGCACGCTTCAATAGCGATAGCCGCGATGCACGGCGACGATGCCGCCGGCGAGATTGTGATAGCGCGCGCCGTCGAACCCGGCCGTGCGCATCATCCCGAGCAACGTCTCCTGGTCCGGATGCACGCGGATCGATTCGGCGAGGTAGCGGTAGCTGTCGGCATCGTCGGCGACGAGGCGGCCGAGCAGCGGCAGCATGCGAAAGGAGTACGCGTCGTACAGCGGCTTGAGTCCCGGAGCGGTCGGGTGCGAGAACTCCAGGATCAGCAGCTGACCGCCCGGGCGCAGCACGCGGAACATCGAGTCGAGCGCCGCGGCCTTGTCGGTGACGTTGCGCAGGCCGAAGCCGATGGTGACGCAGTCGAACTCGCCCGCGGCGAACGGCAGGCGCTCGGCGTTCGCCTGGATGTACGCGATGTTGCCGGCGACACCCGCATCGACGAGCCGTTCGCGGCCGCGGGCCAGCATCGCCGAGTTGATGTCGGACAGCACGACGAGGCCCGAGCTGCCGACCTGGCGCGCGAGGCCGAGGCTGAGATCGCCCGTGCCTCCGGCTACGTCGAGCGCACGCTGCCCGGGCTGCAGTGCGGTAAGCGTGAGCGTGAACTGCTTCCACAGCCGGTGCATGCCACCCGACATGAGGTCGTTCATCAGATCGTATCGACCCGCGACGGAATCGAATACGCCGCGCACGCGCCGTGCCTTGTCGGCGTGCGGCACCTGTTCGAAACCGAAGTCCACGGTCGGCGGACGGCGGGAATTCGCGTCGGACGGCTCCATACGTCAAATTGTACTTGAGCGCGACGCACGCCCGGTGTGAACGCTGTTTGTCGTACGGATTCGTTCGTATATGCTGCAAGTCCCGCTCGTTCCTGCTGTCGAGGGTCGATTCCATGAGTCTGAGTTGCGCCGTTGCCGGCCGGATGGCCGCCTGTTGCCTGATCGCGTTCGGTATCGCGGGAGCGCTCGCCGGCCTCCGCGCTGGAGAATTCGAGCGCCGCAGCGCCCGTCGCGCCGCTCGACAACCCGGCGCCGGAAAGCGGCGGGGATGGCAAGCAGGCGGATGCCACGAACGAGAAGACGGGCGCGACCGACACGGCAGGCGCGGATCAGTCGTCCGCAGCCGCCGCAAGCGCGAGGGACGTTGCAGCGGAAGGCAGTGGCGATGCGTCGGCAGCGACGGACGGACAGGCGAAATCCGCGCTGGATGCGGGCGACGCGGCGCAGGATTCACCAACCGATGGTGCTGCGACCACAGCCGCCGCTGCGGCCGCCGCCGTGACGAGCGAAGAAGCCGGGGATTCCAGGCCGTTCGATCCGACCAAGGCCAAGCCTTCGGCGCTCAAGGCATACAACGAGAAGCTCGCGCCCGACGATCGTTTCGTGTGTCGACGCGATCGCGCCGCCGCGCGGCGAGCACCGGACTCAGTCCGCGCGCAGCCAGCGCGCGCTCACACTTTGCTCACCTTGCGCTCGTAGCCGTACTCGGCGAGCCGCTCGAGGTAGCGCTGCCAGCGCGCCTCGTATTGCGAGCCGAGCTCGTACAGATACTTCCACGTGTACAGCCCGGTATCGTGGCCGTCGTCGAAGACCAGGCGCACCGCGTAGTGGCCGATCGGCTCGACCGAGCGGACCTGCACGTTTTCTTTCGCGAACTGCAGGACTTCCTGACCCGGGCCGTGTCCCTGGACTTCGGCGGAAGGCGAGTACACGCGCAGGTACTCGAACGGCAGGTCGTAGCTGTTGCCGTCGTCGAAGCGCACCGTGAGCACTCTGGAATGCCGGCGCAACTTGATTTCGAGGGGGTGCGGGGTCACGCCGACATTATGGTCCATTGTGGTTTTTTCCACGCTCGGCCGGGGCCGGGGCGGCGGGCTCTTCCCGATGTACACTAACTTTCGTATATACTCCGTCAACCCTCGATCCCAGAGAACCCCTTTCAGGAAGCCTTGCCCATGAACAAGATCCTCGCCCTGGCCTGTGTGCTGCTCCCCGTGGCCGCGTTGGCGCAAACGCCGAACGAGGCTTCTGGTTCCGAAACGGCGCCGCCCCCCTCGCAGGCCACGCCGACGACTACGCCCTCTGACGCCACTGAAGCTGCCCCGGCGGCAGGCGCTGCCCAAGCTCAGTCGGCTCAGGAAGCTGCAGCCGCCGAGCCGGAAATGTCGCCGGAGGAGGCCGCCAAGGCGGCCAAGGAAGGCAAGTTGCAGTACTCGAAGGACGTCACCAACCCCAGCGAGGCAACGGCTGCCGAAATCGCCGCGCACAATGCGACGGCCGCGCCTGAAGACCGCATCACCTGCAAGAAGGTCAGGCCGACGGGGTCGAACCGCCCGATGAAGTTCTGCTCGACGCCAAAACAGCGTCAGGCGATGCGTGAGGCCGCACAGCAGGGCATGGATACCTCAGGCATCGACGACATTGGCCGCCGCGGTGCGGGCAAGCTCGAGACGATGGCGCCCCGAGGCGGTCGCTAAGACCGATACCTCAGGCGGTCGCCAGTCCCAGATCCGACGCCGCAGACGGTTTCAGCCGTTCTCACGAGGGCCCGGGGGGTTTCTGACCCCCCGGGCCCTTTCGCTTGTGGCCCTGCTGGCACGGGTCGGTAACACGACCGACAGCGGCAGGGTGCCCCCACCGCTTCAGCGCGCCTTATACTGGGCCCCCAATACGGAGGGCTAGCCATGAGCGTTGCGCCAACCGTCAATCGCGCACTGAAGGCCAAGGCAGTCGATCACGAGATCCTGCAGCACCCTCACGCGGCATCGAGCTCGCGCGTCGCGCAGGCGGCGCACGTCACCGGCGAGTGCATCGCCAAAGGGGTCGTGCTCAAGGACGCTCAGGGTTTCGTGCTGGCGGTGTTGCCTGCCACGCACCAGATCCTTCCGGAGATCATCAACTCCGCGCTGCATCGGCAGCTCGGCTTTGCGGACGAGCAGGACCTGGCACGGCTGTTCGGCGATTGCGAACGCGGCGCGGTTCCGGCCCTGGGAATGGAGTACGGCATTCCGACGATCGTCGATCCCGCCTTGCGTGAACAGAGCGATATCTACCTGGAAGCAGGAGACCATGAAGAACTGGTCCATGTCAGCGAGCGCAGTTTCGAACGGCTCATGGACGGAGCGCAGTACCTGCGCTTCAGCCGGCACCACAACTGAGCCCGCTCCCGCACCCGTAGCCGGCCGCGCGCACAACGCCAACAACAGCGTCGGCCGCACAACTTACGTCGCTCCCGGACTTCGAACGCCCAGCCTGGGCCGCGCCGGCGGCCGCGCGTACATGACATCGCAAACCCCGCGCGCCTGACCCGAGCGCAAGCAAGCCCTTCGCGTACACCTCCGGAGCCGAATCCGCCGCCATGCAGCCGACCGACACCCGCAATCCCGACTACTACCACCGCGTCGTCGACTGCCAGTGGGCGTGTCCCGCGCACACCGACGTGCCGGAATACATCCGGCTGATCGCGCAGGGCCGCTTCGACGACGCGTACATGGTCAACCGCGAGTCGAACGTCTTCCCGGCGATCCTCGGCCGGGTGTGCGACCGGCCCTGCGAGCCGGCCTGCCGGCGCGGTCGCGTGGAAGAGAAACCGGTCGCCATCTGCCGCCTCAAGCGCGTCGCGGCCGACCTGCGCGACGACGTCAGCGCGCGCCTGCCGAAGATTCCGCAGATCAAGAACGGCAAGCGCATCGCCTGCATCGGCGCGGGCAGCGCTTCGCTCACGGTGGCGAACGACCTGATGCCGCTCGGCTACGAAGTCACGATCTTCGAAGCGTTCGATCGTCCCGGCGGCCTGATGCGCACCAACATCCCGTCGTTCCGCCTGCCCGCCGAAGTGCTCGACGAAGAGATCGCGATGATCGTCGACATGGGTGTCGACCTGCGGCTCGGTTCGCGCGTCGACAGCCTGAAGGCCCTGGTCGACGCGGGCGAGTTCGACGCAGTGTTCGTCGGCTCCGGCGCGCCGAAGGGCAAGGAGCTCGAGCTGCCCGGCCGCCACGACGTCAATGGCGACGCGCGCATTCACATCGGCATCACCTGGCTCGAATCCGTCGCCTTCGGCCACATCGAGAAGATCGGCGAGCGCGTGCTGATCATCGGCGTCGGCAACACCGCCATGGATTGCTGCCGTACCTCGCTGCGGCTCGGCGCGAAGAGCGTGAAAGTGATGGCGCGCAAGCCGCGCGGCTTCTTCAAGGCCTCGGACTGGGAACTCGAGGACGCCGAGGAAGAAAGCGTCGAGATCGTCATCAACCACTCGCCCAAGGCGTTCCTGCTCGAGCAGGGCCGTCTCGTCGGCATGCGTTTCGAGCGCATGGAGTACGACGTCGACAAGGGGCGCATCAAGGCCGAGCGCGCGGTGGGCGAGATCGACATTCCCTGCGACGACGTGATCCTCGCCATCGGCCAGGAGAACGCGTTCCCGTGGATCGAGCGCGATCTCGGCATCGAATTCGACAAGTGGGACGTGCCCGTGGTCGACAAGACCACCTTCCAGTCGACGCGACCGGGAGTGTTTTTCGGCGGCGACGCCGCGTTCGGCCCGAAGAACATCATCTGGGCGGTGGAGCACGGCCATCAGGCCGCCATCTCCATCCACAAGTACTGCCAGGGGCGGTCGCTCGCGCAACGCCTGCCCATGGGCGTCAACCTCGCGAGCCGCAAGATGGGCATCCACGAGTGGTCGTACGCCAACGACTACAACCCGGCGGAGCGGCGCCTGATGCCGCACGTCAGCCTCAAGGAACGCTTTCGCAAGCTCAACATCGAGGTGGAGCTCGGCTTCACGCCGGAGCAGGCGGCCGACGAGGTGCAGCGCTGCCTGAACTGCGACGTGCAGACGGTGTTCGAGACCAAGCTGTGCATCGAGTGCGATGCTTGCATCGACATCTGTCCCGTCGACTGCCTCACCATCACCGCCAACGGCGAGGAAGCCGAACTGCGCACGCGCCTCAAGGCGCCGGCGAACAACGTGCAGCAGGCGCTGTTCGTGTCGACGCCGCTCAAGCACACGGGCCGCGTGATGGTGAAGGACGAGGACCTGTGCGTGCACTGCGGCCTGTGCGCCGAGCGCTGCCCCACCGCCGCCTGGGACATGCAGAAATCGACGATCATGATTCCGCACGCCGAGGACGAGGAACGCGCATGCCCGAGCGAACAGCGCAAGAGCGCCTGAACGATTTCGTCATCAAGCTCGCCAACGTCAACGGCACGGGCTCGGCCAGTGCCAACACGTTGCTGATGAAGTCCCTGTTCCGCATGGGCATCCCCGTGATGGGCAAGAACTACTTCCCATCCAACATCCAGGGCCTGCCCACCTGGTACGAGATCCGCGTGACGCGCGACGGCTACGTGGCGCGTTCCGGCCGCGTAGACATCATGGTGGCGATGAACGCCGAGACCTATGCGCGCGACGTCAAGGAAGTGAGCGCCGGCGGCTACCTGGTCTACGACTCGACCTGGCCGCGCCCGGCGCTGCTCAAGCGCGACGACATCACGCTGATCGGCGTGCCGCTCGCCCGGCTCTGCAACGAGAACTTCGCCGGCGTGCGCGCGCGCATCCTGATGAAGAACATCTCCTACGTCGGCGTGCTGGCCGCCCTGCTCGACATCGACATGGAGAAGATCAAGGAGCTGCTCAACGAGACCTACGCCAGCAAGGCGTCGCTGGTCGAGACCAATCTCAAGGCCATCGAGCTCGGCTATCGCCACACGCAAGAGAATTTCGCGTGCCCGCTGCCGCTGCGTGTCAAGGCGATGGACAGGACGGCCGGGCACATCATGATCGACGGCAACACGGCCGCCGGCCTGGGCTGCGTGTACGCCGGCGCCACGGTGGGCGCGTGGTATCCGATCACGCCCTCGACTTCGCTGATGGACGCGTTCAAGAGCTTCTGCGCCAGACTGCGCGTCGACCCCGAAACCGGGCGCAGGAACTACATGATCATCCAGGCGGAGGACGAGCTCGCCGCGATCGGAATCGTGCTCGGCGCCTCGTGGAACGGCGCGCGCTCCTTCACACCGACCAGCGGGCCCGGCATTTCGCTGATGAACGAGTTCATCGGGCTGGCGTACTACGCCGAGGTACCTGCGGTGATCTTCGACGTACAGCGCGTCGGCCCCTCGACTGGCATGCCGACCCGCACCCAGCAGGGCGACATCCTGTTGTGTGCATACGCCTCGCACGGCGACACGCGGCACGTGCTGCTGTTCCCCGCGAATCCCGAAGAATGCTTCCACATGGCGGTGCAGGCCTTCGACCTGGCGGAGCGGCTGCAGACGCCGGTCTTCGTGCTGTCCGATCTCGACATCGGCATGAACGACTGGATGTGTCCGGACCTGAAATGGGACGACGCGTACCGTCCCGATCGCGGCAAGGTGGTGAACGAGCAGGACCTCGAGAAGATGACGCGATTCTTCCGCTACATGGACCACGACGAGGATGGGATCCCGTATCGTTCCTTCCCCGGCGTGCATCCGAAGGGCGCCTACTTCACCCGCGGCTCCGGCCACACGCAGTACGGCGGCTACACCGAGGATTCCGCCGAGTACCAGATCGTGCTCGACCGCCTGCGGCGCAAGTTCACTACGGCGGCGCGCCTGGTGCCACCTGCCGTCGTCGAGCGGCGCGGCGGCGGCAAGGTCGGCATCGTCTCGGTCGGCAGCTCGGACGGCGCTGTGCGCGAGGCGCTCGACGTGCTGAAGGCGCGCGGCGTAGCCGCGGACTACATGCGCTTGCGGGCGTTCCCGTTCGGCACCGAGGTCGAGCAGTTCCTGCACGATCACGAAGTGATTTTCATCGTCGAGCAGAATCGCGACGCGCAGCTGCGCTCGCTGCTCACGCTCGAGACCGCGGTCGACAAGCGCAAGCTGCGCTCGATCCTGCACTACAGCGGCTTGCCGATCTCCTCCGAGTGCGTGGTCACGGGCGTGCTGGCGGAATTCGGCGAAGGCGCGCGGGCGCTGGGCGTGGTGGGCTGACAGAAGCGGGCAGGTCCCTTTTCCACGGAGCATCGGACATGAGTTATCTGCTGAAACCGAAGGTCGCACATCCCAGCCTGCCGAAGAACGAGCTCGGCCTGACGCGTCGCGACTACGAAGGCGCGATGTCGACCTTGTGCGCCGGCTGCGGGCACGACTCGATCACCGCCGCCGTGATCGAGGCGTGCTGGGGCCTCTCGCTGCGCCCGCAGGACATCGTGAAGCTCTCCGGCATCGGCTGCTCCTCGAAGACCACCGCGTACTTCGTGAGCGGCGGGCACGGCTTCAATTCCGTGCACGGGCGCATGCCTTCGATCGCCACCGGCGCCAATGCCGCGAACCGGGAGCTGCACTACATCGGCGTATCCGGGGACGGCGACACGCTCTCGATCGGCATGGGCCAGTTCTGTCACGCCATCCGCCGCAACGTGAACATGCTCTACCTGATCGAGAACAACGGCGTCTACGGGCTGACCAAGGGCCAGTTCTCGGCATCGGCCGACGTCGGCACGAAGGCGAAGCGCGGCGAAGCGAACACGCAGCAGCCGATCGATCCGGTGCTGACCGCGCTGTCGCTGGGTGCCACGTTCGTCGCGCGCAGTTTCTCCGGCGACAAGGCGCAGCTCGTGCCGCTGATCCAGGCGGGCATCCGTCATCGCGGCTTCGCGCTCATCGACGTGCTGTCGCCCTGCGTCACCTTCAACGATCACGAGGGTTCGACCAAGAGCTATCAGTTCACGCGCGAGCACTACGTCGAGGCCGTGCACACGGACTTCGTGCCGTTCCAGCAGGAGATCCGCGCCGAGTACGCCGAGGGCGACGTGCTGCCGGTGACGCTGCACGACGGCAGCCAGATCCGCCTGCGCAAGATCGACGGAAATTACGACCCGACCGACCGCTCGGACGCCTACGCTTACATCCAGCACAAGATGAAGGAGAAGGAGTTCCTCACCGGCCTGCTGTACGTCGAGTCCTCGCAGACGGATTTCCACGACGCGAGCGAGACCACCGCGCAACCGCTCAACCGTGTGTCGTACGAGCAGCTCTCGCCTGGTTCGGCCGCGCTGCGCAAAGTCCTGGCGCGTTATCGCTGAGCTCGCGGAACATGCGCAACCGTGAACTTACGGGCAGCGACAGCGGCCGCGAGCAGACCGCCGTCGCCTGGAGCCGCTACTGGGCGCGCGGTGCGCTGCATTCCTGCCCGAACGCCTTCCCCGCGGACTACGGCGCGGAGATCCGCATGCTGTGGGCCGAGTTCTTCGCGGCCCAGCCGTCGGGCGCGCGCATCCTCGACATCGGCACCGGCAACGGCGCGATCGCGTTCATCGCCCGCGATACCGGAACGCAGCGCGCCTGCGCGTTCGAGATCGAGGCGATCGACCTGGCGCGCATCGCGCCGGAAGACGCGGCTGCGGCCCACGGCGTGTCGACGCAGGGCGTGACGTTTCGCGGCGGTGTGGCCAGCGATGCCACCGGCTATCCTGACGCCTGGTTCGACGCTGTCTCGAGCCAGTTCGCGCTCGAGTACATGCCGATCGAGCCGACGCTTCACGAGCTGGCACGCATCGTCAAGCCCGCGGGTGGGGCCCTGTTCGTGATCCACCACGCTGCCTCGCGCGCGCTGCTGACGACGCGGCACGAGCTCGGCAGTTTCGATTTTCTGCAACATCGCGTGCCCCTGCTGGTGAGCGCGCGCCGGTATCTGCGGCGCCTCGAAGCGGCGCGCACGGTCGAGGAGCTGCAACGGTTGGCAAACGACAGTGAAACGGCCGCGCAGGCTCGCGAGATCGAGGGCATGGTGGCGCGCGTCGTCGACCACGCGCGCACTGCGCCCGAAGCCGGATTCGTCGGCGCGATCGCGGCTCAGGTCGTGACTGCGTTGCGCGAAACACGTACCGCAGGGCCGGCGGCCGGGCTCGAACGGCTGCGAGTGCTGGAAGAGGAAATGCAAGCACACCGCGAACGGCTGCGCGCGATCGGCGCGGCGGCCCGTGGCGCGCAGGGCATCGGCAAGCTGGCGCGCCAGCTGCGCGAAGCGGGATTCGCACCCCATCCGGCGCGGGAATTGAAGGTCAAGGGTGACGACCTGATCGGGTGGGTCCTGCACGCGACCCGCGTCGGTCAGGCCGGTTCGGATGTCGGCTAGAGGCGCGCGGGCGGCGACGTCGCGTCGAAAGCGATCGCGAGCCTCGCCTCGTCGCCCTGGATCGGCGTGGTGCCGTGCCAGAGGTAGGAGGGAAACAGCACCAGGCGCCCGGCCCGCGGCTGCACGAAACGGCCGGCTGCGCACCCGGGCATGGCGAAACGCGGCTCGCCGAACTTGATCCACCCGCTGCGGGCGCTCGCATCGGCGACTTCCGCGGGAACCGACACGTAATACGCCGAGCTGATCCAGCCCTGCGGGTGGATGTGATTCACGTGATAACCGCCGCGCTGCAGGCGCACTGACCAGCAGCCGACCATCGCCGCCGGCCCCGTGTTGCGCGCATGCAGGGGATGGTCGCGATCGACGGGCATCACGGCCTGGAATCGCCCAATGGGCTCGACCATGGCATCAAGAAACGCGCGGATCACCGGGTCGTCGCTCACCAGCAGGCCGCGCGAGCTCTGCGTGCCGTTGCGCAGGCTCTGATCGAGCGGGTGCGAGCGCTGGCGATGGCGCGACGCGAGCGCGGCCGCGAGCGCTGCGTTGAAGTCTTCGATCGAGGCATAGCCCCTGGGCGCCGGCAGGTCGAACACCTGGACCACGTGCTGCAGGTCGCACCAGGTGTCGTAGTGCGCCTCGCGCAGCATGCGTGCGACGTCCGCCCGATAGGTGATCCAGCGCTGGTCGAGCGGTGCGTGGGCGCGGAAGCGCTCGACGACCGGGAGTGCCTCGCGACCGCGGCCGGCGGACAGCAGCGCGGCCACGAAGTTTTCGGCCGCGGTCGCGTCCGCGGGAGACGCCGCGAAGCCCTCGCGTGTCAGGTCAACCGCGTCATCGTAGCGTCCGGCCTCGTGCAGGAGCGTGCCAAGCGAGGTGAGCAGCTGCGGCACTCTGCCGCATTGGTCGATCAACCTGCGCAGCACAGCTTCGGATCCGGCCAGGTCGCCGCGGCGGCGCAGTACGTCAGCATATGCGGAGCGTGTCGCGGGCGTAGCCGCCGCACGCGCCGCGGCGTCGCGCAGTCCGCGCAGAAAATCGCTCTCGCCGCGGGTGCGTCGCAGCTGCGCCAGAAGAAAGTGTCCCTCGGTGTCGTCCGGCGCGGCGGCGAGGAACGACGTCAACGTATCCTCGGCCTCGGCATAGCGATCGAGTTGCATCAGCGCGCGCGCCCGGATCAGTGCGATGCGCGGGTCCACCGAGCCCGCACGGGTCGCGGCCTCGCTCTGGGCGAGCGATTCCTCGGCGTGATCCTGATCGCAGAGCAGGGCAGCCAGCTGATGTCTCGTCTGCGCGGAGCGCGGCGCCAGTGCGACTGCGCGTTCGAGTGCGGCACGCGCTTCGGTGACGCGAGCGTTCGCGTAGCAGGTCGAACCGAGAGCCGACCAGCCCTGCGCATCGTCGGGATACCAGGCGAGGAGTCGCCGCAACAGTTCCTCGGCGCGGGCCGGATCGCCGGCTCGGTGCAGGGCGCGTGCGAGTCCGAGCAGCGCCGGGCGGAACCGCGGATCGATGGCCAGGGAGCGCCGGAATTCCTCGATGCTCTCATCGATCTTGCTGCGTGCGCCGAGGAGCTGAGCGAGATTCGCGCGCACCTCCGGATTGCCCGGCGCGAGCGCCACGCTCCGGCGCATTATCGCCTCCGCTTCGTCCATGCGCCCGCTCTGGCGATGCACCAGCGCCAGTACCTGCAGCGCGGCGGCGTTCGCGGGCTGCGCTGCCAATAGCTGTCCAGCCGCGGCTTCGGCTTCGGCAAGCCGGCCGGCCTGCAGGTGATCGATGGCCGTCTGGAGCGTGGGCGGCATGCAGCGGAATCTTACCGAATGGCGCGCGGCCGAATAAAAAAAGGCCGCCCACTCCTCGCGGAGTGGGCGGCCTCCATCCCCCCCTGTCGAGGGTTTGCGGTCTTCAGCCGCTCAGAACGTGAACTCGACGTTCAGGAAGTAGCGGCGGCCGAGCACGTCGTAGGTCGACGGATCGGTGTTCGCCTGCACTCCGGCGCGTGAATTCGACGTGTAGATGGGCGGATCCTTGTCGGTCAGGTTGTCGATACCGAGCGTGAAGTTCATGCCGTCCGTCGGCTGCCAGCGGGTCGTCAGCCGGTGGTACAGGTAGTCGTCCACGGTCGGAATCGCCCCGTTCGTCGGCAGCGTGCGCGTGGCATCGTTGTTCACCACGTCCATGCCGCCGATGAAGCGCATGTGCCAGTTGAAGGACCAGTCGCTGAACGCGTAGCCGAGTTGCGCCACGGCCTTCCACTCCGGGAACGCCTCGGCGATGTTGATGGTGATGGTGCCATCGACATCGACCAGCGGAGCCACCGGGTCTTCTTGAAACTGCCACTTCAGCAGCTTGGTGGCAACGAGGTTGGTGGTCAGACGTCCGTCCTCGGCGCCGAACAGCGGCAGCGGCAGGCTGTAGTCGACCTGCACGTCCACGCCGTCGACGTTGCGCTTGCCGAGGTTCTGGAACGTCGCCTGTACGTCGCGCGCCTCACCGCTCGGCAGACGCGAGAACAGGCTGCACCACAGGTTATCGTTGGTGTAGCTCGGGTTGGCGTTCTGCGCGTTGAAGCAGCGCGTGATCACCGTGCCCGAACCGACGGTGCCAATCACCTTGTCCATCTCGTACGTGAAGTAGTCTGCCGACATGCGCAGGCGATGTTCGCCGAAGCTCGGCGTCCACGCGATACCGAAGGTGTAGGTATCGGCCTCTTCCGGTAACAGGCTGGGATTGCCGCCGGTGAGCGTGCGCACCTGGGAGTTGCCCTGCGGGAAGTTGGCCGCCGCGCCCTGAGCCGCGCACAACGCATTGACCTGCGTCGCGTTCGGACCAGTGCGCTCCGCGCTGCCGTTCCAGCACGGATCCTGGAACGCGGGGAACCCCTCAGCGACGGGCCGGAACAGTTCGTCGAGGTTCGGCGCGCGGATGGCCGTGTTGAAGGAGCCACGCAGCTTGATCGACTCGATCGGACGCCAGTCGAGGGCGACCTTGTACGTGTCGGCGCTGCCGCCGAGATCGTAGTTGGAGTTGCGATAGCCGCCTTCCAGGCCCAGGTACGTGAAGAACGGCAGGTCCGCGAGCACCGGGATGGACACTTCCGCGAACGGCTCCAGCACGTCGTTGCTGCCGGAGATCGGCAGCTGCGAGTTGAAGCCCACCACGTCGCCGCTGGCCAGGAACTCGTCCGGACGGAAGTTGGCCTTGTTCTCGCGATACTCGACACCGAGAGCGGTCTGCAGCTTGCCAGCCGGCAGGTCGAAGAGGCCGCCGGTGAAGGAGGCCACGTAGTTGATCTGCTCCAGCTCGGTGATGTTCGAGGTCTTGATCGCGATTGCCTGGCCGCACGCCGGCGAGATGTTGCCCTGCCCGAACGGATTGAAGTTCGTGCAGCCGCGCGCCGACAGCGCATTCGGATTGTTAAGTGCCGATTGCAAGCGCGAGCGCGAGACGTTGCCACCCTGCAGCTCAGTGCGCTCCGTGCGACCCCAGCTGCCGAAAAAGTCCCAGTTCCACGGCAGCGAGCCGATCTCGAAGTCGCCGCGGAAGCCGATAGTGCCCTGCACGACGTCGTAGTTGTTGTCCGACGTGCGTGGTCCGACTTCACCCATGCGCCGTTCCATGTTGAACGTCGCGGTGGGGGTCGCGCGCGAAGCCAGGATGGTGGCGAGATCGGTCGGAATGAACGGGTTGCCTTCTCGCACGTTAGGCGTTGCCGGGTTGTCGACCGGAATCGTCAGCGGAGCACCGACCGGCGTGGCCGCCAGCTGCTGGTCAGCCTCGTACGTCGTGTACGTGAACCGGCTGTACGCTTCCACTCTGTCATGCAGGTCGTAGCGGCCGAGGCCGGCAACCTGGCGACGGATCAGCGGCAGCTGCAGGTAGTTCACCGGGGAGTAGTTGTACGAGTAGCTGGCCGGGTTGAACCCCGGATCGCTCGTGTCGCCCCGGAAGTTGAACACCGGAGCGACCGAGAAGATCGAGCCGTCGGCATTGAAACCGATGGCGCTCACGTTCGGCACCTCGCCGGGCGCCGCGCCGTACTGGCCGAACACCTGGTTGTAGGCCGTCTGATTTCCGGGATTGGCGGCCGAGTTCGTGTACCGGCCCTCGAGAATCGTCGTCGATCCGAGCGGCTGGAGCTGAGGTCCGAGAGCGACCTGCGAGAAGTCACGCTCGCCCGCGAGGATCTGGTCGCGCTTGTCGTAGCTGAGCACCACGACGGCGTTGCCGCGATCGTCCCCGAAGTTGCCGCCGACCATGAGGTTGGCGGAGGTAGTGCGGCCGTCGCTCTCGTCAGTCAGTGACGACTGCGCGTTGATCGCGATGCCTTCGAAGCTTTTCTTCAGCCTGACGTTGACGACGCCGGCGATGGCGTCCGAACCGTAAGCCGACGAAGCGCCGCCCGTCAGCACTTCGATGGTCTCGATGAGCGCTGCCGGAATGCTGTTGAGGTCGATGACGCCCGTCACGTTGGACGGCTGCACGCGCATGCCGTCGACCAGCACGAGCGTGCGGCTGAGGCCCAGACCGCGCAGGTCGAGGTTGGCCTGCCCGCCGTTCGACGGGTTGTTCGACGTGGTAGTGACCGACGGCACGAACTGCGGCAGTCCGTTGATGACCGTTTCGATCTGCGGCTGACCGGACAGCTTGAGCGAATCCTCACCGATCGTGACCACCGGGCTGGTGGCTTCGAAGTCCTGCCGCGCGATGCGCGAGCCGGTGACCGTCATGGTGCCGGTCAGCTCACCGCCCGTTTGCTCCTGGTCCTGGGCTGATACGCCCGTCGTCAAGCCGACGCTCGCCGTCGCCGCACTGGTGATCAGTGCTATGCGAACTGCGCGCGCCAGCCTTGGGTTGCTAGTCATCTAGTAGGTCCTCCTGCAAGAGACACAAACTGGACGCCGATTCTGGAAATCGGCTCCCCTGGGGCTTCTCCTGTGAATCTGTTCTGCGAGCCCATCCGCTCGTGCGATGTATCGGTCAGGAGAAGCTTCGTACATCCTACGCCTACGTGGCGCAAAAGGTAAAGGACTGATGCGCTCGAACAACAGACCGGACACGCTCCAAATACGGGCTAGAAGGCGACAAACGACGTACAAGAGTGAGGGAATCAGGGGCGGGCGCGTGGAGTGTTGCAGTTGAACAACGTGAGCGGATGCAACTGTTGCGCCCAAACCGCAGATTTGTGAACAGCTTGGGCACAACGCCGCCGAGAGGGCTTCGGGGCGGGAACCAGGTCCTGCCGGACGGGGATGAGTAACGGTTGGGCGAGACGAGCGGGCTTCGTCTTTGCCGGAAGCGCCGCGACCAGATTATGGTACGCGCCGGCTTCGCGAGGACCCCGCCAATGCACTCCAGGAACAGCGTTCTGACCCGTCTGCCGGAAGTCGCGGCACACCTCGCCGCGGCCAGATTCATCGCCACCAGTGTCGCGGCGGCCAGCGTGGTCGGGAGCCAGGCGCTGGCCGCGACCGAGGCTGCGCCCGCCAAACCCCGAACGATGGCGGAGATCGTCGCGGCATCCGCCGCATCCGACTGGCGCGCGCTCGACCCGGCGAACACTCTTTACGTGGAAATGCCCGACGGCCGCGTGGTCATCGAGCTCGCGCCGGCCTTCGCTCCGCGGCACGTCGAAAACGTGAAGACGCTGGCGCGCGAGCACTACTTCGACGGCGTCGCGGTCGTCCGCTCGCAGGACAACTACGTCGTGCAGTGGGCCGATCCCGACGGCAAGCGCGAGGTCGGCACCGCGAAGCGCACGCTGCCCGCCGAGTTCGTTCGCTCGATGAGCGCAGACCTGCCCTTCATCAAGCTGCCCGACGGTGACGTTTACGCCCCGGAGGTCGGCTTGTCCGGCAGCTTCCCGTCAGCACGCGATCCGAAGGCTGGCAAGGCCTGGCTCGCGCACTGCTACGGCATGGTTGGTGCGGGTCGCGACAACGATGCGGACAGCGGAGGCGGCACTGAGCTCTACGTCGTCAACGGTCACGCTCCCCGCCACCTCGATCGCAACGTCACGCTGCTCGGGCGCGTGGTGAAGGGCATCGATCTGCTGACCAGCCTGCCGCGCGGATCCGCGGCCATGGGCTACTTCGACAAGCCCGAGCAGCGCATTCCGATCCGCGCGATCCGTGTCGCGGCGGACGTGCCGGCGGCGGAAAGGACTCCGCTCGAGATCATGCGCACGGACACCGCGACCTTCGCCGCCCTGGTCGAGTCGCGGCGCAATCGCCCGGAGGCGTGGTTCCTCGAGTCCGCCGGCCGCATCGAGCTGTGCAACGTGCCGATCCCGGTGCGCGCCGCGGCGAACTAGTCCCTTACACTAGGCGTTTCGGCCTTGAAGTCCGGCCCTCCGGCCGGCACCTACGGCCTACACTCTCACGCCTGTGCCCCGACGCTTCTGGACGACGAAATGAGCATGGAACCGACCGAGCAGTTTTTCGACGACGCTTTCGGCAAGACCGTGGAGCTCGGCAACCGCCTGGCCGAAAAACACGACAACGCCGATCTCTGGGATATCGCCGACGGCCTGCTCGCCGGTGCGATCCAGTACTGGCTCTACTCGCGCCAGCCCTGCGGCAAGCCTGACTGCGAGGAGTGCGCGCCGATCAGCACCGCGGACGCGCGGCTCGCGGAAATGCGCCGGCTGGTCGCACAGTTCGCCGAGGAGAGCGAGTACTACCACTCGCCGTCGGACGCGAACGTAGGCCGCGCGTAACCCGCGCGTAACCGCGCCCCGGCCGGGCGCAACCCGGGAAATCAGTCCGGCAGCGGGATGAATTCCGTCTCGCCGGGTACCGCGGCGAAGCGCTGCGCAGCCCAGTCGCGTTTGCCTTCGTCGATCCGCTCGCGCGAGCTGGCGACGAAGTTCCACCAGATATACCTCGGCCCTTCGAGGCGCGCGCCGCCGAGCAGCATCACGCGTGCTGCCGCGCTCGCGCGCAGTTCGACTTCGTTGCCCGGCTCGAGCACCGCCAGCGAGCCCACTTCCACTGCTGTCCCGGCGGTTGCGCTACCCGCGATCGTCACCGCGCCGGTCGCTACGTAGATCGCGCGCTCTTCGTGTTCGGGCGGCAGGCGGACGGCAGTGTTCGCCGGCAGCTCGAGATCGGCGTAGAGCGTGTCGGAGCTGGTCGCGACCGGAGAGCGCCGGCCGAACGCCGTGCCGGCGATCACGCGCACCGCGCAGTCGCCTGCGCGAAACGCCGGAAGTGTCGCCTGCGGATGGTGGACGAACGCGGGATCGGTCCGCTCGCTCGCGAGCGGCAGGGCGACCCACGACTGGATGCCGTGAATGCGCGAACCGCGCGCGCGCGTCGCCGGGTCAGTGCGTTCGGAATGCACGATGCCGCGCCCGGCGGTCATCCAGTTCACGTCGCCGGGTTCGATGGTCTGCACGCAGCCGAGGCTGTCGCGATGAACCAGCGCGCCCTCGAAGAGATAAGTGACGGTGGCGAGGCCGATGTGCGGGTGCGGGCGCACGTCGATGCCGCGGCCGGGGGCGAAGTCCGCGGGGCCGATGTGATCGAAGAAAATGAAAGGACCGACCATCTGGCGCCCGGCCGCCGGCAGCACACGCCGCACTTCGAACCCGCCGAGATCGCGAGGCCGGCCCGTGACGATGCGCTCGATCAAGTGCTGCTCCCCGCCGGCGACGATGCCCGTGACGATGCCGGAAACGATGCCGGAAACGATGCCAGTACTACGCGGCGAGCGGACGACGCGCCGCGCGCCGGCGTCGCGTTTGCAGGAAACGCGCGAGGGCCTGCGCGGTGTGCGAGCGACCGGGCCGCGCCACCAGCGATTCGGGTGCGCCCGCGGCGACGATCCGCCCGCCCTGCGTGCCACCTTCGGGACCCATGTCGATGATCCAGTCCGCCTCCGCGATGACGTCGAGATTGTGCTCGACGACGACGACGGTGTTGCCCGCGTCCACCAGCCGGTGCAGCACGCGGATCAGCTTCTCCACGTCCGCCATATGCAGGCCGACAGTCGGCTCGTCGAGCACGTAGAGCGTACCGCGATTCGCGGCCGGGCCGCGCACGCGCGCCAGCTCGGTGACCAGCTTGATGCGCTGCGCCTCGCCGCCCGAGAGCGTCGGGCTCTGCTGTCCGAGCGTGAGGTATCCGAGGCCCACCTCCTGCAACAGCCGCAGCGCGTGATGGATCGACGGCTGCGAAGCGAAGAACCCGACCGCTTCGTCGACGCTCATGGCCAGCACGTCGCCGATGCTGCGCTCCCGGAAGCGCACCGCCAGCGTCTCCGCATTGAAGCGCCGGCCGCGGCAGACGTCGCAGGGCACGCGCACGTCGGGCAGGAAGCTCATCTCGATCTTCTGCATGCCCTGGCCTTCGCAGGCCGGGCAGCGTCCGCCGGGAGTGTTGAACGAAAAACGACCCGGGCCGTAGCCGCGGATGCGCGCTTCCTGCGTCTCGGCGAAGAGGCGCCGGATGGCGTCCCAGAAACCGACGTACGTCGCCGGGCAGGAGCGCGGTGTCTTCCCGATCGGAGTCTGGTCCACTTCCAGCACACGGGCGATCTCTGCCGCGCCGCGAATTGCGCGGCAGCCGGCGAGCCGCGGCTGCGCGCGCCGGGGCTTGCCCGCGGCCTGCGCCAGGCGTCGCAGGTTGTCGTGCAGGACGTCGCGCGCGAGCGTCGACTTGCCCGAGCCGGAGACGCCGGTGATCGCGACCAGTCGGGCGAGCGGAATGCGGGCGCGCACGCCGCGCAGGTTGTGCAGCACGATGCCTTCGACGGCGAGTGCCGCGGACTTCGGCGACACGCGGCGCCGTTCGACCAGAGGATGTGCGAGCGGGTTGGCCAGGCAGCGTCCGGTGACGGAGCCCGGGAGTGCCTCGAGCTGATGCATCGTGCCCGCGCCGACCACCTCGCCGCCGAAGTGTCCGGCACCCGGGCCGAGGTCGATGACGTGATCGGCGCGCGCGATCGTGTCCTCGTCGTGCTCCACGACGACCAGCGTGTTGCCGTTCGCGCGCAGCTTGCCCAACGCGTCCAGCAGCATGCGGTTGTCGCGCGGGTGCAGGCCGATCGTCGGCTCGTCGAGGATGTAGCACACGCCCTGCAGGTTCGATCCGAGCTGTGCCGCGAGGCGGATGCGTTGCGCCTCGCCGCCGGACAGTGTCGGCGCGGAACGGTCCAGGGAGAGATAGGAGAGGCCGACCTCGCAGAGAAACTCGAGCCGCGATTCCAGCTCGACCAGTACGTCGCGGGCTATTTCCGCGGCCCGCCCGCGCAACTTGAGCGCGTGCAGCCGCCGGCGCGCGTCAGCGACCGGCTGCGCCGTGAACTCGGCGATCGACTTGCCGGCAAACCGCACGTGCAGCGCCGTGCTGTTGAGGCGCTGGCCGCGACACACCGGGCACGTGGTCGCGTCGCCTTCCCACCACTCGTTCCACCAGACTTCTTCGCCCGACTGCTGGCTGTCGAAGCCGCGAAGCCTGAGGCCCGTGCCGTAACAGGCGTGGCACCAGCCGTGGCGCGAGTTGAAGGAGAAAAGGCGCGGATCGAGGTCGGCGAAGCCGGTCGCACACTTCGGGCAGTTGCGGCGGGTCGAGAACACGACGACGTCGGCAGCGCCACCGTTCGCGGTCCGCCCGGACTTCGCGCTGTGGGCCGCCGCGCCTCCGGCCGTCGGCACCTTGCCGCGCGCAGCCCCACGCTTGCCCGTCTCGAGGACGTGCACGATGCCGTTGCCGTGCTCGATGCACTGGGCGAGCGCGGAACGCAACGCGCCTTCCTCGCGCGCAGAGACCCGCAGCTCCGCGACGGGCAGCTCGATGGTGTGCTCGCGGAAACGGTCGAGCCGCGGCCAGGGATCGGTGGTCACCCAGCGTCGGTCGACTCGCAGGCGCGCGTACCCCTTGCCCCTGGCCCACCTGGCCAGGTCGGTGTAGTAGCCCTTGCGCGCGACGACCAGCGGAGCGAGCAACGTGATGCTGCGCCCGCGATAGCGCGCGAGCAGGCGCGCGGCGATGGAATCGGCGCTCTGTGCCTCGATCGGCACGTCGCACTTCGGGCAGTGCTGGATGCCGAGCTTGACGTAGAGCAGGCGCAGGAAGTGGTAGATCTCCGTAAGCGTCGCCACAGTGCTTTTGCGCCCGCCGCGGCTGGTGCGCTGCTCGATCGCCACCGTCGGCGGGATGCCGTAGATCGCATCCACGTCGGGGCGAGCGGCCGGCTGCACGAACTGCCGCGCATACGCGTTCAGCGATTCCAGGTAGCGGCGCTGGCCTTCCGCGAACAGGATGTCGAACGCGAGCGTCGACTTGCCCGAGCCGGAAACGCCGGTGATCACCGTGAAGCGGTTGCGCGGAATCGTCACGTCGACGTTCTTGAGGTTGTGCTCGCGCGCCTGGTGAATGCGGATCGCGCGCTCGCCGCGTGCCGGCGAGGCGCTACGCGCGGAATCTGCCTGAAAGGGCTGCGCGGCCGGCGACGTCAGCCACATCGGCGACATCTGCGACGTGGTCGCGGCGTAGCTGCGCAGGGCGCGCCCGGTGTGGGAACGCTCGCAGGCCGCGCACCCGGCCGGCGTTCCCTCGAACACGATCTCGCCGCCGGCGGCGCCGCCTTCCGGCCCGAGATCGACGATCCAGTCGCTGGCGCGGATCACGTCGAGGTTGTGCTCGATGACGATCAGCGAGTGCCCGGCGGCTTGCAGCTGCCGGAACGCATGCAACAGCCGCGCGACGTCCTCGAAGTGCAGGCCGGTGGTGGGCTCGTCGAACAGGAACAGCTTGCCCGTGACCGTGCCGTTCGCACCGCTCTGTGCCTGCGCGAGGTGGCCGGCGAGCTTCAGCCGTTGCGCTTCACCGCCCGACAGCGTCGGCACCGGCTGACCCAGCTTCATGTACTCGAGACCGACGTCGACCAGCGGCTGCAGGCAGCTGGCGACTTGCGCGTGGCCCGCGAAGAACTGCAGTGCCTGGCGCACGGTGAGGTCGAGCACGTCCGCGATGCTGAGCGGCTTGCCGAACGCGCCGGCGAAACGCACTGCCAGCGTCTCCGTGCGATAGCGGCGTCCGTCGCAGTCCGGGCAGCGCAGGTACACGTCGGACAGGAACTGCATCTCGACGTGCTCGAAACCGTTGCCGCCGCACGCTGGGCAGCGCCCGGTTCCCGAGTTGAAGCTGAAAGTGCCGGCCGTGTAGCCGCGTTCCCGGGCCAGTGGTTCGCGCGCGAACAGCTCGCGGATTGCGTCGAACGCGCCGACGTAGCTCGCGGGGTTGGAACGCGCGCTGCGGCCGATGGGTGTCTGATCCACCAGCAGCACTTCGCTCACGTGTCCTGCGCCCTCGAGCGCCGCGTGTGCCCCGGGCGCTTCGGTCGGTTTGCCCTTGGCCTTGCGCAGGGCCGCATGCAGCACGTCGTGCACGAGCGTCGACTTTCCGGAGCCGGACACGCCGGTGACGCAGACGAGCGCATCCAGCGGAAACCGCACGTCGATCCTCTTGAGGTTGTGTTCGCTCGCGCCGCGCACGACGAGGCTGCGAGCCTTCGCGTCGAAAGATCGTGCGTCGGTTCCGGGCCCGGTGTTCGCGTGCTTGCGGCCCAGAAGGTAGTCGGCAGTGAGCGAGTTGCGGGCGGCGGGCAGTGACGCGGCCGGCCCATAGAACACGATCTCGCCGCCGCGCTCGCCAGGGCCGGGGCCGAGATCGAGAATCCGGTCGGCGGCCAGCATGACCTGTGGATCGTGCTCGACTACGACCAGCGAGTTGCCGGCATCGCGCAGGCGTCGCATGACCTCGATCACGCGTCCCATGTCGCGCGGGTGCAGGCCGATCGAGGGCTCGTCGAGTACGAACAGGGTGTTGACGAGCGAGGTGCCGAGCGCGGTGGTGAGATTGATGCGCTGGACTTCACCGCCCGACAGCGTGCGCGACTGACGATCCAGCGTGAGGTAGCCGAGGCCGACGTCGCAGAGGAAGCCGAGGCGCGTACGGATTTCGCCGAGCAGCAGGTCGGCAGCTTCGTCGAGGGGCTGCGGGAGCTGCAGGGATTCGAAAAAGCGGCGCGTCTGCGCGATGGGCAGCAGCAGCAGATCGTGCAAGGTCAGGCCCGGCAGCTGCGCGGTCGTTGCGGCGGACCACCGTGCCGCCTGCGGCCGGAAGCGGCCGGCCGGGTCCAGCACTTCGTCTGCGTGCCCTTTGCTGCCGAGTCGCCACAGCAGCGCGTCAGGCTTCAGCCGGGCGCCGGCACAGGCCTCGCAGGGCGTGTACGCGCGATACTTCGAGAGCAGCACGCGGATGTGCATCTTGTAGCTTCTGCTCTCGAGCCACGCGAAGAACCGGCGCGCGCCGTACCAGACCTTGTCCTCCCACCCGCCTTCGCCGTCGATCACCCAGCGGCGCTGATCCGCCGTCAGCTCCCGCCACGGCACGTCCACCGGAATGCCGCGCTTGCGCGCATGGCGGAGCAGGTCGTCCTGGCACTCCTGGTACGACTCCGTCTGCCACGGACGCACGGCGCCGCCGCGTAACGACTTCGATTCGTCCGGTATCACCAGGCCGTAGTCGATGCCGATGATGCGGCCGAAGCCGCGGCAGGAATCGCACGCGCCGAGCGGGGAATTGAACGAAAACGTGTGCGGCGCCGGGTCCTGGTAGTGAATGTCGCAGTCCGCGCAATGCAGATCCGTGGAGAAGCGCCAGCGCGAAGCGACCAATGCCGGGCTCGAAGCCACTGCCGGGCCCGAAGCGACCGCTGCGGGCAGGTGCGAAACGGCCGGGCCAGAGTCTTCGGTGGGCGCGGCGTCTTCGATGACGCACGCATCGACACGGCCGCGCCCCACGCGCAGCGCTGCTTCGAGCGCATCCAGCACGCGCGCCCTGTCGCTCGTGCAGATACGCAGGCGATCCTGCGTCACCTGCAGCAGGCGTTCGCCGGCCTTGGCGATGCGCGTGTAGCCCTGCTTTTCGAGCAGCGCGCGCACCTCGCCGGCGGCGAAATTCGCCGGCACCGCGACCGGGAACGTGACGGCGATGCGCGGATCGCCCGCGGCCCGGCAACGCCCGAGCAGCGTGTCGTAGATGCTTTGCGCCGAGTCGCGTCGAACGGGGCCGCCGCAGTTGCGGCAGAAGAGCTGTGCCGCGCGCGCAAACAGGAGCTTGAGGTGGTCGTTCAGCTCCGTCATGGTGCCGACCGTGGAACGCGAAGTGCGCACCGGATTGGTCTGGTCGATGGCGATGGCCGGCAGAATGCCGTCGATGCGCTCCACCCGCGGCTTGTCCATGCGGTCGAGGAACTGGCGCGCGTACGGCGAGAACGTCTGCACGTAGCGGCGCTGGCCTTCCGCGTACAGCGTGTCGAATACCAGCGAAGACTTTCCGGAGCCTGAAACTCCCGTCACGACCACCAGCTCGCCGAGCGGGATGCGCAGCGTCAGGTTCTTGAGGTTGTTCTGGCGCGCGCCGTGGACGACGATGGCTTCTTCCGGCCCGGACCCCGGTCCCGCGGGCGGCGAACGCCGCGCACGGCGCGTCTGGCGAGTGCCCGCGACGCCGTCGTCCCGTGCCGCGTCGCGCTCGCTGGCTGCACGGCCGGAAGACTGGTCGTCAAAAGCGGAATGGGCGGGCGGTCTTTGGCCCAATGCAGCGGTCCGAGGGGAGTGAACGAACGGGGGAGGCGGAACTCTACCAGACGCCGCCGGGATCGAAAGGGGGAGTTGATGAAGAAGATCGCATGCCTGCTCGCGCTGCTGATCGCTGGTGCCGCGGCGCCGGCAATAGCTGCCAACGACGTGGCAGGAGTCGTCGACTCGCTCTGGCAGGCCCTGTCCCACGGACCTGGTGTTGGCGCGGACGCCGGGAGGCTACGCTCGTTGTTTCACCCGCAGGCGCGCATTTACGGCCTGCACTACGAAAATGGTGTCGCGAAGACGGTCGTGCGCTCCGCCGAGGAGTTCATCGCGCGCCAGGCCGGGGCCGGTGAGCGCGGCTTCTACCAGCGCGGGATCTTTCGCCAGGTGCAGCGCCATGCCGACTTCGCGCAGGTGTTCAGTACCGTCGAGTCGCGCTTCGACGCCGCCGCGCCGCGAGCGGAGTTCGTCGGTATCAACAGCCTGCAGCTCGCGCGCGAAGGCGATCGCTGGCTGATCCTGTCTCTCTGCGCGACGGGCTGATCGCCAACTGGCGCGAGTATTGGTACGAGTCGCCGCTCGCCTGGAGCGAATTCACGCGACAGAACAGTTTCTGAGTCCGGCACGCGCCGCAGGAGGTTGCGATGTTTCGAGTTGCCCTCGTCACGGGCGTCGCAGCGCGCGGCTGAGTCGCTCGCCGCCGGCAGCTGGTATCGTGTGCGGTCTCACGATCGTTCGTGCCGGGAGAATCGCATGACACTGAGCTGGATCATCGCCGCGCTGCACCTTCTGGCACTGGGCATCGGTCTCGGGGCGGCTTTTTCGCGCGGGCGCGCGTTGCTGGGACAGCTCGATACCGCGGGCATCCGCCGCGTCCTGGCCGCAGACAACTGGTGGGCGCTGGCCGCGGCTCTCTGGGTTGGAACGGGACTGGTGCGCCTGTTCGCGGGAACCGACAAGGTCACCGACTACTACTACGACAACTGGCTGTTCTGGACGAAGATGGCGTTCTTCGTCGCGATCGTGCTGCACGAGATCCGGCCGATCGTCACTCTCATGCGCTGGCGTCGCGAGCTGCGCGCCGGCAACGACCCGGATACGTCCAGTGCGCGCCGGCTAGCGCGCATCAGCTTCATCCAGGCGGCGATGGTGGTCGCGATGGTGGCGCTGGCGACGGGCATGGCGCGCGGCCACGGCATGATGATCGGCAGCTAGCCGGGCGGGGCACCCGGCGCATCGCGCTCTAGAGGATGTAGCGGCTCAGGTCCTCGTCCTTGGCCAGCTCGCCGAGATGCTTGTCTACGAACGCGGCATCGACGAGCAGCGCCGGCGCGTTGCTCTCGGAAGCCTCGAACGACGTGGCTTCGAGCAGGCGCTCCATCATCGTGTGCAGGCGCCGCGCGCCGATGTTCTCGGTGCGCTCGTTGACCTGGAACGCGATCTCGGCGATGCGCCGCACGCCGCTCTTGTCGAAGCGGATGTCGAGGTTTTCGGTCGCCATCAGCGCGGCGTACTGCGTGCAGAGCGAGGCGTCCGGCTCCGTGAGGATGCGCTCGAAATCCTCGACCTTGAGCGCTTCGAGCTCGACGCGGATCGGCAGGCGGCCCTGCAGCTCGGGAATGAGGTCGGACGGCTTGGCCATGTGGAAGGCGCCCGAGGCGATGAACAGGATGTGGTCGGTCTTCACCATCCCGTACTTGGTGCTGACGTTGCAACCTTCGATCAGCGGCAGCAGGTCGCGCTGCACGCCTTCGCGCGACACATCCGCGCCGATGGTCTCCTGCCGGCGCGCCACCTTGTCGATCTCGTCGATGAACACGATGCCGTTCTGCTCGGCATTGCTCAGCGCGCGTGCCTTGAGCTCCTCCTCGTTGATCATCTTGCCGGCTTCTTCCTCGACCAGCAGCTTCATGGCTTCGCGGATCCTGAGCTTGCGCGGCCGCGTGCGGCCGCCGCCCAGGTTCTGGAACATCGACTGCAGCTGCTGAGTCATCTCTTCCATGCCCGGCGGCGCCATGATCTCCACGCCGATGGGCATGGCGCGGATCTCGATCTCGATCTCGCGATCGTCGAGCTGGCCTTCGCGCAGCATCTTGCGGAATTTCTGGCGCGTCTCGGCGTCGCGCGGCTGTGCCGGCTCGTCGGTGGAGAAGCCCATGGCGCGCGGCTTGGGCAACAGGATGTCGATCACGCGCTCCTCGGCGGCATCCGCGGCGCGGCCGCGCACCTTGTCCACCTCCTGCTCGCGCGTCATCTTCACGGCGACGTCGAGCAGATCCTTGACGATGGTGTCGACGTCGCGTCCGACGTAGCCCACCTCCGTGAACTTGGTCGCTTCCACCTTCACGAACGGCGCGTTCGCCAGTTTGGCGAGCCGGCGCGCGATCTCGGTCTTGCCGACGCCCGTGGGGCCGATCATCAGGATGTTCTTCGGCGTGATCTCGTTGCGCAGCGGTTCGGCGACCTGCAGGCGCCGCCAGCGGTTGCGCAGCGCGATGGCGACCGCCCGCTTGGCGGCGGACTGACCGACGATGTGCTTGTCGAGCTCGTGGACGATCTGGCGTGGGGTCATGGTGTCTGCGACAGATGGGGTTGCCTGCGGGATGCGTCGGCGGGGAGCGCGAACGGCTCAGGCCGACGTCAGCTCTTCGATGGCGATGTTGCGATTGGTATAGATGCAGATGTCGGCGGCGATGCCGAGCGACTTTTCGACGATGCTGCGCGCATCGAGGTCGCTGTTTTCCAGCAGCGCGCGCGCCGCGGCGTGCGCGAACGGGCCGCCGGAGCCGACCGCCATCAGGTGGTGCTCCGGCTCGATGACGTCGCCGTTGCCGGAAATGATGAACGAGCTGCTCGCGTCCGCCACGCACAGCAGCGCCTCGAGGCGGCGCAGAAAACGATCCGTGCGCCAGTCCTTGGCCAGCTCGATGGCGGCACGCGTGAGGTTGCCGTATTTCTCGAGCTTGCCCTCGAAGCGCTCGAACAGCGTGAAGGCGTCGGCCGTGCCGCCCGCGAACCCGGCGAGCACCTTGCCGTTGTAGAGGCGGCGCACCTTGCGCGCGTTCCCTTTCATCACGGTGTTGCCGAGCGTCACCTGGCCGTCGCCGCCCAGGGCCACCGTGCCGTTGCGGCGAACCGCCAGGATGGTGGTGCCGTGGAAGTTCATCGCAGCGTGGGGTGACGATTCAGACATTCAGCGCTTGCGTTTCGCCCGGGGGTGGGAAGCGTCGTATATCCGGGCCAGGTGCTGGAAATCAAGATGCGTGTAGACCTGCGTGGTACTGATGTTGGCGTGGCCCAGAAGTTCCTGCACGCCGCGCAGGTCCCCGCTCGATTCGAGCAGATGGCTGGCGAAGGAATGGCGGAAGAGGTGTGGATGGACCTTGACGCCGAGGCCCCGGCGCCGGGCCCAGCGCTCCACGCGCCGTTGCACGGCACGCGGACCGAGTCGCCGGCCGTCCTTGCCGACGAATACCGCGGTTTCGTCCTTCGGTGCGATGCGGCTGCGCTGCTGCAGCCATTGGCGCAGCGCCTCGCGTGCCTTGCGGCCGACGGGCACCACTCGCTGCTTGCTGCCCTTGCCGTGCACCCGCACGGTGCGATCGGCCATGTCGATCGCCAGGAGATCCAGAGACACCAGCTCCTGGAGGCGCAGACCGGAGGAATACAGCAGCTCGAGCATCGCCTTGTCGCGCACTTCGAGCTCGTCTTCACCGTCCCCTTCGAGCAGTTTGGACATCTGGTCCGCATCCAGCGTGTGCGGTAGCCGCTTCGCGGCCTTCGGCGCCTGTACTCCCACGCCTGCGTTGCTGCCGACTTCGCCTTCGCGGATCAGGTAGCGCAGAAAACTGCGAATGGCGGAGAGCTGTCGCTGGATACTGCGCGGCGAAAGGCCCCGCGCGTGCTGGCGCGCCGCGAACAGGCGCACGTGCTGGCTGTCGAGCGTGCGCCAGTTTTCGACCTTCTGCTGGGTGCAGAACGCGGTGAGAGCGTGGAGATCGCGCGCGTAGTTGCTGGCGGTGTGCGTCGAAAGCCGCCGCTCGGTACGCAGGTGCGCGAGAAATTGCGCCACCCGTTCCAGCGAGGCGGCGTTCATGTGTCGGCAGCCTCAGGTTTCTGGCGCCGTCCCGCTAAAAGCGCGACAACGCCTCGCGCACGTGCTCGCCGATGCGCGCGAGGAAATCCGTGCTCATGGTCGGGTGGAAGCGCTCGATGTTGCTCGCGCCGATGGCCAGCAGGCCGAGCGAGGCCGACGGTCCCAGCGGCGCCAGAGCCACGGAGCCGATCTCGATGTTGCCCGCGCCGAACAGATAGTCGCGCTGCGCGTCGCGCACCTGGCCGCAGCGCGGCTTGGCGGACGCGAGCAGCGTTTCGAACATCTTGAGGTCGGCGTGCTCGCGCGGCATGAGGCGCAGGAAGCGCCCCTCGAGCGCCTTGAGCTCCTCCGCGTCCGGCCGGAACAGCACCAGCACCGAATGCATCGCCTCGAAGTCCTCGCGCAGCGACGCTTCGATCGCGCTCACCGTTTCGACCAGGGTGCGCGCCCGGATCAGGCGGCGGGCGAAGCGGTGGATCTTCTCGGTGAGCGCCTCGTTGACACGCGCCACATCGACCAGCTCCTTGAGCTTGCGCTCCAGGTTCTGGTTGCGCTCGCGCAGCACGTCCACCTGGCGCTCGATGAGCGAGACGGTCTGGCCGGCGGAACGGGTATGGGGGAGCCGCAGCTTCGCGAGCAGCGCCGAATGGCGCTCGAAGAAGTCGGGATAGGTCTGCAGATACTGGGTCACAACATCGTCGGTCAGGCCTTCGGTCTTGAGCTCGCGCGCCTGTTGCGTAGACATTTAAGTGTAGCTCCCGTGAATTACAGCTCGAATCTCCCCTCGAAGGCCGTCTCGGTCGGACCGGTGAGCCAGATGTGCTCGCCGTCTCCGGCCCAGCCCACGATCAGACGGCCGCCCCGTACGTCGACCTTCACCTCTTCGCGCAGCAATCCATGCCGGCGGCCCACCGCCACCGCTCCGCAGGCACCCGTGCCGCAGGCCAGCGTTTCGCCAGTGCCGCGCTCGTGGACGCGCAGGCGGATGTGCTCGGGCGACACCACTTCCATGAACTCGACGTTGGTGCGCTTGGGAAAGCGCGCGTGATTCTCTACCGCGGGCCCGAGCCTGTCCACGGGCGCGGCGTCCACCGAGTTGACGCGGATCACGGCGTGCGGGTTGCCGATCGAGACCGCGCCGATCTCGATCTCGGTGCCGGCGGCGGTCAGCGGATAGATGTAGGACTCGCCCGAAGCTTCGAACGGCAGGGAGCGCGGATCGAAATTCGGCACGCCCATGTCGACCGACACCAGGCCGTCCTCGCGAGTGCGGGCACGCACCATGCCGCCGCGGCTCTCCATGAGGATCTCGCCGGTACCGCGCCGCAGGCGCTTCGCCATCAGCGCGGCGATGCAGCGCGCGCCGTTGCCGCACTGCTCGACTTCCGCGCCGTCCGCGTTGAACACGCGGTACGCCACGCTCGCTTCGCGCGCGCGCGGCGGCTCGAGCACCAGCGCCTGGTCGAAGCCGATGCCGGTGTTGCGGCGGGCGAGCTTGCGGAGGGTATCGCGGTCGGGGAGCGGCGCGTCGCGCGGGGCGTCGAAGACGATGAAGTCGTTGCCGAGTCCATGCATCTTCACGAAGTCAATCTGCATGGCTCACGAGGATACCGAAAGCGACGCCCGGTCGCGATAGAGGCAGCGGTCCATGACCGTGAAGACGCCGTGCCCGCGGGCGCGCTCCGCCGCCGCTGCGTCGATCACGCCGTCCTGCAACCAGAGCGCCGGCAGACCCAGCCGGATCACATCCTCGACGACGGCGGCGACGTGCTCCGACCGCCGGAAGACATCGACGATATCGATGCGCTCGCCCGGTTGCAGGCTCGCTTGTGCCGCTGCCAGGTCCGGGTACGATCGCTCGCCGAGCGCCGATGCGATTGTCGGATTGACGGGGATGACGCGATAGCCGAACTGCTGCAGGGCGCGAGCTACGCCGTAGCTCGGCCTGCGCGGACTGTCCGAGAGGCCCACTACCGCGACGGTACGGGCGCTGCGCAGCAACGTGTCGATCTCGGCGCTGCTCGGGTTCTTGAATGCTGCCATGGCGGTCTCCGACGCTCCGTTGGTCACTTTCTCCGCGATCCGCTGTAGCGGATGCTCGTCACAATTGGACCCGGTTCGGGACAGCCGGTGCCGGACTGTGAGCCACTATTCAGCAGGGATTCAGCGCCGGCTGCTAGTTTGCGACCATCTCAGGGAGAAAATCGATGCGTGTCGTTGCTTGCGCATTCCTGGCCACCGTGGCGTTCGCATCGCTCGCCCTCTCGGGCTGCGCGACGGTTTCGAAAGGCGAATGCCAGGGCGGCGACTGGTACGGCATCGGTGTGCGCGACGGCGCCAACGGTTACGGCGAAGAACGCTTCGTCGACAACGCCAAGGCCTGCGCGAAGCACGGCATCACGGCCGATCGCGAGCGCTGGCTCGACGGACGCGTGCGCGGCCTCGAGCGCTACTGCACGGTGCGCAACGGCCTGCAGGTCGGCCAGCGCAACGACAGCTATCGCGGAGTGTGTCCGCTGCCGGACGAAGAAGGGTTCCTGCGCGGCTACGAGCTGGGACGCGAGTTGCACTACGCGCGCGCCCGCCTGTCAGGCTACGACTCCGAGATCCACGACCTCCGCGAGCGCCTGCGGCGCGACCGCGATGCCAGGGACTCCAAGGACGAGGAAGAGAAAAAGAAGTACAGGCTCAGCGACGCGGAGCGCGTCGACCTGGCTTACCGCCTCGGCGTCGCCGTGGTGAAGCGCGAGGAAGCGGCGCGCGACTGCGAAGAGCTCGAATACCGGGCGCGGGACCTGCAGTAGTCCTTTCGTCGTCGTCGCAGGCGCTGTCGGCGGCGCAGGCGCTGTCGGCGGCGACGTCGTCAGGCTGCGGGCCGGCACTTCGCCCAGGACAGCGTCCAGCGTCGCCCGGTGCCTTCGTGCTCCAGCACGCACGACGAACCCTGCTTCAGGAGCTTGAAGTGTTCCGGCCGCCCCATGTCGCGTCCCTGAGCGGGTGAACCGAACACGTCGCGCAGGTTGCGTCGCTCGATGGCGAGCGTGCTGTCCCGCGTGAATGCATCGTCCCCCAGGGTGACCGGTGCGCCGTTGAGCGCATCGCTGATCACGTCCTCCAATTGCTTGCGCACTGCCGCCGACGTTCCGACGAGAAGCGCCGGCTTCTCCACCGTGGATTCGTCAGGGCCCGGCTGCGGCCGGGTACCGGAAGCACAGGCAGCGAGGAGCGCCAGCGCCGCGAGCTGCGGGAGCGTGGCAGGAATCCACCGGGGGCTGTTTTTCATCTGAGTACGATCCTGTTTTCGCGCCAGAAGGCCTTGGGCAGCTCGCCTTCCTCGTCCGGCAGCGGCACCGCGTGCTTGCCGGGCGCGAAGCCGGAAGGTCCGACCGAGCACGAACCGTTGGCGCGATAGTTGAGTGCCTGCGCGAGGCGGCCCTCGAGCGGATCGCCGAGCGCGCGCGAGAAGTCGTCCGCGATCGAGCAACCGGGAATCAGGACGCCCGGCGTCGTCACCGTGTTTGCGGGCGAGAAGCCGTCCGGGTACTCGCCGAAGTCGAGGGCGTTGACGCCGGAGAACTGGATCGAGAAGTAGGTCGTGCCGCAGTTGTCGGTGGGGTAGAACCCGTACGGCTTGCCGCAGGTGGTAGAACCGATCTGGATCACCTGCACGTTCACGCCGCGCAGGCCGTTCATGATCGATTCGCTGGCCGAGCAGGAGCCGCGGCCGGTGATCACGAACACGCGCGAGAGTTGCAACGTGGGCAGCGGCTGGCCCGGAGGCAGTCCGGGCGAGAAGCCGCGCGTCGCCTGGTGGAACGGCACCGGCGTCAGCGGCTCGAGAGTGACAGGATCGCGCACGGTGTGCTTGTCGTTGAACACCAGGCGCTCGAACGTCTGCCCCGCAGTGCGGCCTGGCCCCGCGATCATGAAGGCCAGCTGGCTCGCGATGTCGAGGAAGCCGCCGCCGTTGTAGCGGACGTCGAGGACGAGATCGGTGACGGAAGCGGCGATCAGCTGGTTGACGGCGGCAATGAGCTGGGCTTCGGACGTCGCGATGTGATCGTTGAACAGGAAGTAGCCCACCGGTCCGGTCGGTGTCGGCAGGACCGTGACGTTCTGCACCGGCGTGGTCGTGACGTTCGCCGACTGCATCGAGAAGCTGCGCAGCGCACCGCCGGGATCGCGCACCTGGAAGCTGTGGTTCTGGCCGGCCCCGGATGGAAAGAGCCCGGCGTTCAGCGTGTCGACGACGGCCTGGCTGTTGCCGTTGACGAGGTCGGCGCCGTCGACCATCAGGACCTCGGCGCCGCGCAGGATTGCTGCCTGCGCTGCCGGCGAGCCGGGCTCGGTGAACGCCGCGACCACGCGTCGGGGCGGCGTGCCGGCGAGGATCATCCATTGCACACCGTATCCGGCTTCGACCCCGGACTGCGACAGGGCGAACCATTGAGCCGTGTCGAGCGTGTCGTGAAAGTTGTCTTTCGGCCGGCCGCTCGGCGTCAGCGCCGACGTCATCATCAGGCCGAAATATTCCGGCGTGCCGAAGTTCGCCGGGTTGAGATCGGGGACTTCGCGATACCAGAGGTACAGGTGGTTGGTCCACGAGCGCAGCCAGTTGTTCTGGTCGGTGCGCGTGCCCGACCTGTCGGCGAACGGCAGGCCGGTGAACGGATCGATTCCGGTCCGCGGCGTGACACAACGTGCCTCGAAGTCCGTGGATGGACGAAACACGCCCTGGACCCAGCCGGGAGGAGGGGGTGTGGAACCGCCGCCCCCGCCACCACCTCCGCCGCCACCGCAGGCAGAAAGGCCCAGGCACAACGCCGCCGCCAGCGGCACGAGCTTTCTTTCCATTTGTAGTTCTCTCGATTCCCTGCGCGACGGAATTCTGCGCCGGTGCCGTGGCGCGTGGCAATTCAGCCCGGTCGTTATGTCGCGCCGGTGGGGATGCGGCGGCGCAGCGGCGCCGTCAATGCGTACCTTCCGGCAGCAACGGCTCCGGGTCGATGTCCTCGTAGGCTTCCTGGCGGAAGCGCGGCGTGCAGATCGCGAGAAAGATGAGATCGTTGATGCCGACGTTGGCGATGCGCTGCGGCGAATCGGGCGGGATGAGCACCACGTCGCCCGGCCCGACGTCGCGCGGCTGCTCGTTGCCAACCTCGGCGCGACCTCGCCCCGACAGGATCAGGTAACGCTCCGAGATGCCGCGTACCCGATGCCAGCGCGTGGTGATGCCCGGCAGCACCCGCGCTCGCGCGACCGAAACCGCGGGATCCGCCGCGGTGTTCAGCAGCTCGATGATGAAGCAGCGCTCCGCGGTGTAGACCTCGTTTTCACGATCGGGGAGCCTGATCTCACCGGATTCACCCATCGTTCACTCCGCGCGCCGTCGTTGTCGTCGGGCCGGCGCCTTCAGCGCCGGATCTCGATCGGCGTGCCGTCGGGGACTGCGCGCCAGATCTCCTCGATCTCGTCGTTCGTCACCGCGATGCATCCCCGGGTCCAGTCGACCAGCCGATGCGCGCGTCCGAGCCACTCCGCGCCGTTGCGCGTGCCATGGATCATGATCGCGCCGCCGGGGAACCAGCCGCCCCGGTTCGCGCGTGCGACGTCCGCGGCGGAAGGGTACGAGATATGCAGCGAGCGATGGAAGGTGCTGCGTGGATTGCGCCAGTCGATGACGTAGCGACCCTCCGGCGTGCGCTCGTCGCCCTCGCGGTCCTTGTCGCCCACAGGCTCGCGGCCCAGCGCGACGCGATAGGAGCGCAGGGCGATGCCGTTGGAATAGAGAGTGAGGCGCCGTTCGGCCTTGTCGACCACCACCAGGTCGGCGCGTGCATCGACCGGCAGCGGGCTCTGCGCTTGATGGGCCCAGATCCCGGCCGCGAGCAACCCGACCGCCACGCCGCTGAAGAGGAAGCGACGTGTCATGGCGCGGCCGCTCCCGACGTTCGTGCGTCGCGGGGCGGCCCCTGCGGAAGGCTCGCGAGTGCCTCGTCGCATTCCTCGCAGCCGCCGGACGGATGGAGGAACATCGTTTCGTTCTCGCGCAGCTGCGCGATCGCGACGGCCACGACGTCCCGGGCGCGCATCAGCCGGGCTTGCGCGTGCCCGACGAGCCCGCGCGCCTGCAGTCCCCGCGTGTCGAGCCAGCCGTCCATCAGGGCGAACAGAGCGCAGCAATGATCGATCTCGTCGTACGCGACGCGCGCCGGGCGCCCGTCGCGCAGGACCGTCGCATGCTTCGGCAGGCGATAGCGCACGCCGGCAAGATATTCGGCGAGATGGACGGTGGTATTCGCGTCGTGGCCGACGCCCAGCAACAGCACCTGGCCGTCGAGCTCGTGCGCGCGACCGATCGGACTGTCGGGGCCGTGCGGCACTTCGACCGGGTGTGCAGCGACCAGCGCCGCGGCGTGGGTTCCCGTCGCCGCGAACGCATGCGGGCTGTCGCTGCGCAGAACGTCCGGCAGCTTGCGGAACGTTTCCGCGACGATTCCCATGCCGTGGCACGGCGTGCGGCTCCGGTCGAACGGCTGTTCGTCGTCGTCGCTCATGCTCGGCAAGACCAGGGTGCCGGCCGGCCCGAGGGCGCTGCGCAATGCCGCGATCAAGCCCGCAGGCCCGCCCGCCACGGGGCCGACCCTGGAGAAAGAAGAGTGAACGACGAGGACGCCACCGGGGTGCACACCCAGTTGCAGGAGCTGCAACGCAATGGCGTCGGGGTTCAGAGGGTCTCGAGCCATACAGGTTTCGGCCACCGAAACCGCCGGGCGTTCAGTGTGCGGTGCGAGCGTCAGCGCGGTTGCACGAGGTCCCATTTGTTGCCGTACAGGTCCAGGAACACGGCCACGCGGCCGTAGCTTTCCTCGCGCGGCGCTGCGACGAAACGCACGCCGTGGGCGCGCATGTGCGCGTGGTCGGCATCGAAGTCGGAGGTGTGCAGGAACAGGAAGACGCGCCCGCCCGCCTGATTGCCGACCGCGGCCTGCTGCGTGTCGGTGGCCGCACGCGCCAGCAGGAGCTTTGCGCCCGCGCCGGGCCGCGCACCGGCGTCAGCATCCGGCGCCACCACCACCCAGCGTTTGCCGCCGTCGAGCGGCGTGTCTTCGAGCAACCGGAACCTCAGAGCGCGCGTGAAGAACTCGATCGCCTCGTCGTACTCGCGGACCAGCAGGCTCGTGGCGGCGAGAGTGTGTGGCATGGCAGCAGTCTACGGCTAGAATCGATCGCATGTACGCCGACCTGCGCGAATTCCTCGACCAGCTCGAACGCCGCGCGCTGCTCAAGCGCGTCGCGCCCGAAGTCAGTCCGTATCTCGAGATGACCGAGATCTGCCGCCGCACGCTCGAGCGCGCAGGTCCGGCACTGCTGTTCGAGCGGCCGAAGGGATACGACGTGCCGGTACTCGGCAATCTCTTCGGCACGGTGGAACGCATTGCACTCGCGCTCGGCCAGGAATCGATCGACGGCCTGCGCGACGTTGGCCGGCTGCTCGCATACCTGAAGGAGCCCGAACCGCCGCGCGGCATGAAGGACCTGTGGGACAAGCTCCCGGTGCTGCGCAAGGTGCTCGACATGGCGCCGCGCGAAGTGCGCGAAGGCGCATGCCAGGCGGTGCGCCTCGAAGGCGAGCAGGTCGATCTCGGCCGCTTTCCGATCCAGACCTGCTGGCCGGAAGACGTCGCGCCGCTGATCACGTGGGGGCTGGTCATCACGCGCGGCCCGAAGCGGCCGCGCCAGAACCTCGGCATCTACCGGCAGCAGGTGATCGGCCGCAACCGCGTCATCATGCGCTGGCTCGCGCACCGCGGCGGCGCGCTCGACTTTCGCGACTGGCAGCAGGCGCATCCCGGCAAACCGTTTCCGGTCGCCGTCGCGCTCGGTGCGGATCCCGCAACGATTCTCGCCGCCGTCACGCCGGTGCCCGATCCGCTTTCCGAGTTCGCATTCGCCGGCCTCCTGCGCGGCGGCAAGACCGAAGTCGCGCCCTGCATCTCGCACGATCTGCAGGTGCCGGCCAGCGCGGAGATCGTGCTCGAGGGTTTCATCCACCCCGGCGACGTCGCGCCCGAGGGCCCGTTCGGCGACCACACCGGCTACTACAACGAGGTCGAGACCTTTCCGGTGTTCACGATCGAGCGCATCACGCACCGCGAGCGGCCGATCTGGCACAGCACCTACACCGGCCGGCCGCCCGACGAGCCCGCGGTGCTCGGTCTCGCACTCAACGAAGTGTTCGTGCCGCTGCTGCAGAGGCAGTTTCCCGAGATCGTCGACTTCTATCTGCCGCCCGAGGGCTGCTCCTACCGGCTCGCCGTGGTCACCATCCGCAAGCAGTACGCCGGTCACGCGCGCCGCGTGATGATGGGCGTGTGGGGATTCCTCAAGCAGTTCATGTACACGAAGTTCGTGATCGTGACCGACGAGGACGTGAACGCGCGCGACTGGAAGGACGTGATCTGGGCGATGAGCACGCGCATGGACCCGGCACGCGACTGCGTGATCCTCGAGCACACGCCCATCGACTACCTCGACTTCGCCTCGCCGGTCTCCGGTCTCGGCTCCAAGATCGGCTTTGACGCGACGAACAAGTGGCCGGGCGAGACCAGCCGGCAGTGGGGCAAACCCATCGGGATGAGTGCGGAAGTCAAGGAACGCATAGACCAACTGTGGAGCAGTCTCGGAATCGACGGCTGAGACCCGGTCTTGCCTCGACTTGAGCAGGGCCGGGGAGTACCGTGCCCCGGGCTCGAAACACGAGGGAGGCCCGATGTTTCGCATCACCACCGTTTTGACGACGGCGCTGCTGTTCGTCTCTGCTGGCGTCATTGCCGACGAAACTGCGCCGGACAGCGCCGCTGTTGCAGACGGCGCCGCCACCGCTGCCGAAACCGCCACCGCTGAGGAAGCCAGCGCGGCGTCAGACGAGGGCGAAGGCCCGGCACCGCCCGAGCTCACCTACCAGACCGGACGCATCGTGCTGCCGAACAAGGCGGCGACGCTCGAACTCGGCGAGAAGTATCGCTACCTCGATCCGCAGCAGACCGAAACGATGCTGGTCGCGTGGGGCAACCCGCCCGGCTCCGAGACGCTCGGCGCCGTGGTGCCCGCCTCGCTCAGTCCGTTCGACGACGGCGGCTGGGCGGTGATCGTCACGTACATCGACGACGGCCACGTCGACGACGAGGACGCGCAGAAGATCGACTACGCCGAGATGCTCGAGGAGATGCAAGAAGGCACGCGCTCCGCGAACGAGGCGCGCCAGGACGCCGGCTATGGGTCCGTCGAGCTGCTTGGCTGGGCCGAGCAGCCGCACTACGACCAGTCGGCGCGCAAGCTGTTCTGGGCGAAGGAGCTGAAGTTCGACGGCGGCGAGATCAACACGCTCAACTACGACGTGCGCGTGCTCGGCCGCGAAGGCGTGCTGTCGCTGAACGCGGTGGCCGGCATGCCGCAGATCGAGATGGTCAGGACCGACATGCAGGACCTGCTGACGATGGCCAGCTTCAACGAGGGCTATCGTTACGAGGACTTCAACGAGAAGACCGACAAGGTGGCGGCGTACGGCATCGGCGCCCTGGTCGCGGGCGGCCTGGCAGCGAAGGCTGGCCTGTTCGCCAAGCTCGGCGCGCTGCTGATCGCGTTCAAGAAGTTCATCATCATCGGCGTCGTGGCGCTCGGCGGCCTGCTCATGAAGCTGTTCCGGCGCAAGTCGGACAGCCCGATGCCCACCTGATCCGCTGCCGACGCTTCCGGCCGGCCGCTGCCGGCCCGGAACGCCCGGCAACCTGCACTGCCCCTGCAAGTCCGCGCGGCTGGCAGGGGTTTTTCTTGTGTGCCGAAGGTCCTGCCGACGCCGAAAACTCTGCGAGTCCCGGCGTCCCGCCAGTAACATGAAGGCGTGAGCGACGAGGAGAAATTCCACCGGGTGACGCTGATGCCGGAGCGGCGCACGTTCAGCGCGCGCGCCGAAGAAACGGTCCTCGACGCCGCGCTGCACGTCGGCATCAACCTGCCGCACAGCTGCAAGGGCGGCTCGTGCGGGGCCTGCCGCGCGAAGCTGCTCTCGGGAACGTTCGCTTATGCGCTCGGCACGCCGATCGGCATCTCCGCGGAAGAGCAGGCGCAGGGCTACGCGCTCCTGTGCGAAGCGCGCGCCACGAGCGATGTCGCCTTCGACGTGCGCGGGATCCGCGTCGCCGACGACGTCGAGATCCGCGACCTGCCGTGCCGTGTCGCGCGCAAGGAACTGCTCGCGCCCGACGTGATGGCGTTGTTCCTGCAACTGCCCGCGGTCGAGAAATTCACCTTCCTGCCCGGCCAGTACCTGGACATCATGCTGCCCGGCGAGCGGCGCCGCAGTTTCTCCATCGCCAGTCCGCCGCACGACTCCGCGCTGCTCGAGCTGCACGTGCGCCGTGCGCCCGGCGGCGAGTTCACGCAGAAGGTGTTCGAGGAGTTGCGCGAGAAATCGCTGCTGCGCATCGAAGGTCCGCTCGGCCAGTTCTGCTACCGGCACCGTCCGAAGCTTCCCGCGCTGCTGATCGGCGGCGGCACCGGCTTTGCGCCGCTGAAGTCGATGATCCGGCACGTGCTCGAGAACCGCCTGGAGCGCTTGCTGCACCTGTACTGGGGCGTGCGCACGCCGCGCGATCTCTACGAAGACGCGACGGTGCGCGCCTGGGTCGCGGCGAATCCCGGGTTCAGGTACACGCCGGTGCTTTCGGAGGCGCAGCCCGGGGACAGCTGGAGCGGACGCACCGGCCTCGTGCACGAAGCCGTGGTGGCCGACTATCCGGACCTGGCCGCGGTAGACGTCTACGCGAGCGGCCCGCCGGCGATGATCGAGGCCGTGAAGCAAGCCGGTTTCGCGCGTGGCCTCACGCCTGATCGCCTGCACTTCGATTCGTTCGAGTACGCGCCCGACGCACTCGCGAAGATGCGGCAGGCGGTGCGGCGCGCCGGGCGGGTTCAGACGTGAAATCAAACGAGCGTTTCAGTCGGTGACTGGTCTTGCGCGTTGCATTGCATTGCATTGCATTACAATGCATCACATGGAATCACAGCTCACCATTCGCCTGCCGGCCGATCTTTCGGGGGCCCTGGCGCGGGCCAGTCGACAGTCTGGCCGTAAGGCATCCGACATCGTCCGCGCCGCGCTACGAGACTATTTGAACGCACCCACTGCTTCCGGTCCGAGACCGGCCGAACGCGTCAGAGGGCTCATCGGCTCTCTGGACTCGGGCCTTCCTGATTTGGCAGAGCAACACCGCAAATACGTCATCGAGTCGCTGACGCGTGGCAAATGAGCTGCTGCTGGATACGGGCGCGCTTGTTTCGCTGCTGGACCGCAGTCAACGCCGGCACCGCGAGTTCGAGGAATTCTTCGATTCGTGGACCGGTCAGGTTGTCACTACCGAAGCGGTTCTGACCGAGTCGACCCATCTGCTGGGAAGGATTGCCGGCGGCGCAATCGCCTGCCTTGACTTTGTCCTCTCCGGAGGCGCGCTGCTCATTGCGGCGACTGCAAACGCGATTCGGCGAGCGAGAGATCATATGGATCGGTATGCGGATTGTCCGATGGGTTTCGCTGATGCCACTCTCGTCGTGCTCGCGGAGGATCTTGGGACAAACCTCGTGCTGACTACAGATCAACGCGATTTTTCGGTCTACCGGATCGCGGGACGGAAGCGGTTCAAGCTCTCGAGCTAGCTGACTCGGCGGGGATTCGGGTGACGTTCGCTGCGTACGAGGCATGGCTTCGTCGGCAGGAGCGGTATCGGAGGAAACCTAGTCCCGCTCGTACTCCGCGCGCCGCCAGGATTCCTCGGCGCGCGGTTGCAGGCGGCGCACCTTCAGCTTCGGCAGGTTCGCGCGTCGCCCGATGGCGAGCGCGAGGCCCTGGCGCAGCACCTGCGCCGCCCGTTCCTTCTCGCCCATCTGATCCAGCAGGTTGCCGAGTAGCTGGCAGGTAATCGCATCGCGCTTGATGGCGAGGCTCGCTTCGAGATAGCTGCGCGCCTTGCCGTACAGCTCAGCGCGCAGACACAGGCGTGCGCACGCGACGAGCAGCACCGGATCTTCGCGACGATCGCGCAGCCAGTGCTCGGCGATCGCCAGCGGTTCGAGGGGATCGGGCATCTCGACTTCGCCGTAAGCCGCAGCCACGGCATCGTTCCAGTCGTGCTCGAGGAAGTCGCGCAGGACCTTTTCGGCACCCTCCTGGTTGCCGGCGTTCATCGCGCCGCGCGCGTATGCGACGACGATGTCCGGCCGGCGTGTCGCCGGTTTCGAAGCATCGTTCCACACGCGCTCGAGCTTCTCCGGATCGCCGGTTTCGGCTGCGACGCGCAGCATCTCCAGGTACGCCTGGTCCATCAGCTCGTCGACGGCGACCGCGCGGATGCTGCGTGCACCGCGCAGCTTCGATTCCAGGCCGCGCAGCTTCACGAAATCGCCTTGCTGCCGGTAGAGGCGCGCCAGCAGCAGCAGCCCGCGCGGATTCTGGTGTCCGGACGCGTCCAGCTCCTGCAAAGTGTCGCGCGCCTCTTCGAACTGCTTCTGCTTGAGTTGCATCTCCGCCTGCGTCACGAGCACGGGCGCAACCTCGTCGGGCGCCGCTTCGCGCGCCATGCGCAGCCACCCCGCGCGCCGCTCGTCCGCGCCCTGCAGGTCAGCAGCGCGCGCGGCGATGAGGTAGTTCACCTCGGGGTGCAGCATCGATCGCGCGCTGCGCGTCACTGTCAGCTCCGCTGCAGCCCACCTGCCTTCCGCCATCTCCAGCACGCCGCGCGCGAGGTCCGCGCGCGCCCGATGCTCGTCGCGCGCGGCCTGCGCTTGGCGGCGCAGGCGCCGCAGGCGGATCAGCCGTATCGCGAGCCAGGCCAGCACGTACGCCACGACCATCAGGATCAGGAACGTGACGAAGGACATTTCGATCAGCAGGCCCGCGAAACTGATCGCGACATAGCCGGCGTCGACGCGCAGCGCGGCGGCGAGCAGCGCGCCGGCGACGAGAGCAGCGATCAGGTAGAGCGCGCGCCTCATGACCTGTTCGCGGCTGGTCCGGATGCCGTCGCGGATCCGGGCTCCGGGCCCGGCCGCGGATCGATCTGACGCAGCAACTCGAGCGAGCCGGACACGTCGGGCGGCGGCGGCGCGATCTCGAGTTCGAGCAGCTCTTCGATGTCGCTGGTCACGGCCATCACCTGGTTGTCCGTCCTGTCGAACATCTGCGTGAGCCAGGCGCGCGCGTTGGTGAGCGCCGTGCGAAAGCCGGCCTGGTCGCCGCGCATCGCGGAAAGACGCGCGGAGAAAAGCAGGAGCTGCAGGTGGTGACGCCGGACACCCTGTTCTTCGAGCGACACGAGCTCGACGGCGTCCTGGCCGATGCGGCGGATGCTGATCATGTCGCGGAGCGAACCCTTCACGACCAGCCAGGCGCGTTCGAGGCCGGGAGCGACGCCGGACAGGCGATCTGGCGGCACATACTCGTCTGTAACGGCGCCGAGCACTGGAAGGGTTGGCGCCAGTTCTTCGAGTGCCGCGAGTTTGGCGGAGACGCCGGAAAGGTCCGGCTGCGGGAACATGTTCAGCGACTGGATCTCGAGCGCCAGGCGCCGGCGCACGCCGGCGAAACGCGGATCGCGAAGCGCGGCGAGCCGTTCGTCGGCGGCGCGCAGCGCTGCCAGCGCGCCGGTGATGTCGCGCTCCAGCGCGAGTCGCTGCGTGGCCATCTCCAGGAGGAACCGCGCCTCGTCGCGCAACAGCGCGCGTTGTCCGGCTTCGGCGCGTTGGCGCAACGATTCCACGCTCTCGTTCAACTGGGCAAGCTCGGCGGGCACCTTCGCCAGCTCTTCGCGACGTTGCGCCTCGACGGCCGCCTGCTCGGCGAGCTTCGTCAGTTCCTGCCGCAGCACCTGCGCCTGCGATGCGACGTCACCCTGTTCGGCCTGCAACTCTTCGATGCGCGTATTGACGCCCGCCTGCCGCCAGATTGCGACGATGGCGAGGATGACGGCGCTGGCCGCGATCAGGATCGCGATCAGGCCGAACAGGCCGATGCGCTCGAGCTTGCGGCGGTCCTCGCCGCGTCGTTCCGCCGAACGCCGTTCCGGCTCTATTGCCGATTCCGCAGCCGATTCCGCAGCCGATTCCGCAGCCGATTCTGTGGCACCTCCTGTCGCACCGGCAGGTATGACGTCCTGCGCCATGATCGCTACGAATCCTCCCCCTTCCCGGGCAATTGCATGTCCATCAGCCCCGGCGTCTCACCGGATTCCTCCGGCGCCTCGGGACCCTGGCCGGCCTTCTGCTCCTGGTAGCCGGCCGGCACTTCGAACTGCGAGGCGGGAACCGCCGTCTCGCGCGCCGATTTCAGCACTTCCTCCGCCACCGGCTGCCCATCGTCGAACATGCGGATGAGGATGGGGTAGCCATCCAGCGCGCGCACGCCGCGCCACTCGCTGCTGAACAGCGCGTCCTTGGTGCCGCTCTCGTCCAGCGCCGTCATCACATCGTCCATGAGGCTCATCATGTTCCTCATCGCGGTTGCCACTTCGGCGCCGCCGGCGATGGCCGAGTAGGGCACCACGCAGTATTCCACGAACTTCTTGTTCCGCTGCCGGCCTTCCCAGATCCGGCAGCTCTTGCCGGAAACCGACTCCGAGCGCGCCGTGCGCTGGTATTGCGCCGGCCCTCGCGGGCCGCCGGCGCGGCCCGTCGCCGCCTCGACCCGGGCGCGCTCGCCGGGCTCCATGTTCTCGAGCCGCTCGTCCATTTCGCGCATCGCCTCGTTCATGCTCTGCGCCATCTGCTTGAGCCTGGCCCGGTCCAGCACGGCGTAGGTGCGCCGCTGGTGATCGATGGCATACAGCACGTCGCCCTTGATGATCGCGTTGCTGCCGCCGGCCCCTTCGCCCGCGTCGGCGCTCGCCACGCGCAGGTTTCCGCCTTCCACATAGAGAGTGGTGCCGCCCGTCTGCTCCCCTCCGGGCAGCTCGCGCGACACGGTTTCGACGATTGCGCCGGCCTGGGCCGTCGACAGGAGGACGCCGGACAGCGTGACGAGGTGGATGGCGGCGGCGACGAACGCCGCCTTCGAGGTGGTCATGGGTGAATCTCCCGGTGGTACCTTCTCTGGCACTTCAGGAGCGAAAACGTTTCAGCAGCTCGGAGGCGAGCCGCCGGCTCACCTGCAGGACGTCCGGCAGGTCGCGCATCCGCACGCTGTACTGGCCGTCTTCGCCGCGGTCGATCGCGGCCATGTGGCGCGTTGCGACCAGGGCGTTGCGATGGATGCGCACGAAGTCCGGCTGGAACTCGTCCTCGAGGGACTTCAGCGATTCCTCGATCAGCTCCTCGCCGCCCCGGTGGCGCACGGTGACGTACTTCTGATCGGCGAGAAAATAGGCGATGTCTTCGACCGGAATCAGGCGCAGCTCGCCGCGCACGCGCACGGACAGGTGCGTGCGCCGCCGCTGGTTCGAGCCCGCCGCAATCGCCGCGAGCTGCGGCTTGGTGAGCCGGCCGGCGCGTGCCAGCGCCTCGGTCAGTTTTTCCCGGCGCACGGGCTTGAGCAGATAACCGGCCGCGTGCGCCTCGAAGGCGCGCAGTGCGTACTCGTCGTAAGCAGTGGTGAAGATCACGGCCGGGGGCTGTTCCAGCGTGCTCAGGTGTCGCGCCGCCTCGACGCCGTCCATGCCGGGCATGCGGATATCCATGAGCACCACGTCCGGCGTTTCGCGCGTGACCAGCGCGATCGCCTCGCTGCCGTTGCCGGCCTCGCCGGCGCACTCGCAGCCGTCGATCTCCTCGATGAGGCGCCGCAGGCGGTCGCGTGCCGGCGGCTCGTCGTCGACGATGATGACTTTCATGCGGCGACGTCCGTCATGTGTCGCCCTCGGCGGCAGGCCGCAGCGGGAAGGTCAGCGTCACCACGTACTCGCCGTTCTCCTCGCTCACCTGCACGCGCGTGGCGCCCGGATACGCGAGCTCCAGGCGTTCGCGGATGTTGTCGAGCGCGATGCGATTGCCGCTGTGAGCGCCGGCACCCCCGCCGGCGCGCGTCGCCGGCACCGGGTTCGCAACGCGCAGCTCGATGCGATCCGCGTGGTGCGTGCCGGTCACGCTTACCGTGCCGCCGTCGGGCAGGACTTCGATACCGTGATAGATCGCATTCTCGAGCAGCGGTTGCACGACGAGGCTCGGTACGAGCGTGTCGAGCGGCACGCTCCCCAGGTCCCAGCGCACGGTGAGGCGCTTGCCGAGGCGCAGCTGTTCGATGCGCTGGTAAAGGCGCGCGACTTCCAGCTCTTCCTTCAGCGGAATCTGATTGCGCGTTTCGCGCAGGTTGGCGCGAAACAGGTCGGCGAGGTCTTCGACCGCTTCTTCGGCCAGGCGCGGATCGGTGCGCGTCAGTGCGGCAATCGTGTTCATGCTGTTGAACAGGAAGTGCGGCCGGATGCGGGCCTGCAGCGCTTCGATGCGCGAGTGCGCTTTCATCTCCACGTTGCGGCGCCATTCGCTGGTGACGAAGAAGTAGCGCAGCGCCAGCGCGCTGACGATGAAGGCGATGCACAGATTGCGGATCAGGAAGCCGGCGTGGTCGACCGGAAACAGGCTGGCGACGCCGCCCTGCATGCCAGCGAACCAGTAGTGGCCGATCCACCACGTGGCTTCCGAGATGGCGAGCGCGACTGCCACCAGCATCGTAATCGCGAGCCCCGATGCATGTGCGACGGGCAGGCGGGCGAGCCTGGCGCGCGTGTAACAGAGGGCAGCGGCGCTGCACAGGCCGATCCACAGGAGGAAGAGGGAAGTGCGCGCGAGGTCCGTCCAGAACCCGTGCTCGAGCTCCTGGCGTGCGAGCGTCAGGAGTATCGCGACGATCTCGGAGATCAGAACCACCGCGAGCACGCTGCGCGTGGCACAGAAGTCGGGCAGGAAGAAACGCTGCGTCCGCGCAGAGCCGTCGGTCGCGTTCGAGTGCCCGTTGCCGTTCATCGGCGCAGCGTCAGCGCTCCCCGCGCGGGTTGCGGAACATCTCTTCCTTGAGCACGTAGAGGCTGGAGATGTCCTCGTCCCCGTGCCCCTGCTCGATGAGCTTGCGGTAGTGGTGCAGCGTCATCTCTACCACCGGGAGCTGCACGCCGTGCTTCGCCGCCATTTCGCGGCAGATGCGCAGGTCCTTGTCGTGCAGGCGCACGCGAAAACCCGCCGGATAGCTGCCGCGCACGATGTTGGGCGCGCGATTGACGAAATACCAGCTCGATCCAGCGCCCTTGCCGAGCGTGTCGATCACCTTCTGCAGGGGCAAGCCCTCTGCTCTGGCAAACGCCATCGCCTCGGCCACCGCCTGGATGACGCCGGCGCACATGATCTGGTTCGTGGCCTTGGTGGCCTGGCCGGCGCCGCTCTCGCCGAGATGCGTGACCGTCTTGCCCATCGCGTGCAGCACCGGTTGCGCACGCTCGAAAGCTTCCGGGTCTCCGCCGGCCATGATCGCGAGCGTTGCGTCGCGCGCCCCTTCGACGCCGCCGCTCACCGGGCAATCGAGGAACGCGATGTTGCGCCCGGCGAGTTGCGCCGCTGCCGTGCGTGCCGTCGCGGCGCTCACGGTGGAGCAGTCGATGACGATTGCGCCTGCGGCCAACGAACCGGAAAGCTCCTGCACCACGTCCAGCACGTCCTGATCTGCCGGCACGCACACGACGACGACGTCGCTGCGCGAGGCCAGGTCTGCGATGCTGCTCGCGGCGATGCAGCCCGTTTCGCGCGCGAGATCCTCAGCCTTGCTGGCAGTGCGGTTCCACACCGCGGCGAGCAATCCCGTCTTGTGAAGGTTGCGGGCCATGTGCCGGCCCATGGCGCCGAGTCCGATGAAGCCTGCCCGCATTGTCGACTGTCTCCTGCGACGGCCGCTGAAACGAAATCGTCGCGCAAACGAAAATGTCGCGCCCTCTCGGGCGCGACACTTTATCAGAGGAGGATGCGGAGGCGCTTCAGCCCGTGGGGCGGCACAACTCGTCGACGGCCTTGCGGGAGTTCACGCGCGCTTCCGACAGCTCGGCGTCGGTGAGGTACACGCGCTCGCCGTCCTTGCCGACACGGTACAGGCGCTGCGATTCCACGGCCGTCTTATAGAGCAGTTGCGCCTGCTTGCACTGTTCCTCGCGCGTGCGGGTGACGTCCTCCTTGACGGCGCTCGCAGTTGCCTGGTCGGCGCGTTCCTGCGCCTCGCGGGTGGCCACCTGCGCGCGCTGCTCGCCTTCCTCGGCCGTGCGCTGCGCGACGACTTCGCGGTTGGTGGCGCGCGAAGACACGCCTTCGACACGCGTCGCGCCCTCGACGGGCACGTCGCTGTAGTGAACGTTCCCCTGCCTGTCGACCCAGCGCCAGACGTCGGCGCTCGCCGCCGCCGAAAGCGACAGCAGGGCCAGGGCCCACAGGGTCGATATCAATCGCGTCGTCATGATCGTCCTCCACTCGCGCTCGGGCTCGAGTCGCTTCGCGAGGCAGAAGCGCCTCACAGGGCGTTGGCGTCCGTTTCCCCGGTGCGAATGCGCACCGCATGCTCCAGGCTCGTCACGAAGATCTTGCCGTCGCCGATCTTGCCGGTGCGGGCGGTCTGCGTGATCGCCTCCAGCACCTGCTCGACCATGTCATCGGCCACGGCCAGCTCCAGCTTCACCTTGGGCAGGAAATCGACGACGTATTCAGCCCCCCGATACAGCTCAGTGTGGCCTTTCTGGCGGCCGAACCCTTTGACCTCGGTCACAGTGATCCCCTGAATCCCGATTTCGGCCAGGCTCTGGCGCACGTCGTCGAGCTTGAAGGGCTTGATGATCGCCGTGACGAGCTTCATTCGCTTCGGCTCCCGGGCGCCTTTTGGGCGCGGCTTCACAGTTGCGGCGGGAAAAGGGTGACGGTGCGCCGCAAGACGACAGGCAGTTTAGCAGTTGTGCTGCCCGCCGGACCGTGATCGCGGCGCAAAACTATGCGAAATCAGGGGTTTAGGCCGTTGCGGTGCGGCACGCCTGGCTTCACGGGTTGTAGGCGCGCTCCCCGTGCTCGGCCGTGTCGAGGCCCTCGCGCTCGGTCTCTTCGCTGACCCTCAAACCGATGGTCAGGTCGACCACCTTGTAGGCGCCGGCGGCGACGAGCGCGGACCAGACGACTGTCACGGCCACCCCGATGAACTGAGCCTTGAGCTGGCCGGCCATGGAGTAGGGGCCGACGGCATTCGCGACGTAGTCGTAGACGCCGGTGCCGCCCAGGTCAGGCGAACAGAAGATGCCGGTGAGCAGTGCCCCGACGATGCCGCCGACGGCATGGACGCCGAAGACGTCGAGCGAGTCGTCGTAGCCGAGGGCGTGCTTGAGCTTGGTGACGGCGAGCAGGCACACGAGGCCCGCGATCGTCCCGATGGCAATCGCACCCATCGGTCCGACCCAACCGCACGCCGGAGTGATCGCGACCAGGCCGGCGATGGAACCGGAGGCCGCGCCGAGCATGGTCGGTGTCTTGCGCGCGATCCATTCCGCCAGCGCCCAGAAGAGCGCGGCGGCCGCGGTCGCGAGGATGGTGTTCGCGAACACCTGGCCGGCGAAGCCGTTGGCCTCCAGGTTCGACCCGACGTTGAAGCCGAACCAGCCCACCCAGAGCATCGAAGCGCCCACCATCACCAGTGGCAGGTTGTGCGGCGGCATCGCCGTCGTGCCGTAGCCGATGCGCTTGCCGATCAGCAGCGCGCCCACCAGGCCGGCGACGCCGGCGTTGATGTGCACCACCGTGCCACCGGCGAAGTCGAGCGCGCCCTTCTGGTACAGAAAGCCGGCCGCTTGCGTAGCCTTGTTCGCGGCGTCGGCGTCCGTGTATGCGTCCGGCCCCATCCAGAACCAGACCATGTGCGCGATGGGCAGGTACGCGAACGTGAACCACAGGACCACGAACACCAGCACGGCGGCGAAGCGGATGCGCTCGGCGAACGCCCCGACGATCAGGCCCGAGGTGATGCAGGCGAACGTGAGCTGGAAGCAGAAGTAGGCGAACTCCGGCACGTACACGCCCTTGCTGAACGTGGCTGCGAGCGACGAAGAGGTGAGGCCCTGCAAGAACAGGCGGTCGCCGCCGCCGAAGAATGCGTTGCCCTGCGTGAAGGCAACGCTGTAGCCGTAGATGGCCCAGAGGAGCGCCAGCAGGCAGAAGACGAGAAACACCTGCATCAGCACCGACAGCACGTTCTTCGAGCGCACCATGCCGCCGTAGAACAGCGCGAGGCCCGGAATCGTCATCAGGATGACGAGCACGGTGGAGGTGAGGAGCCAGGCGGTGTCGCCCTTGTCGGGCACGGGCGCGTCCTGGGCGAAGGCGGCGAAGGGTGCAAGCGTCGCGATGAGCACGAGGATCATCGGGGCGGTGCGTGTCAGGGGAGCTCTTTCAGCGTTCGTCACGACAGACCTCACTTCGTTTCTGCGCGGACCGGCCCGATTCGGCGCGTGCCTGCGGCGGCGAGTGCTTCTACGCTGCCGCCGTGTTTTTGCAGCTTCCATGCCACGCCGCCGGCGGCCGAAGAAACAGGGACTTGTGGCCACAGTACTCCCGCGTGCGCGACCCGGCGCACTGTTTTGGCGCGCCGGCGCCAGGGTCGTGCGTCGTCTTGACGCGCCGCGCGCCCCACCCGATCCTCGAATTCCTTGGCGGGGGAGAGTGTTCGCATGGATCCGAAGATCATCGACGACCTGGCGAAGCGCCTGGCGGCCGCGGTTCCCGAGGGCCTGACGGCACTCAAGCGGGACCTGGAAACGAACTTCCGCTCGGTGCTGCAGGCCGGCTTGTCGAAGCTGGACCTGGTGTCGCGCACGGAATTCGACGTGCAGGCAGGGGTGCTCAAGCGCACGCGCGAGAAACTGGAGCAGCTCGAAGCGCGGCTCGCGGAGCTGGAAGAGTCGCTGACGGCGCGAAGCAAGAAGAAGAGCTGACGGTCGCTCCGCGACCGGCTGCACCGAGGGGTCGGCCTTGGGTGCGCCGGCAACCATCCTGAGTCGCGCGCAGTGCGGCATCGAAGCGCCGCAGGTGCGGGTGGAGGTTCACCTCGGCGCGGGCTTGCCGTGTTTCTCGATCGTCGGCCTGCCCGAGGCGGTGGTGAAGGAAAGCCGCGAGCGCGTGCGCTCCGCGATCGCCACCTCGCAGTTCGAGTTCCCCCAGTCGCGCATCACGGTCAATCTCGCGCCCGCGGACCTGCCGAAGGAAGGCGGCCGCTTCGACCTGCCGATCGCACTCGGCGTGCTCGTCGCATCCGATCAGCTGCGCGCGCCGGTGGCGGAGGACTGCGAGTTCTACGGCGAGCTCTCGCTCACCGGTGCGCTGCGGGCGGTGCGCGGTATGCTGCCGAGTGTGTGCCAGGCGGTGCGCGCGGCACATCGCGTGGTCGTGCCGAGGGCAAACCTTGCGGAGGGGGCGCTGGTCGAGCGTGCCCAGGTGGCCGGCGCGGAGCACCTGCGGGAAGTCTGCGGACACCTCCGCGGCGATGCACCGCTCGAGTTCGCGTCGGGCGTGCCGCTCGAACCGCAGAGGGCGCACTACCCGGATCTCGCCGACGTTCGCGGTCAGGCGCAGGCGTTGCGCGCCCTCGAAGTTGCGGCCGCAGGCGCGCATGGCTTGCTGATGAGCGGGCCACCGGGTTCGGGCAAGAGCATGCTTGCTCACCGGCTGTGCGGCATCCTGCCGCCGATGTCGCTGGCGGAAACACTCGAGGCGGCGTCAGTGCTTTCGGTGAGCACGCGCGGGTTCCGGATCGGCGAGTGGGGTTGCCGGCCGTTCCGCGCTCCGCACCACACCGCCTCCGCGATTGCGATCGCCGGCGGCGGCGTGCCGCCGCGGCCCGGAGAGATCTCGCTGGCTCACAACGGCGTGCTGTTTCTCGACGAGCTGCCGGAGTTCGAGCGGGCAGTGCTCGAAGTGCTGCGCGAGCCGCTCGAAACCGGGAGCGTGGTGCTGTCGCGCGGCTCGCGACAGGCGGAATTCCCCGCGCGCTTCCAATTCGTGGCCGCGATGAATCCCTGTCCGTGCGGCTACGCGGGCGATGCCAGCGGGCGCTGCCGATGCAGCGAGAGCCGGTTGCTCAACTATCGCTCGCGCATCTCCGGGCCGCTCCTCGATCGCATCGACATTCACATCGACGTGCCGAGGCCCGACGCGGAAGCGATGGCGAATGTGCGGTCGCGCGGCGAGCGCAGCGCGAGCGTCGCGGAGCGCGTGCGGTGCGCACGCGAGTTGCAGACGAGGCGCGCCGGCCGGCCGAACGCGCATCTGAGCACGCGCGAAGTGGAGGATACGTGCAACGCGAGCCCGGAAGCGGAGCGACTCATCCGCACGGCGATGAGCGCGCTCGGACTATCGGCGCGGGCGTATCACCGGCTGCTGCGCGTCGCGCGCACGATCGCGGATCTCGACGGCGGCGGCGCCATCACGCTGCAGCACGCGGGCGAAGCGATTCAGCTGAGGAGGATGGGAGCGCGAACCTGAGTCGCGCGCGCGGCCGAGTGGCTTCAGCGCGACCGTTCGACCATGTAGTCGACGCCCTGCCGCACGACGTCGTCCGACAGATCGGCGCGGCCGCCCTTGGCCGGCATGAAGCCCGCCTTGCCCTGGTAGCCCTCGAGCGCGTGCTTGTAGAGGGTGTCGTTGCCCTGCGCGATGCGCGGGCCCCAGGCGGCCTTGTCGCCCACCTTCGGCGCACCCGCGATGCCCTGACCGTGGCATGCGGTGCAGGCCACGTTGAACGCTTCTTCTCCGGTCGTCGGCAGCGCCGCCGCTGCGCCAGCGGGCTTCTCCGCCACGATGGCCAGCGCAGTGTTGTCTTGCCCGGCGACCGCGACCCGCGCGAACGGCTGGGTGCGGTCCTCGATCGCGGCGAGCTGCCTCGGATCGGTCTTGAGGTGTGCGGCTTGAGTGTTGGCTCCGACGATCCGGGCCAGGGCGAAGAGCAGGATGGCGACGCCGATGAGGATTCCCAGCACGAGACTGAACATGTTGAAGAAGTGCGTGTCGTGCTTGCTCACAGGCTCACCGGTTGGGGCGCGGGACGCGAAGGGCGCGCAGTATAGCGGCTCCCGGGAGGGCCATAAATACCTGAATGGACGGAGAAAGCCGTGGTGTTATGATGCGCGCCCCCGCCCGCCATCACCCCGACGCTCGCTCGCCCGCGTCACGTTTCGCGAGCCGAACGCCGGGCCAGTCGATGGCCCGCGATGCGCCTGTAGCTCAGCTGGATAGAGTACTGCCCTCCGAAGGCAGGGGTCGTGGGTTCGAATCCCGCCGGGCGCGCCACTTCAACGAAAGGCCCACCTCGTATGGGCCTTTTCGTTGAAGCGATCGCACTCCGGCGCGATGGATCGCCGCTCGCTAACGCCTATCGGGCGTCGTGGAAGATGACGCCCGCCGTGAACCGCCGGCCGGCACTGATCCTGCTGACGCCGTGGCGCATCTTCACGCGATAGAAGCCGCGCGATCCGCGCACCGGCCGATCGTTCACCGCGAAGATCACCGCATCTCCCTGGCGTAACGGCACGACCTGCGCGCGCGACTGCATGCGCGGCCGCTGCTCCGTCAGCACGAATTCGCCGCCTGCGAAGTCTTCTCCCGGCTGTGACAACAGGGTCGCGACCTGCAAAGGAAAGACATGCTCGCCATAGAGATCCTGGTGCAGGCAGTTGTAGTCGCCGGCCTCGTACTTGAGAAGCAGAGGCGTCGGCCGTGCCTGGCCGGCGCGGTGGCAGCGCTGCAGAAACTCGGCGTGACTGGCGGGGAAACGGGCGTCGAGCCGCATCGCTTCGTTCCAGCGATTCGCGGTTTCCACCAGGTGCGGATAGAACGCGGCGCGCAGGTCGCCGAGCAGCGGCGGGAGCGGATAGGCGAAATACTGGTACTCGCCGCGACCGAATCCGTGCCGCGCCATGACGACGCGGCTGCGAAACAGCGTTCCGACCTCGTACAGCGCGGACAGTGCCGAGCACTGGGAGGGCGTGAGCAGCGAGCCGATGACCGTCCAGCCTTCTGCATCGAGCCGTGCGCGGGTCTTCGTCCAGTCGAACGCAGCGACTCGCGCTGGCAGGTGTGCCGGCTCATCGCCGGCAACAGCACGGAGGTTTGTCGCTCTGGTGCGAGGGCTCATGGCGCCGATCATGCCCTCGGGGGCAATGCACTTCTGCCCGGATCTTGCTGACGTACCTACTTGCCGAACCCCAGGTCCTTGTCCCAGTACGGCTCAGGCCCGAACTTCGCGACCAGGAAGTCGATGAACGCGCGCACCTTCGGCGTGAGGTTGCGCCGCTCGGCGTACACCGCGTAGACGGAAACGTCCTGCGGGATCCATTCGCGCAGCAGGCACTTGAGGGTGCCGGCACGCAGATCCTCGCCGATGTAGAACGTCGGCAGCAGCACGATGCCGATGTCGTTGAGCGCCATCGCGCGCTCGGCGAGCCCATTGTTCGAGGCGACGTTGCCGCGCAGCGGCACGATCTGTTCTTCGCCCGCGGGCGACACGAAACGCCACGCTCGCGGCGTGCTGCCGAGCGTGTACATCAGGCAGTTGTGATTGAGCAGCTCGTCCGGCGTTTGCGGTTCGCCGTGTTTCGCGAGATAGCCCGGCGAGGCACACACCACGATGCGCGCGGGCGCGATGCGCCGCGCCACCAGGTTCGAGTCCTTGAGCTTGCCGATGCGCACGATGAGGTCGTAGCCGCCTTCGACCAGGTCCGCCTGGCCGTCGTCGAGGTCGAGCTCGAGCGATACGCCGGGGAAACGTTCGAGGAACTCGTGCATCACGGGAGCGAGGTGCAGGATGGTGAACGACATGGGGGCATTCACGCGCAGCGTGCCGCGCGGCTCGGTCTGAAAACGCGCGACCTCGAGCTCGGCATCCTCGATCTGCTTCAGCGCCTGCATGCTGCGCCGGTACAGCTCCGCGCCTGCCTCGGTCAGACTCAGGCGCCGTGTCGTGCGGTTCAGCAGCCGCGCGCCGAGCCGTTCCTCGAGGCGGGTGACGGCCTTGCTGACGACAGGCTGCGAGATTTGCAGGGCTTCGGCCGCCCCCGTGAAGCTGCCGGCGTCCACCACCCGGACAAAGACCGCGATATCTGAGAGGTTCTCCATCTATTCATTCCCGGCGCGAATAGATGCTGTTCCGGGCGCCCCATTACTCCCGCAGCCGCGCTTGTCTACTGTAGCGCCCACGCCAATTGGCGGAAACATCAGGAAAGAGAGCATGAGCCCGCAGAACGTCGAAGCCGCGCGCGAGTACTTCGCGCAGAAGCTCGCCTTCGTCACCGGTCCGTTCGAGCTGGACGGCATGATCCGCCGCGGCGAGAGCATCACGGTCGTCGATGTGCGCCTGCCGAGCGACTACAAGGCCGGCCACATTCCGGGCGCGGTCAACCTGCCGCAGGGCAAGTGGCACACCGCTGCCGGCGTGCCGAAGGATCGCACCGCCGTGATCTACTGCTACAGCCAGACCTGCAAACTCGCAGCCGCAGCTGCCGTGGAGCTCGCTTCGCGCGGCATTCCGGTGGTCGAGATGGAAGGCGGTTTCGAGGCCTGGGAAAAGAACGGCCTGAAGGTGGAGAAGTAACATGAGCGCTGCTACCACTATCGCCAGCAAGAGCCCTGCGAACGCAATCTCTGGCAAGCTGGCCGCGGGCACTGCTGCGGGACCCTTCAACGCGCAGGTCGCAAGCGCGATTCTGCGCATCACGCTCGGCGTCATGTACCTGACGCACAGCGTGCTGCTCAAAGTGTTCGTCTTCGGCGTCGCCGGCACTGTCGGCTTCTTCGAGTCGCTCGGTCTGCCCGGCGCCTTCGCCTACCTCACGATCTTCGCCGAAGCGATCGGCGGGACGTTGCTGGTCCTCGGGGTCGGCACGCGCGCGGTCGCGCTCGCGCTGATTCCGATCCTCGCCGGCGCGACGTGGGTGCACTCGGGCAACGGCTGGGTGTTCTCGAACTCGGGCGGCGGCTGGGAATACCCGGTGTTCCTGATCGTCGTCAGCGTGGTCGTCGCGCTGCTCGATCGCGGCTCGTTGAAGCCGCGCCTGCTGGCGCCAGTGGGCTGACCCGAAGGCGATCCTTTCGGTCTGATCCGCCCGCCGGCAGATCGGCCCTGCAATTGCAGCGACACGGCCCGCCGATTGGCGGGCCGTTTCGTCACGATGCTACGCTCGGCAAAGGCTCACCACTGCCGGGCAATCTATGTCGCTTGGGCTCGGAATTCTTCTCGCTGCGCTGGCCGCCCTGATCGTCTGGCAGGTCGACAAGCACGGCAAGTGGTCGGCCTTCCGCAAGGCGTCGACCTGGCTCGTTCTCGTCCTGGTCGCGCTGGTTATTGCTCTCGGTGCGTATGTGTGGACCAACAACTTCTCGAGCGAGCGCGAGCGCGATGCGCGGGTCGCCGAGGTCAGAGAGCGCGGGGTCGGGGAATATTGGGGCCTGCGGCCGGGAATGAGCGAAGGCGAGGTGCTGTACGCCAAGGGAGAACCGCGTCGGCGAGGAACGATCGGCTGGGAATACGGCACCGAGCGCGAATCGCACACCTACATGGTCAGCTGGAGCAGCGACAAGCGCGTCGAAACGATTCAATGCCTGGGTTCCGGACAGGGGTGTGAAACGATCCTGGGGATCGCTCTCGGCACGCCCGAGTCATCGATTCGCAGCATCCTCGGCGAGCCGCGCAAGCCCGCGGAGATTTCCGAGGACGGCCACAAGATGATGGCGTACGGCTCTGAGCAGAGAGGGCAGGTCGTGCTGATCCTGCAGAAGGACCGGGTCGTTCAGATCGTCGTCGCCGGGGGCAACCGGACCTGACGGCGACGACTTTCGTCCCGGCCTAGAGCCAGCCGCGCCGCTTGAAGTAGACGAGCGGCAGGATCGCCGAGACCACCATCAGCACGACCGCCAGCGGATAGCCCCACGGCCAGTCGAGCTCCGGCATGAAATGAAAGTTCATGCCGTAGATGCTCGCGATCAGCGTCGGCGGCAGGAACACCGAGGTGGCGATCGAGAAGATCTTGATGATGTTGTTCTGCTCGATGTTGAGCATGCCGAGCGTCGCCTCGAGCAGGAACGAGGTCTTGGTGCCGAGGAAGTTGGCGTGGTCGGAGAGCGACTGCACGTCGCGGTTGAGCGTGCGAAAGCGCGGGCGCGTATCCATGGGCGCGATCGCGTCCGGCGCCTGGTTCACGAACGCGAGCAGGCGAGCCAGGCTGACCAGGCTCTCGCGCGCTTTCGACGTCAGGTCGCCGTTCTGACCGACGCGTGCCAGCACGGCGCGCGAATCGCGGGTGCGGCGCTTGGCCGAGCGCACGCGCGTTTCGGCGAACACTTCCTCGGAAAGCTGGTCGAGATCCGTGCCGACGCGCTCGAGCACGTCCGCCATGCGATTGACGATCGCCTCGATCAGACCGGAAAGCAGCGCGGCGCCCGAAGTGCAGATGGCCGGGTGTTTTTCGGCATAGGCGATGAAGCGCTGGAAAGGGAGCGGGTCGGCGTAGCGGTTGGTGATGAGCCGCCCGCCCGCGAGGATGAAGGTGATCTGCGAATTCACCGGCAGGTCGGTGTCGAGCTTGGTGACGATGGTGATCGTCATGTAGAGCGCGTCGTGGTCTTCGTAGAGACGGTTCGACGCCTCGATTTCCTTCATCTCCTCGCGCGTGGGCACGTCGATGCCCAGCGAGCTCTCGACCAGCTTCTCTTCTTCGGCCTCGGGATTGATGAGGTCGATCCACAGCGCGTCCTGCGGAATGGAGGTCAGCTTGCTCGGCAGGCGGGCCAGCCCCTGCGGTTGCGAGACGTAGACGTTGAGCATGCCGGCGCCGCGCGCGGGCGGGCTACTGGTTGTTGTGTTCGCGCGCCGCCAGATCGCCGATCAGCGCGATCAGCTCGTTCTGTCCCCCGGCCTTGCCGACGTCGGTGACGTACTTGCCGTTGACGATGACCTGCGGCACGGAGGAAATGCGGTAACGGCGCACCAGTTCCTCGGCGCGCGCCAGGCGCGTGCGCACGCCCATCGAACGGTACGCGTCGCGGAACTCCTTCCCGGCGATGCCGTGCTTCGCCGCGAAGGCGGCCTGACGGCTCTCGGTTTCCTGCTCGTTCGGACCGAGCAACTGGTTGCCGCGCTGCTGGATTTCCTTGAACACCTCGTCATGCAGCGCTTCCCCTTTGCCGAGCGCCGCGAGCGTGTAGAAGAGTTGCGCCTGCGCCTTGTGGCCCGGACTCCAGGTCACGGGAATGCGCGTGAGCACGACGTAGGCGGGTTTCTGCTTTTCCCAGTTCTTGAGGAACGGTTCGAGCGCGAAGCAGTGGTTGCAGCCGTACCAGAACATCTCGACCACTTCGACCTTGTCCGGCGGCGCGTTCGTCGGCTGCGCGGGTACGAGCACGCTGTAGTTGACGCCCTGCTGCCAGCGGCCACCGCCTGCGGGTGCTGACGGCGCGGCCGGCGCGAGCGCCTGCGCGAGCTGCGCGTTCGCACGCTGCGCAATCGGTGTGTCCTCTTCCTCGCCCTCGATGGTCACCGCCTCGCCCGCGGCGATTTCCTTCGATTCCTCGCCGGGCGTCGGCACCGCGGCTGTTTCCGGTGCGGGCGCGGGAGCGGGTGCCTCGGCGGCGGGTGGCGGAGTCGTGGCGGGCTCCGGGCTCTCGGTCTGCTTTCCGCATGCTACGGTCACTGCCAGCAGCAAGCCGGCGAGGAGGACGGTCTTCTTCATGCGAGGACTCCGGGAAACAGCTAGGCCAGAAACAGGCAGGCCCGTTGGACCGCGACGCCGGTCGCGGGTGCCGGGTCAGCGTATGCCCTGCATATAAGAGGAAACGTTGCGGATCTCGTCCGGCGTCATGCGCTTGGCGATCGCTTCCATGACCTTCGCGTGTTCGCCGGGACGCAGCCCCTGGGCGTAGTCGTTGAGCTGCTTCTGCGAATACACGGCCTGCTGGGCCTGCACCACCGGATAGCGCGCGGGCCAGTTACCGCGACCGAGAGGTCCGTGGCAGGCGATGCAGGCAGGCACGTTCGATTCGGGATTGCCGCTGCGATACAGCTTCTGTCCGGCTTCCCAGTACGACGGATCGGACTCAAGGCCCGTGGGAGCCTGCGCAGCGTAGTAGACCGACAGGTCCGCGATATCCTGGTCCGACAGGTTGGCAGCCATGGGCTGCATGACCGGGTTGTTGCGCTTGCCGTCGCGGAAAAACCGCAGCTGCTCGGCAGTGTATGAGGCGTGCTGGCCGGCAAGCGTCGGCCACTCACCGTTGGTGCTGTTGCCGTTCATCCCGTGGCAGGCCAGGCAAACCGCTGCCTTGGTCGCGCCCGCCTCGGCATTCCCATCGCCCTTCTCGGAGTCCTGAGCAGAGGCGAAACCGGCCACGCCCACACCCGCGATCAGCGTCACGACGCTCAGCCACTTTCTCATGGTTGACCCTGTCTCCCTCGAATGCCTGACGGGATGCGGCGAGCCATCGCTGACACCGCGGTGCCGACAACCGGTGCGGAATGTCCGACAACCAGCCAGGGAGCGTAAATCTGCGATACCCGGCCACCCCGGCGAGCGGCGAATTGTACACTAAACTCAATTGTTTACAGCCCGAGAGCCCGTCGCCGTGTCCGTGTACCCGAAGGTCAGCTTCATGCTCAGCGCCAACCGCGCGCAGCAGTTCCCCGAGGACGGCGGTGCCGAGGTGGCCATCGCCGGACGCTCCAACGCGGGCAAGTCGAGCGCGATAAACGCGATCACGGCCCGCAGGGCGCTGGCGCGCACCAGCAAGACGCCGGGACAGACACAGCTCCTCAACTTCTTCGAGCTCGAGCCCGGGCGGCGCCTCGTCGACCTGCCGGGCTACGGCTTCGCCAAGGTGCCACCTGCGCTCAAGGCCCACTGGGAGGAGCTGGTGGGCGAATACATGCGCCTGCGGCAGTCTCTGCAGGGGCTTCTGCTGGTGGTCGATTCGCGCCGTGGCCTGGCGCAGGAAGACGCCGATCTCATCGAATGGATGATCGAGGGCGGCCGCCATACGCACGTGCTGTTGAGCAAGTGCGACAAGCTGACGCGCAATGAAGGGCGCAAAACTCTGAGGGATACGGAGCAAGAGCTGGACGGGCGTGCGTCCGCGCAACTGTTTTCGGCGGTGAGCCGGGAGGGCGTGGAAGAGGCGCGCGAGGCGCTCGAACGGCTGCTCAGAAAAAACCCCGGTGACTCGGTTGACCGAACCACCGGGGCAGACTAACCCGGCATGGGGATGACATTCCGGGTATGACCCGCTCAGGGAGGAAAGCGGGGAGCGTTCCAGACGCTCGAGGCGATTAGAAAAGGGCGCACCGGAGAAGTTCCGGTGCGCCCCGTTCCGTTCCGGGCTTAATTAGTCGCTGTCGCGAAACTACGGTTCGTCGATGACGAGGAACCCGTTGACCATGCGCAATCGGCTGAGGGGATTGTTCTTAGCCATACGCTCTGTGGAGAACTCGGGGTCGAAGTATTCGAG
>Ga0187894_10000389_pt1 | contig 59498 bp, 59 predicted proteins | sample GBC1701081metaG_FD_136650 | JGI IMG/M metagenome (GOLD analysis project Ga0187894, IMG submission 136650) | White microbial mat communities from a lava cave in the Kipuka Kanohina Cave System on the Island of Hawaii, USA - GBC170108-1 metaG ...
CGACGCGGCGCAGGCGGCGGCGTATCTCGGCCGCGCGCTTCTCGCACAGGATCGGGCCGCCGAGGCCGAACGGCTCTCCGAGGAGGGCGAAGCCCTCGCCGGCGACGACCTACAGGCAGCGATCGCCTGGCGCGGTGTGCGCGCCGAAGCCCTCGCGCGACGCGGAGAGCGCGCCGCGGCGATCGATCTTGCCCGGGCCGCGGTTGAGCTGGCTGCCGGGACGGACGCGCTCCTCCATCACGCAAACGCCCGCATGGCGCTCGCGGCCGCGCTGCGCGCGGCGGGCCGGGACGGCGAGGCCGATGTCGAGGAGCGGCGCGCGATCGAGCTGTGGGAATCAAAGGGGGCCACCCTGCTCGCCGAGCAGGCGCGGCGGCGCACGGGGACCGCCGTGGCGGCGCAAGCCTCCACGGAGTCGCTGGCGACGGTGCGACCCATCCGTCGGCAGGTTCGGACGAACGATGCGATCGCCTACACGGCGCGCCTGGACGCCGCCATGGCGACCAGGGATGGGGACGCGCTCTCACGCCTCTTCGCGGAGGACCTCGAGTACGTGCACCATCCAGGGGGGGTGGAATGCGGCCGCGACGGCGTCGTCGACAACTTCCGCGCTCTACTCGAGGCCGACCGCCTTCACCTCGCGCACGAGGCCTTCGCGACCCTCGGCGACAGCCTTTCCCTGTGTCGCGCGACCGTATCGGCGCCCGAGGCGAGCGAGAACGACCTATCGTTCGGTGCCGCCGAGTCGCGATTCGTCGTCGTGAACGAGACGAACGCGAGCGGCCGCGCGTCGCGAATCGAGGTCTTCGCCGAGCACCAGCTCGGCGACGCGGTGGGGCGACTGTACGAGCGCTACGCCACCCTGCTCCCCGATGGACCCGAGAAGACGCGCGCCGCGTCGACTGCCCGCACGGTCGAAGCGATGCTCGGGTCACGCGACCTCGATCGCTTGGCGGCGGTCTTCGCGCCCGACGTCGAGCTCGTCGATCGCCGCAACGTCGGGTTCGAAACGCAACGCGGCGCGGAGACGGTGCGGCGCGCGATCGGCGTCCTGCTCTCGCTCGCGGACAACTTGACCGCCCGCGTCGACGACGTGCTGGGTCTCCGACCCGACGCGCTCCTCGGGCACTGGACCATGACGGGAACCGACCGCGCGAGCGGCGGGACGTTCGAGCGAAGCTTCTGCTTGACGCTCACCTTCGGGGCCGACGGTCTCCTCACGCGCTCCGAGCAGACGGACGTCGCGCGCGCCGGCGAGGCGCTGGCGCGCTTCGACGCCTCCGCCGGATCGCCCGGTCATGTCGCGCGCCGCGTGCGGCCGAACCCGGCGAGCCAGGTACAGGCGCGGCTCGCTGCCCTCTTCGCGGCGCGCGACACGGCCGCGCTCGAGCCGTTCTTCGGGAGCCTCAGCGAGGCCGTGGACCACGCGACCGGCACGGTGATCGACGCCGGCGGAATGGTCGTCGCCTGGCGCGCCCTGTTCGAGGCCCAGGAGCCGTCGCTCCGGGCGGACGTCGTCGCGACGCTCGGCGACCGGCTGGCCCTCGTGCACGGCTGGATGTCGTTCGCCGGGCTCGCCGACGGCAACGACTTTCCGATCGGCGCGGTCGACCGCGAGGAATACGTGATCATCGAGGCCGATGCCGCCGGACGCCTGACGCGCCTCGAGCAGAACTTCGCTCCGGATCATCTCGCGGATGCCGTCGCCCGGCTCTACCAGCGCCACGCCGACCTCCTGCCCGTCGGACCCGAGAAGACGCGCGCCGCGGCCACGGCGCGCACCGTCGCCGCCATGCTGCAGGCGGTCCCGGGGCTGCTCCTCCAATTCCTCGCGCCCGGCGTCGAGTTCGTCGACCACCGGCCGCTCGGGATGGAGCTCATGCGGGGCGCGGACGCCATCGCGCGGGTACACCAGACCCAGCACGAGGTCGCCGAGAACCTCGCGATCCGCATCGACGAGGTCCTGGCGATCGAACCCGACGCCTGCCTCCTGCGCTGGACCACTGCGGGCACGGACCGCGCCGGGGGCGGGACGTTCGAACGACGCCTCCTCATGCTGCGGACGTTCGGGGCGGACGGCCTCCTCGCGCGCATCGAATGGTTCGAGCCGGACCGGGACGCGGATGCGCTGGCGCGTTTCGACGCGCTCGCCGCTCCGTCGCCGCAGGCACCGTGCATCGAGAACGCCGCGACCCGATGCATGGCACGCTTCCGGCGTGCCTGGGAGGCCCGCGACTGGGCCGTCGCGTCGATGTATACGCGCGACTTCCGTCTCGTCGACCGGCGCACGATCGTGCAGCTCGACGCCGACCGCGAGCAGCACCTGCGGGGTCTGCGCCCGATGTTCGACATGGAGTCGTCGCGCTTCACGCTGGAGCCGATCGCAACGCGAGACGACCGCCTCGCGCTCGCCCGGGCGCGCTTCGAGTCCGCCAGCCGTTCCGTCGGCCCGAGCGAGTCCGAGTGGCTGCAGATCGTCGCGGTGGACGACCGCGGCGACTGCGCCGCGATGGCCATGTTCGACGCCGGCGATCTCGAGGCCGCCTACGCCGAGCTCGACCGGCGACATGCGGCCGGCGAAGCCGCGGCTCATGGTCGCATCTCGGCCGTCATGCGTTGGTTCACGGAGGACTTCTCCCGACGCGACTGGAAGGGGCTCGCCACGCACTTCGCGTCTGATCTGGTCGCGAACGATCACCGGCGTCTCGGCTGGCAGGCCCTGCGAGGGCCGGCGGCATACGTCGAAGCGCTCCGGTCGCTGGTCGATCTCGCACCCGACACACGCCTGCGTCTCGACCACGTGCGCGTGTCGGAGCGCACCCTCCTGTGGGCCGGAGCGTGGCAGGGCACGCGCGACGGCGGCCAGTTCGAGACGCCGTGGATCATCGTCTCGGAGCACGACGCCGCCGGTCGCGTCCATCGCTTCGACCAGTACGACCTGGACCAGGTCGCCACCGCGCTCGCCCGCTTCGGCGTGCTCGCCAGCGAGCCCGCGGGACCGACCCCGGTCGAGACCGTGGCGACGCGCTCGCTTCGTCGAGCCGAGCGGGCGTGGGACGCGCGCGACTGGGAGGGCATCGACGCCGCCCTCGCACCGGGATTCCGTCAGATCGATCGCCGCGGACGCTCGTACGTCGAGATCGACCGCGCGCAGCACCTCGAGCGCACACGGGCCATCTTCGACCTGCGATCGTCCCGGCTCGCCTCGGAAGTGATCGCGACGCGCGGAGAGCGCCTGGCGCTCGCGCGACTGCGCGTCGAGGGAACGAACGGCGCCCCGCCGAGCGAGGCCGAGTCGCTCGGAATCGTCGAGGTGGACGAGCACGGCGATGGGATCGTCCTCGTCCGCCTCGATCGCGACGACCTCGATGCCGCGTACGCGGAGCTCCACGAGCGCTACGGCGCCGGGGAAGCGGTCGCCTCGCACGCGGCGATTGCGACGATGCAGGCGTTCAGCCGGGCCGTCACGGCGCGGGATTGGACGACCCTCGCGGCCCTGTTCGCCGCCGGCTTCGAGGTGCGCGACCACGGGCCCCTCGGTCGGGTCGTCCTGGACGGCCCGGGTCTCGTCGCGACGATGCGGTCCCTGGTCGACGACTTCGCCCAGGATGCCGATTTCCGCCTCGACCACGTGTGGACCGCCGGACGAACCGTCTTTTCGGTGGTGACCTGGCGCGGCACGCGAGACGGTGGCGCATTCGAATCGCCGCGCGCCGTCGTCGTCGAGATGGATGCGGGGGGGTTACTCCGGAGCTTCGACTTCTACGCCCTCGACCAGATGGACGAAGCCCGGGCGCGATTCGACGAGCTGCGCGCCCGCGCACCCCGCGACCCGTTGGCGGCGTTGGCGAAGCCCAACCCGGCAACCGCGGCGAGGCACCGCCTGGAGGCGGCGTTCCATGCGCGCGACTGGGCCGCGCTTCGCGCCGCGTTCGCGCCGGACGCGAAGTTCGACGATCGCCGGGCGCACGTCCTCGTCACGCTCGACGTGGAAGGCTGGATCGCCAATGCCAAGCAGATTGCGCAGCACGATGAAGTGAGCTTTCGGCGGACTCTGGTCGGCACCGCGGGTCCCCGCCTGGCGCTCGAACGCATCACCTGGTACGCCACGTCCGACAGCGCCGCCGCCGAGTTCGCGTTCGGCGATCCCTCCTGGAATGCCACCGGCCCGTTCGAGATCGAATACCTCGGCATGACGGAAGCCGACGAGCGTGGGCGCGTCGTCGCTTACCTGTCCTTCGACCTCGACGACCGCTCGTCCGCCTTCCGCGAAATGCGGCGCCGCTGGTTCGCGCAGGACGCGAGCGTGGCGGACGTGCTCGGGCCGCTGGCCGAGGTCAGCGAAGGCATCGACACCGGCGACCTCGCCCGCGTGCGCGCGTCATTCGCGGACGATCTCGTCGTCGTCGATCATCGCGCGACACGGCTGGGGACCATCGAGGGCGCCGAGGCCTACATGGCCTCGCTCGCGGCGCTGCGCGACCTCACGTCGACGCTGGCGCTGGAAACGCCGTTCGTCGTCGCGGTCGAGCGGCACGGCGCCATCGCCGTCGTACAGACCTCGGGGACGCTGCGCGAGGGCGGGACCTTCGAGAACCCGCACCTGTCCCTGGCGACCGTCGCCGGCGGTCGCGTGACCCGCTTCGAGATGTTCGAGATCGAGGACGTCGACGCGGCGATCGCGCGCCTCGCCGCGCTGCGTCCGGACCCGCTGCGGATCCCGCCGAATGCGGCGACGCGTACCGGCGATCGGTTCGCGGCCGCGTTCGCAGCCAAGGACTGGGACGGGTTCCGAGCGGTGGTCGCACCGGTAGCGGCGTACGAGGATCGCCGGCGCTCCTTCCTGGTCACCGGCGATCGCGACATGATGCTCGCGAACTTCCGCGCGATCGGACCGGCGCGTACGCGCCTCACGCGGACCGTTCTCGCTACCGCGGGCGATCGTCTGGCGCTCGAGCGCCGTCTGTGGACCGGGATGGAGGGCGAGTTCGAGGTGGAATCGCTCGAGCTGACGGAGGTCGACGCCGAGGGCCGGGCGATTGCGCTGATCGTCTTCGATCCCGACGACCGACGTGCCGCGGGCCGGGAGATGTTCGAGCGCTACTACGCCAGCAACCCAGGAGGCTCGCCACAGGTCGGGATGGCGCGGGCGCTGAACGATCACGACCTCGCTCGCCTGCGCGCCGTTCTCCCGGCCGACTTCCACTTCCACGACCACCGGCGCACGGGCGTCGGCCGCATCGGGAACGCCGACGACTACGTCGCTTCGATTGCCGCGGTGCTGGAACAATCGCCCGACGTGAGCTTCGACACGCTCTACCTCGCCGCCGTACACGAGAACGGAGCGCTCGCCGTCGCCCGCATGTTCGGCACGCTCGTCGACGGCGGCGCGTTCGAGTCGGTCTTCCTGCGCATGATCATGCACCGCGACGGACGCCTCGTCGGCGCCGAGCTGTTCGAGCTCGAAGACATGGATCGAGCCCGGGCGCGCTTCGAGGAGCTTTGCGCCGCGGCGACCCGAGCGTAGACGGGTCCTCCGGCCGGCCGCATCCGCCTTCCCCCCAGGGCGTAGACCCTTCGAAATGAAGGAGGGGATCTCCTCGCCGCCGGTGAGACCGGCGCCCTGCTCGAGAACGCGAGGCCGGCATGCGCCGACCCGACCGATGGACCTGCAGAGCCCGACCCGGGCGATCTCGTGGCGGAACGCGTTGCGGCCCTCGCCCGCGCGCTGAGCGATCGCGCGCTCCAGATCGAAGCACCCGACGGCGACCTCAACCGGCGCGAAGAGCTGCAGCGACGATCAGGCGATCGTCGACCTGGCAGAGCTGAGCGCCGATCGGACCCTTCACGGGTTCTCGCGCGGGAACTGCGCGCGATAGCGCTCCCAGGGCGGGATGGCAGCGGGCGGAACGGCGTCGTCCTCCATCGCTCGAATGACCTCTTCGGCGAGCTGGACGCGCAGCGTGAGCTCCCGCACTTCGTTGTCGAGCTTCGGGTCGGGCATGGCCCATTCTCTTCCGGAATCGTCCGCGCGCTCAAGGGAGGACAACTCAACGGATGCGCGGGGATCGACGATCGTGCGAATCAGCCGCCGGCCATCGCGCCGACGACGAGGAACGGCTCGGCGCCCGTCGCGACGGCGTCGGGCAGCGGCGCATCGGGCGACTCGTTCGACAGGTCGTCCTGGCAGGCGAAGAACCGCACGAACGGCCGGCGTCGCTGCGTCGTATGGTGCCGGATCGTCCCGCGCAGCATGGGGAAGCGCGCTTCGAGCGCGTCCAGCACCGTGCGTTGCGTGACCGGGCCCTCGACGTCGAGCTCGACCTCGCCCTCGACGCGTGCGAGCTTGCGCAGATGCGTCGGGAGCACGACCCGGATCATGGCAGCGTCTGCACCTCGACGGAGAGCACGGCCGGCAGATCGCGCACGATGGGCACCCAGCGGTCGCCCGCGCTCGCCGACCCGTAGACCTGCCCGCCGGTCGTGCCGAAGTAGATGCCGCACGGATCGAGCGAGTCGACGGCCATGGCGTCGCGCAGCACGTTCACGTAGCAGTCGCGCTGCGGGAGGCCGTTCGTGAGCGCCTCCCACTCGTCGCCGCCCGTCCGGCTGCGGTAGACGCGCAGCTTGCCTTCGGGTGGATAGTGCTCGGAGTCGCTCTTGATCGGCACGACGTAGATGGTCTCCGGCTCGTGCGCATGCACGTCGATCGCGAAGCCGAAGTCGCTCGGCAGGTTGCCGCTGACCTCGCGCCAGGTGTCGCCGGCGTCGTCGCTGCGCATGACGTCCCAGTGCTTCTGCATGAAGAGCACGCCGGGACGCGAGCGGTGCGCCGCGATGTGGTGCACGCAGTGTCCGACTTCGGCGGTCGGATCGGGAATCCCCTCGGAACGCAGGCCGCGGTTGACGGGTCGCCACGTCGTCCCGCCGTCGTCCGTGCGGAACGTGCCCGCCGACGAGATCGCGACGACGATCCGCTCGGGATCGCGCGGATCGAGCAGGATCGTGTGCAGGCACATGCCGCCGGCGCCCGGCTGCCACGACGAGGCGGATTCGTGCGTGCGGAGCCCCGGCAGCTCGTGCCACGATCGGCCGCCGTCGGTCGTCCGGAAGAGCGCGGCGTCCTCGACGCCCGCGTAGACGGCATCGGGATCGGCCGGCGACGGCTCCAGGTGCCACACGCGCGCGAACTCCCACGGGTGGGGCGTGCCGTCGTACCACAGGTGCGTGCCGGGAACGCCGTCGTACGCGAAGTGGTTGTCGACCGGCTCCCACGTCCTGCCGCCGTCGTTGGAGCGCTGGATCAACTGCCCGAACCAGCTCGTGCCCTGCGACGCGTACAGGCGGTTCGGATCGGCCGGCGACCCCTTCACATGGTACATCTCCCAGCCCCCGAAGTGGGGACCGCTGACGTCCCAGCGCTCGCGCTTGCCGTCCGACGTCAGCACGAACGCACCCTTGCGCGTCCCGACCAGTACCCGAACCCCGCTCATGGCGCTTCTCCTCGGCTAGCCGCACCCGCACCGTGCGTGGTGTCGTAATGTCGTCGAACGGGCCGGCTCGAAATCGACACCCGCCCCGAAGGGCGGCGGCGGTGCCCGTCTGCTGGCGGGTCGGGGTCAGGCGACCGGAGGCCGAGCGCTCAGCTCCAACCCCACTTCTTCTTGTTCTCGGCCACCTGCTCGGCGGTCGGGTGCTCGATCTTCTCGTGCTTCTTCACGGCGAAATCGCCCGGCGTCTCCATGATCTTGTAGTTGAGCGGGGTGTCGTCCTTGAAGACGTCGGGGACGGCGACCTCCTCGAAGATCGCCTGCCACGGGCACTCGGGCTCGCAGGCCCCACAATCGATGCATTCGTCGGGATGGATGTACAGCTGGTTCGGGAACGTCTCCTTGTCGCTGCCGGTGTACTCGTAGATGCAGTCGACCGGACAGACGGCGACGCAGCCGGTGTCCACGCAGTCACGACAGAGACGAGTGATGATGTAGGCCATGGCTCAGCGACTCCTAGCAGCCCGGGTTTTGCCAATGCAACGGGCGCGGGACCGCGTCAGCCCCGGCGCCGCTTGGCCTGGCCGGAAGCGGGCTTCCGTGCGACCCGGACGATCGTGCGGGCGGGCGGGACGTACGTCGCCTTCTTCAGCACGGAGAAGAATCCCTTCAGCTGCGCGAGGCCGTTCTCGGCCGCGACCTGCGCCTCGAGGTCGCCGCCGCTCGGCGCGAGCGTCGATCCCTCGCCGTGATAGTGGTACGCGTAGAGCATTCGATAGGTCCACTCGACGCGCTCGAGCTCGGTCGTCACGAGCCGCAGTGGACGGATCTGATCCTCGACGTGGCTCTCGTAGAGCATCGTCAGGTGCTTCACGCCCGCCCAGGCGTTGTGGGCCGGATTGAAGCAGCTCTCGCGCGTGGTGCCGTAGTTCTGCCAGGTGGCGTTGATGAACTGAAAGATTCCGCACGCCGTCGAGTTCGGATTCTCCGAGTTCGGGTTCCACCCCGATTCGACGCGGGCGATCGCGAGGATCGACGCGGCGAGGCTGAGCGGCGGGCGCATTCCCATGAGCGCGGCGATGACCGCACGCATGGACGACTCCTGGTTGGCCGCCGGAGCCTGTCCCCAGCGCTTCCATGAGTCGGGGTCGCGGGTCGACTTCGGGTCGACGCGGCCGATCTCGAGCAGATCGCGCATCAGCTCGTCCGAGATCGACGCAGGAAAACGCAGCTCGCCGGCCGCCTGTCGGGCGTACGCCGGCGTCGCGACGAGACCGCCGAGGAGAGCGAGCAGTGCGACTATGTATGTCGTGGCGCCAGGGAGCATCGAGTGTCCTGACGTACGGAAGGCCTCGCGCCAGTAGCAGAGTCCCGAATCGATTGCCAAGCCCCCCTTGACCTCGACGCGATCGCCTGCGAAGGAGCCCTCGGCGCGAACACGCACCGTGGGGAGGTTGGGGGGCATGGTGAACGTGCGGGTGCTCCAGCTCGAGCTGACGGCCATCGGCCGGGCGGCGACGTGGCTGCCTCTGCGCCTCGTCGAGCGGTCTGCGGCGTTCGACCCGAACGTTCCACACCCGACGCCCGTCGTGTTCGCGCACGGGTTCCTCGGCGACCGCACGAACTTTCGCGTCGTGAAGCAGGCGCTCGCCGGTCGCGGCGTCGCGAACGTCGCGTACTTCGACTACGGCCCGCGCATCGATTGGCCCCGCCTGGCGACGCGCCTCGGGCACGTCGTCTCCGCGGTCTGCCAGGAGACGGGCGTCCGCCGCGTCGACGTCGTGGGGCACAGCTTCGGCGGTCTCGTCGCGCGGTACCTGGTCGACATGGCGCCGGACGCCCCCGTGCGGCGGCTCGTGACGCTGGGCTCGCCGTACTTCGGCTCGCCGCTGCCGGCAAAGGAGCTCGCCATCTTCGGCGAGCACGATCCGATCGTGCCGCTGCCGCATCCGGTGTACGGCCCGCACGCGCCGCACCTGCGTCCCGGCGGTCGAGTCGTGGTCGTACCCGATTGCGGCCACTGGGGTCTCCTCGTGCACGAGCGCGTGACGTACGAGGTGACGCGCTTTCTCACGAGCCCGGACCTCGCCCTCACGCACGGCGATCAGCAGCGGCGGTTCGACTTCGCGTCCTGAGCGTTGACATCCCGGGGTAGTCGAGACTACCGCGGGGACGACATGGGAACGCGCATCGGTCTCGGCCTCATCGGTGCCGGCAAGCACGGTCTCCGATACGCCAGTCACGTCACGAAGGATTTCCCACAGCTCCGCCTGGCCGCGCTGTCGCGGCGCGACGCGCAGGCGGGCGCTGCGCTGGCACGCGAGATGGGAGCCCGCTTCCACGCCGACTGGCGCGCGCTCGTCGCCGATCCCGACGTGGCCGCGGTCGTGGCCGTCGTGCCCCCGACCCTCCACCGCGAGATCGCCGAGACGACGGCCGCCGCCGGCAAGGCGCTCCTCATCGAGAAGCCCCTCGCGACGACGGGCGACGACGCCGCGGCGATCGTGCGCGCGATCCGGACCGCGGCCGTTCCGTGCGTCATGGCGCACACGTTGCGCTGGAACGTCGTCGTGCGAGCGGTGCGCCAGCTGCTGCCGACGCTCGGGCCGCTGCGCGCCCTCGCCCTGAACCAGCGCTTCGAGGTCTCCACGCTCGACTGGCTCGATCGTCCCGAGCTCTCGGGCGGCGGCATGCTCCTCCACACGGGCGTGCACACCTTCGATCTCGTGCGCTTCCTCACCGGACGCGACGTCGTGCGCGCGACGTGCCGCACGGCTCGCGTGGCGACGAAGCGGACCGAAGACAACTTCGTCGCGATCCTGGAGCTCGAAGGGAGCGACGCGCTCGTCACGGTGAGCGGCTGCCGTGCGACCGCCGGCCGCTCCGGGCTGATCGACGCCGCGTGCGCCGAGGGTCAGATCGTGGCGGACAATCAGCTCCACTGGGCCTACCGCGTGCGCGGGCTCGAGCGGACGCTGATCGACCTCGCGCCTCCGGCGTTCACGGTGCGCGAGGTCCTGGCCGCGTTCGAGGGGCTCCTGCGACGCGGCGAGGCCCCGCCGGTCGAGCTCGAGGACGGCGCCCGAGCGGTCGAGATCGCCGAGGCCTGCCGTGCCGCTGCCGCTGGCGCCCCGGTCGACGTCGTTCGTCGCGCGTTCTAGGGCCGGCCCTTCCCGGCGACAGAAGAGGGTTGACACTGGCCCGATCGCCCGGTTAACTGAATCAGCGTTCAGTGATGAAGGCAGCGTCACTCAGAGTCGAGCCCGAAGGCAATCGCTTCGAGCGCCGCAAGGAGCGGACGCGCCAGGAGCTGCTCGCGGCCGCGGTCCGGGTGCTCGCGAAGAAGGGGTTCCACGACACGAAGATCGCCGACATCGCGTCGGCGGCCGACGTCGGGGTCGGGACCTTCTATCTCCACTTCGAGACCAAGGACGCGCTCTTCGACGCCCTCGTCGACGACACCGTCGGACGCTTGAAGGCGGCCGTCGACCACGCGCGCCTGAAGGAGACCGAGCCGGTCGCGCGCCTGCGCGGCGCCAACGTCGCCTTCTGCCGGTTCGCAGAGCAGAACCGCGAGGTCTTCCGCATCGTGTTCGGGCACGCGGCCGCGTATCACGACGTCATCCGGCGCGCGCAGGACCTGTTCGCGGCCGACATCGAAGAGAACATCCGCGAGGGGATGACGGCCGGGGCGTTCGCCCGCGTGCCGGCCGCGGTGGCCGCCCAGGCCATGGTCGGCATGGCGACGCAGATCCTCTCGTGGTGGACCGAGCACGAGTCCATTCCGCTGAAGCAGCTCCAGGACGCCATGACTACGATCGCGCTGCACGGGCTCTCGACCCGCGCACCACAGAAGAAGGGAGCCGAGTGATGACGACCGCCGCAGCCGCCCACGACGCCGCCGCGAACCCCGTCGACGAGATCGAGGCCCTGCTCACGAAGTTCGACCTCACCTACACCTGGAACTACGAGATGGTTCGCAAGGAGCTGACGAACCTCTACGAGAAGGCGAAGCGCGACCAGTGGAACGCCACCGACCAGCTCGCCTGGGACACCCCGGTCGATCCCGAGGCCGAGCTGGTTCCCGACTTCCAGATCCCGATCTACGGGACGCACATCTGGGAGAAGCTGACGCCCGGCGAGGTGAAGAAGCTCCGCCGCGAGGCGCTCTCGTGGACGCTCTCGCAGTTCATGCACGGCGAGCAGGGCGCGCTCCTCGCGACCGCACAGATCGTCGACGCGACGCCGTCCATCGAGAGCAAGTTCTACGGGGCGACGCAGGTGATGGACGAGGCGCGCCACGTCGAGGTGTACAGCCGCTACCTGCACGAGAAGCTGACGCGGCAGTACCCGTGCAACGCCCACTTGAAGACGATGCTGGACCAGATCCTCACCGACGGCCGCTGGGACATGAAGTACCTCGGCATGCAGATCATGGTCGAAGGGCTCGCGATGGCGGCGTTCGGCTTCATGCACAAGATGTGCAACGAGCCGCTGCTGACCGACCTCACGCACTACGTGATGCGCGACGAGTCGCGCCACGTGGCCTTCGGCGTCCTCTCCTTGAACGACTACTTCATGGAGATGAAGCCGTCCGAGAAGCGGGATCGCGAGGAGTTCCTCGCCGAAGGATGCCGTCTCATGCGCGACCGCCTGCTCATGGAGGACGTCTGGGTCGAGATGGGCTGGCCGGTGGACGAGGTCCGCGAGATCGTGCTTCACTCGCCCCAGATGCAGGAGTTCCGCAAGATGCTCTTCTCGAAGATCGTGCCGAACGTGAAGCGCCTCGGGCTCCTCACGCCGTTCGTGCGCGAGCGCTTCGCGGAGCTCGGCATCCTGCAGTTCGAGAACGAGGAGCCGTCCGCCTGAGCGCAGAGGGCGCGCCCAGAGCCCTCAAACGGATCGCCCCCTGGGCGGTCACGCTCGTCATCTTCGGGATCCTCTTCTGGAAGATCCCGATCGCGCGCGTCGTCGAGGCGCTGGAGGGCGCCCGCTGGGGCACCTTCATCGCGCTCATGGTGCCCTACTCCCTCTTCTTCTGCGCCGTCGACGCGGCGGTCGTGCGCCAGGCCGTCACCTGGTTCAACGTCCCCGTCCGCTACGCCGACGTCTTCCCGATCCGCGCCACGACCTACATCCTGACGCTGCTCAACACGCAGCTGGGTCAGGGCGGCCTCGCCGTCTTCCTGCACAAGCGCTATGGCATTCCGTTCTGGCAGGTGACGGGCACGGTGCTCGTCGTCGCCCTGGTCGAGATCTACCAGCTCGCGGTCTACTCGTTCATCGGCGCCACGCTGACCGGCGAGCTCGGCCGGTCGGTGTCGCCGTGGCCATACGCGATCCTCGCCGTCTACCTCGTGCTGCACCTGTGGTACTTCTCGCGCTCGCGCGGCGGACGCCTCGGCTCCGCGCAGCTCCTGCAGACGTTCTTTCGCGCAAAGCCGTGGCAGTACCTCGCGCTGCTCCTCTTGAAGACGCCGAACCTCCTCGCCGCGGTCACGGTGTACTGGCTCGCGCTCCCGCTCTTCGGCGTCCACCTCCCGTTCATGGCGCTCCTCACCTACCTACCCCTCATCTTCTTCTTCTCCGCGATGCCGGCGGCGGCGAAGCTCGGGCCGGCGCAGGCGGCGTGGGTCTACTTCTTCGGCGATCGCGCGCCCGAGGCGAGCCTCGTCGCCTACAGCCTGGCCGCCCACCTGACGTTCCTGGTGATGAACGCGCTGCTCGGCCTGTGCTTCCTCAAGCCGGCGATGCGCCAGCTCCACGCGCCGGCAGAGCCCGCAGGAGCAGCGCTCCCACGTTGAGCGCGACGACGATCGCGCCGCCGGCGGCGAGGAGGGCCGGCCACACCACCGACGGGAGGGCGACGCTACCCGCGACGAGGCCGACCAGGGCATAGTTGCAGACGCCGGCCGCGTGCCCGGCGAGCGAATAGGCCCGCGCCGGTCGCCCGCTGGTGCGACTCTGCCGCACCGACGCCACCAGGTACGCCGTCGCGGAGCCGGCGATCGCGAGCGGCACGAGCCACGAGAGACGTCCGCCCACGGCGGCCGCGATCGTTCCGGTGAGCACGAAGACGATGTCCGCGACGCCGTCGAGGAGCGCGCCGTACGGCGTCGAGCGACCCGATCGACGGGCAAGCGGCCCGTCGAGGTAGTCGCTCGTCGCCGCGACGGCGAAGACGCCGAGCGACGTCCACCCACCGGCGGCGAGCGCGAACGGAAACGCGCCCGCCATCGCGAGACGAAGGAGCCCCAGCAGGTCGGCGACGACGCCTATCGCTTGGTCCCCTCGGTCACGCGGATGGGACGCCGCGTACGATCGCGCCGGAGCAGGACGTAGAGCGCGCCGGCGCCGCCGTCGACCGCACGCGCGCTCGTGAACGCGAGCACGTGACGCCCGATGCGCCCGCGCGCGAGCCACGTCTTCATGTGGTCCTTCAGCACCGGAATCTGGTCCTTCGAGTTGAGCCCGCGCCCGTGCACCACGAGCAGGCAGCGCAGCCCCGCCCGCGCACCCTCGACCACGAAGCGCTCGACGGCGTCGCGCGCGACGGCGGCCGTCATGCCGTGCAAATCGAGATGCGCCTGCCACGCGAAGTCGCCCCGACGCAGCCGGCGGACGACGCGTGGATCGAGGCCCAGGACGTGCCCCTCCACGTACTCGCGCGTGTCGCTGATGTCGAAAGTGCCGTCGCCGTTCACCAGATCCGAGAGGGCGGCCAGCGCCTCGGCCTCCTCGGTCACGACCGAGCGTGGCTTCGCCGCGGGAGCCGGCTGCGCGATCCGCTGGCGCTCATGGGCGGGCAGACGGGCAACGCCCTGCATGGCGTCGGAGAAGAGGCTGGCGTCGTCGGGGGGTGGCGGTGCCTTCGGCGCCGGCTTCACGGTCGGGGACGACGGGGCGGGTGTCTCGAGGCGCTGACGCAGGCCCCGAAACGGCGCGTTCAGCGGAGCATCGGCCCGCGCGCGCTTCGAGGCGTCAGCGCCGGCGCGTGGACCACGCCGGGCCATGCCGGCGATCTATCATCACGCGCCGGCGCGACGCTACTAGCTGTGCTGCTGCAGGACCTTCGCATCGAGCGGGCAGCCGCGCTCGTCGGCGAGCTGCTGGAGCGCGCGCCACGCCAGCTTCGACGGCAGCACGTGCCCGTTCTCCCACCGTGAGACGGTGGAGAACGTGACGCTCAGCGCTTGCGCGAGACCTTCCTGGGTGAGGCCGGCCCGCTGCCGCCAAGCGCGGATGATACGTCCGGCGTCGCTCGGCGGGTTGGAGGGGATGGAGGTGGTCGCGTTGACTTGCATAGGCGTCTCGCTGTGGCCCGAAGCAACCCAGATGCCAGGGCACAAACCCCCGAAAAGTCTCGGAGGGAGGCTGACGCGGCCGGTGCCTTATCGCCGCTCACAGCCTTGTCGTCCAATTCATGACGGTTGCCTTGCCCCATCCGTGGGCCGTTGCTAATGCCCGGCCCGGATGCCGACCCCGCAGGAGCTGCTCGAGCGACTGAAGACGATCCCCTATCCGGGCTTTACGCGGGACATCGTGTCGTTCGGCGTCGTGCGCGACATCGAGGTGTCGTCGAGCGGCGTCACCGTACGGCTCGCGCCCAGCACGGCCAAGGAAGACGTCGTGCAGGAGATCGCGCGCGCCGTGCACCAGGCGATCGCCGCCACGCCGGGCGTCACCGGCACGATCGAGATCGTACGCGAGCAGGCCGAGCAGCCGGCCGCGCGGCGCGGCCCGCAGCCGATCCCCGGCATCGAGCACGTGATCGCGGTCTCGAGCGGCAAGGGCGGCGTCGGCAAATCGACCGTCGCGACCAACCTCGCCCTCGCGCTCGCGACCCTACGCCCGAACGTCGGCCTCATGGACGCCGACGTCTACGGTCCGTCGGTTCCGCTCATGCTCGGCATCACCGAGAAGTCGGGGCCGGGCGAGGGACGCCGGCTCGTCCCGATCGAACGCCACGGGCTGCGGGTCATGTCGATGGGCTTCTTCGTCGCCGACGAGACGCCGATCATCTGGCGCGGCCCGATGCTGACCAAGCTCATCACCGAGTTCCTGCGGAACTGCGACTGGGGCCAGCTCGACCTCCTCGTGCTCGATCTTCCACCCGGCACAGGCGACGTGCAGCTGACGCTGACGCAGCAGGTCCCGATCTCGGGCGGCATCGTGGTCACGACGCCGCAGGACGTGGCGCTCGCCGACGTGCGCCGCGGCATCCAGATGTTCCGCCAGGTGAACGCGCCCGTGCTCGGCGTGATCGAGAACATGAGCTACCACCTCTGCCCCGGGTGCGGCGCGCGCGCGGAGCTGTTCGGCCACGGCGGCGGCGCGACCATGGCGCGCGAGCTCGGCGTGCCCTTCCTGGGCGAGCTGCCGCTCGTGCGCGCGGTTCGCGAGGCGGCCGACGCCGGTCGCCCGATCGTCGCCGCCCAGCCGTCGCACCCGGTCTCGCGCGCCTATCGCGAGATCGCGGAGCGCGTGCTCGTGCGGCTCGACGAGGCGACGCGGCGGCAGGCAGCGGCCGAGGCTCCGCGTCCGGCGGGGCTCACGATCCTGCGGTAGCGGGTCGTCCGCGCGGACCTGGCGCGGACCAGGGATGTTCTTGACGTGCAGTCGCGTCCGGATGAGCATCCGTCGCAAGGGAGGTGGAGCCATGAGGAGGACTCTGTGCAGCTTCAGCGTTGCGGCGGTCTGTCTCGTGTGGGCCGCTCCGATCGACGCGGCGGTGCTGTGTCAGAAGCGCTCCGGCGCCATCTTCGCGCGCACCGCGTGCAAGAAGAAGGAGACGCTGCTCAGCATCTCCCAGTTCGGCGCTATCGGTCCGGCGGGGCCGGCCGCGCCGCTCCTCGATACGCTCCCGAGCGGCCGTACGCTCACCGGCACCTATGGCCTCTCCGGGGTCGCGACGGGCGCCAACAATTTCGCGGTGACTGCGGTCACCTTTCAATTCCCGCTCGGGTTCACACCGACCCCACACGTGAGGGACCCCGCGATCCCGCTGGCCGAGTGCCCGGGGGATGCGGCCTCGCCGGCGGCCATGGCGGGTCACCTTTGCGTGTATCAAGGCGGCCAAGTCGCCAACAGCGCGGTCGTGATATCTGATCCGGCGGCGCAGGGTGGAGCGACGCCGGGCCGACAGGGCTTCCGGCTCAGCACAGGACCTGGCCTCGGTGGTACGGGTTACGGCTACGCGGCCTGGGGAACGTGGGCCGTGACCGCGCCGTGATCCGTCGCGGCTTCCGGGGGCGTCAGGTCGGGTCGGGCAGCCCCGCCACCGCCAGCGCCGGGTTCCGCTCCTCGCGCACCTCGTCGAGGCGCACGTAGATGTTCGCCTTCAGCTCGGGCTGCGCCGGGATCAGCCAGAAACGCTCGTCGCGGATGCCCTCGAAGACCGCGTCGGCGACGACCGAGGGCGGATAGCCGGTTTCGAGCCCGGCGCGCAGCATGGCGTCCATCGCCATCCCGCCGGCGCTCTGCGCCCCGGCGCCCGGCTCGCGACGTTCGCTCGGACGGTTGCGCTCGGCCTGCATGAGGTTCGTCTTGATCAGGCCGGGACACACGACCGACGCGTGAAGCGCCGCGTTCGTCGCGCGGAGCTCCTTGTAGAGGCACTCCATCGCCGCGACGACGCCGAACTTCGTGACGCAATAGACGTCGAGATACGGCGCCGTCGTGAGGCCGGCCATCGACGCGGTGGCAACGACGTGTCCGTCGGTCCCCGCCGCGAGCATGCGCGGCACGAAGCTCCCGATGCCGTAGAGGACACCCAAGAGGTTCACATCCACGACCCAGCGAAGGTCCGACACGGAGTTTTCGAAGATCGCGCCGGTCACCTCGACGCCGGCTTTGTTGAAGACGACGTGCACGGCGCCGAACTGCTCGTAGGCGCGCCGCGCGAGGGCGTCGACCTGCTCGGGCTTCGTGACGTCGGTCGGGACCGCCAGCACCGTCGCGCCCCGCGCGGCGAGCCGGTCGGACGCAGCGCGCAGTGCGCCCTCTTCGATGTCCGCGAGCACCACCTTCATGCCCTCGGCCGCCAGGCGCTCGGCGGTCGCGAAGCCGATGCCCGAGGCGCTCCCGGTGACCACCGCTACGCGTCCCTTGAATTCCTTCATGCCCCCGCGTCTAGCACGAGAAGCATGCCGGCCGGCAAGCGGCTCAGTCGGTCGCGGCCTGCGCGCGCGGCTGCGATCGCAGCGAATGCAGGAGCACGAGCGCCACGCCGACCGAGATCGCCGAGTCGGCGACGTTGAACATCGGCCAGTCGAAGCCCCGGTAGTGGAGGTGGAGGAAGTCCACCACCTCGCCATAGCGGACGCGGCAGATGAAATTGCCGGCGGCACCCCCGAGGATGCCGCCGAGCGCGCCCGCGACCCACAGCTCGTCGCCGCGCACCTGGCGGAGGTACGACCAGAGCGTCCCGACGGCGACGACCGTGACCACGACGAAGAGCGGCAACCGCAATGCCGCCGGCAAGTCGCGCAGGAGGCCGAACGCGGCGCCGGTGTTGCGCACGTACGTGAGGGAGAGGAAGGGCAGCAGCGGGATCGATTCGTAGAGCGTCATGGTGCGCTCGACGAGCGCCTTCGTCGCCTGGTCGACGACCACGACGCAGACGGCCACGACCGCGGCGAGACGCAGCCGCCGGTCGATCACGCGACGACTCCCGCGCAGCGCTCGCAGAGCGCCGGATGGTCGGCGCGTGCGGCGAGCTGCCGCGCGTTCCAGCAGCGCTCACACTTGCCGCCGGGCGCCTTTGCGACCTCGACCCGCAGCGTGCCGGACGCCCGGACCTCCAGGTCGCCGAGGATGAGGAACGACCGCACGTCGTCGGTCGCGCGCAGCAGCTCGGCCACCGCCGGCGTCGCGTGGATCACCACCTTGGCCTCGTTCGACTGCTTCACCACGCCGGCACGTCGCGCGTCCTCGAGCGCCTTCGTGACCTCACCGCGCAGCTCGAGGAGCTTGTCGTAGCGGGTAGCGAGCGCGGCGTCGCTCCACGCGGCCGGCGGGTCGGGCAGGCCTGCGAGGAATACGCTCGGGGTCGGAGCGCCGGGCAGGAACCCCCACGCTTCTTCGGCCGTGAACGAGAGGACCGGCGCCATCAGGCGCAGGAGCGCGTCGCAGATCGCGTGCACCGCCGTCTGCGTCGCGCGGCGCTCGGGACTCGCTGCCTTCTCGCAGTACAGGCGATCCTTGCGGACGTCGAGGTAGAGCGACGAGAGATCCACCGCGCAGAAATTGTTGAGCGCGTGATAGATCAGGTGGAACTCGTAGGCCTCGTAGGCGTCGCGCACGCGCTCGATCAGGCCGTGCGTGCGCTGCAGGATCCAGCGCTCCAGCTCCGGGAGCCGCGCGTGGGCGACCGCGTCGTGCCCCGGATCGAAGTCGTAGAGGTTCGAGAGCAGGAAGCGCGCCGTGTTGCGGATCCGCCGGTACGCCTCGGAGAGGGTCGCGAAGATCTCGTCCGAGATGCGAACGTCCTCGCGGTAGTCCTCGGCTGCGACCCACAGGCGGAGGATCTCGGCGCCGTACTTCTTGATCAGCTGGTTCGGCGCGACCGCGTTGAAGCTCGACTTCGACATCTTGCGGCCCTGGCCGTCGAGCGTAAAGCCGTGCGTGAGCACGACGTCGAACGGCGCCCGCTCGGCGACGGCGACCCGCGTGAGGAGCGCGGAGTGGAACCAGCCGCGATGCTGATCGCTCCCTTCGAGGTACATGTCGGCGTGCCCGCCGAGCTCGGGTCGCTTCTCGACCACGGCGGACCAGCTCGCGCCCGAGTCGAACCAGACGTCGAGGATGTCGGTCTCGCGACGGAACGTCGTGCCGCCGCACGCGTCGCACGTGAAGCCCGGCGGGACGAGGTCCGCCACCGGCCGCCGGAACCAGGCGTCGGCGCCCTCGTGTTCGAAGATGCCGGCCACGTGGTCGCACAGCGCCCGGCTGAAGTGCGCCTTCCCGCAGTTCTCGCAGTACACGGCCACGATCGGCACGCCCCAGTCCCGCTGGCGCGAGATGCACCAGTCGGGCCGGGCGGAGATCATGCCGTGGATGCGATCGCGGCCCCACGGCGGCACCCACTTCACCCGATCGATCTCGTCGAGCGCGCGCCGGCGCAGGTGCGCGCGGTCCATCCCGACGAACCACTGCTCCGTGGCGCGGAACACGATCGGGTTCTTGCAGCGCCAGCAGTGCGGGTAGCTGTGGACGAAGTCCTCGGCGGCGAGCAGCGTGCCGGCCGACCGCAGATGCGCCACGATCTTCGGATCGGCGTCGAAGACACGCTCGCCCTTCCACTCGGGCACCTCGTCGGTGAAGCGCCCGCGGTCGTCGACCGGGGCGTAGACGTCGAGCTTGTAGCGGAGCCCGGTCTGGTAGTCGTCGTGGCCGTGTCCGGGGGCGGTGTGGACGAGACCGGTGCCGCTCTCGAGCGTCACGTAGTCGCCGAGCACGACCGGCACCTCGCGATCGAGCCACGGATGCCGCGCCCGCATGCCCTCGAGGTCGCGCCCACGCACGCGCGCGAGCTCGCGCGGTACGGTCGTGAGACGCATCGCCTTGGCGAGCGTCTCGACACGCTCTGCGGCGACGAGGAGCTTCTTCCCCCCGGCGTCGACGACGACGTACTCGTGCTCGGGATGGACGGCGATCGCGAGGCTCGCGGGCAGCGTCCACGGCGTGGTCGTCCAGGCCGCCGCCGAGACGCCGTCGACGCCCGCGACCGGCGTCGTGAGCGCGTACGCGACGTACACCGACGGCGATGTGAGATCGGCGTACTCGACCTCGGCCTCGGCGAGCGCCGTCGCGCACGACGCGCACCAGTGGACCGGCTTCTTGCCGCGATAGAGGAGCCCCACCTCGATGCAGCGACCGAGGACGCGGATCTCCTCGGCCTCGTAGCCGAAGTCCATCGTCAGGTACGGGTGCTCCCAGTCGGCGAGAACCCCGAGGCGCTGGAATTCCTGCCGCTGGATGCCGACGTACTTGCTCGCGTACTGCCGGCAGAGCTCGCGGATCTCGGGCTTCGGCATCGCGTCCTTCTTGGCGCGCCCGATCTCCTTCTCGACCTGCAGCTCGATCGGCAGGCCGTGGCAGTCCCACCCGGGGATGTACGGCGTGTAGCGGCCCATCATCGCCCGCGATTTCACGACGATGTCCTTCAAGATTTTGTTGAGGGCGTGGCCGATGTGAATGTTGCCGTTCGCGTACGGCGGGCCGTCGTGGAGGACGAACGGCTGCTTGCCCCGATTGCGCTCGAGGAGGCGTCGGTAGACGTCCATTTCCGCCCAGCGCTCGAGCGTCTGCGGCTCGCGCTGCGCGAGGTTCGCCTTCATCGGGAACTCGGTGCGCGGCAGGTTCAGGGTGTCCTTGTAGTCCATCGGCGGAGCGGCCGACGGTAGCAGCGGCCCTGGGGCCTTTCAAAGGAGCGGCCGACTGCGCTACGCAGCGGTATGAGTCGCATCTTCGGTCCCATCCGCCAGAACGGCTACGTGGTCCGCGACATCGAGGCGGCGCTGCGCCACTGGACGACCGTCCTGGGCGTCGGTCCGTTCTTCTACTTCGAGCGCGCGCCGATCACCGAGTTCACGTATCGCGGCGAGCGTTCACCGCTCGAGGTGTCGATCGCGCTCGGCAACTCCGGCGACCTGCAGATCGAGCTGATCCAGCAGCGCAACGACGCGCCGTCGATGTACCGCGACTTTCTCGCCGCCGGACGCGAGGGCCTCCAGCACGTGGCCTACTGGACGAACACGTTCGAGGCCGATCTCCAGCGCTGCCTCGCCGCCGGCTGCGTCGTCGGGCAGGCGGGCGTCGCCGGCGGCGCCAACGGACGCTTCGTCTACTTCGACACCGAGGCGCACCCGGGCACGGTGGTCGAGCTCTCGGACTCGAGCGGCGCCAAGGGTGCCTTCTTCCGACACATCGCCGAGGTCGCGCGCGAGTGGGACGGCAGCGACCCGATCCGGAGGATGTAGGTGCGAGAATGACGAGCCTCCGCCGGAGCGGACTCAGCGCGCCGCGATCGCCGCGACGACGACGCGGACGAGCGTCGCGAGCTTCGCCCGGTGGGCTTCGCTCGTGAGCGGCGGCTTCGCCGCATGCTCGACGCCGTGCGCGCCGCTCATGAGGAGGTCGGCGATCGCGTCTGGCGTGAGCCCGAGCCGGCGCGGCGCCACCTCACCGCGACGGGCGGCGTCGGCGATCGCCTTGGTGAGAAGCTGCGCGTAGGCGGCGTCGGCCTTGCCCAGGATGTCGGCCCCGATCTGGCTCGTCGAGTCGATCAGCTCGCTCGCGTGCGGCGAGCCATGGAGCAGGTCGTGGAAGAAGCCGAACTTCGCCTCGAGGATGGCGCCGAGGCGCGCCTCGAGCGTCCCCCGCAGCGCCGCGGCCCGGCGCGCCTCGACCAGCACGCCGTCGAGCACGCGCTGCGAGAGCGCGCGGAAGATCGCTTCCTTCGTCTCGAAGTAGAGGTAGACGGTGCCCTTGGCGATGCCGGCCTCGCGCGCGATGTCGTCGATGGAGGTGCGGCGGTACCCGTAGCGGCCGAACAGTAGGAGCGCGGCGTCGAGGATGACGGCGCGTTTGTCCTCTGGCGTGCGGCGAGCGGCGGTGGCGGTACGGGCCATCAGTCCTTCAGCTCGATCAGGATCTCGCGGAAGCGCGTCCGGCTGCGATTGACGGCCCGCTCGACGCCGCCGCGTGGGACGCAGAAGACGGTGCCGGCCTCGACCGGGATCGTCAGCCGGTTCCCGTCGTCCGAGTCGGCGTCGATGCTCGTGCCCTCGATGACGCACAAGAGGTAGTCCATCGTGTGCTGGTGCCGCGCCGAGGCCTCGCCGGGCTCGAGCAGCATCTCCCAGACCTTGACTCGCTCGTTCTCGAACAGGAGCCGGGTCGCGACGTCCCCCAGGGGTTCGGCGTCCGCCATGCCCCTGGATACCTGAATGACCCATTGCATTCAATCGGTCAGTGTGGTCAGAAGCGGGCCATGGCGAACGTCCTCATCACCGGCTGCTCGAGCGGCTTCGGGCTGCTGACGGCGCTCCGTTTCGCACGCGCGGGCGACCGCGTGCTCGCGACCATGCGCACCCCGGCGAAAGCGCCCGCGGAGCTCGCGGCGGCGGCCCAAGAGCGCCTGCCGATCCGCGTCGCCCGGCTCGACGTCTGCGACCAGGCGTCGGTCGACGCCGCCGTCCGCGAGGCGGGCGACGTCGACGTGCTGATCAACAACGCCGGCATCGAGCTTCGCTCCTCGATCGAGGATGCGAGCGACGCCGACGTCCACAAGCAGTTCGACACCAACGTCTTCGGCACGCTGCGCGTGATCCGCGCCGTGCTGCCGCGCATGCGCGCGCGGCGGGCCGGCACGATCGTCAACGTGTCCTCCATCGCCGGGCTCGTCGCGCGGCCGTTCGGAGGCTACTACTCGGCCAGCAAGCACGCGCTCGAGGCCCTCACCGAAGCGCTGCACTTCGAGGTGCGTCCGTTCGGCATCCGCGTGGTACTGATCGAGCCCGGGCAATACGGGACGCGGCTCCTCGACAACGCGTTCCCCGGCGCCAGTTTCACGCCGAAGTCGCCCTACTGGGCGTACTCCGAGCGCTTCGACGAGCGGCTCGTGCGGCTGCGTCCCGGCGGCAAGATGGCCGACCCGGCCGAGGTCGCGAGCCTCATATACGACGCCGTCCACGATCCGGCGCCGAAGCTGCGCTATCTCGCCGGCGAGGACGCGCAGATGATCGCGACGGCCTACAAGCAGATGGACTTCGAGCAGTACGAGCAGATGATGCGCCAGTCGCTCGACTGGCAGGACTGACGCGACGGAGGGAGTGCGCATGGCGACGCAGATCTCGAAGGCCGTTCTCATCACCGGGTGCTCGACCGGCATCGGGCGCGCGACGGCGGCACACCTGGCGGCGAAGGGCTGGACCGTCTACGCGACCGCCCGAAAGCTCGATGCGATCCGCGATCTCGAGGCGAAGGGTTGCAAGACCCTCGCCCTCGACGTGTGCGACGAGGCATCGATGCGCGCGGCGGTCGAGACGGTCGAGAAGGCGCACGGTGCCGTCGGCGTACTCGTGAACAACGCCGGCTACGGGCTCGAGGGTGCGTTCGAGGAGACCCCGATGGAGCTCGTGCGCACGCAGTTCGAGACCAACGTCTTCGGACTGATTCGCATGTGCCAGCTCGCACTGCCCGGCATGCGCCGCCAAGGATGGGGCAAAATCGTGAACCTCTCGTCGATGGGCGGCCGCATGGCGTTACCCGGCGGCGCCTTCTACCACGCGACCAAGTTCGCGGTGGAGGCCCTTTCAGACTCGATGCGCTTCGAGGTCGGGGGGTTCGGCATCGACGTCGTCATCATCGAGCCCGGTGCGATCAAGACCGAGTTCGGCAAGACGGCGATCGAGAACGTCGAGAAGGTGAAGCAGTCCTCGTCGGCGTACACGACGTTCAACGCGCAGGTGTCCGCGAAGATCAAAGAGGCGATGGAAGGGCCGATGGCCGTGATGGCCGGCACCCCCGAGACCGTCGCCGGCGTCATCGAGCGCGCCATCACGGCGCGCCGGCCGAAAACCCGCTACCTGATCACTGCGGCCGCACACGTGATCGTGGGCCTGCGCGAGTGGCTCCCCGACCGCGGCTTCGACGCGTTCCTGCGCACGCAGTTCACCCCCCCGCGGGCCTAGAGCGGGCCTGGAGCAGCCGCGCCCGAACGCGCTACAAGATGCCCGTGGCGGCGGCGAAGACCCCGGCTGGGATCCTGGTCCGGAGGGTCCAGTTCGAATATCCCGCCGACTTCGACCCGCATTGGAACCCGGGCAAGCCCGAGTGGTGCCAGGTGGTGAACGCGGCGTCCCTCCTGATGCCGTACCTGGAGCCGTACCTAATCGACGCCATCCGCGAGGCGACGAAGCGCATCACGGATCCGGCGCTGCTCGAGGAAGCGCGCGGCTACATGGGGCAGGAGGCCCACCACTTCAAGCAACACCGGCGGCTGAACGACCTCCTCGTCGCGAAGGGCTACGGCGAGATCCGCGACTACGAGCACGTGCTCGAGGAGGACTACGCGCGCTTCGTGCGGGAGCGACCGCTCGAGTTCCACCTCGCTTACGCGGCCGGCTTCGAGACCATGGCGCTCGCGATCGGCCACATGCTGATCCGCATGCGACGGTACTTCTTCGCCGGCGCCGACCCGAGCGTCTCGTCCCTGGTCCTCTGGCACTTCGTCGAGGAGCTCGAGCACAAGCACGCCGCGTTCGACGTCTACCAGCACGCCGTCGGACGCTGGAGCCTGCGTGTGTACGGCCTCCTCTTCGCCGCCGCCCACACGCTGTCGCGGACGCGGCGCGCCTACATCATGCTGCTGCGCCACGACGGCCTCTGGGGACGGTGGCGAACGCGGGTCCGCATCCCGCTCCTGATGCTCCGCATCTTCGGGTACCTCACGCCCTGGCTCGTCGAGAGCCTCCTCCCCTGGCACCGGCCGACGCGCTTCCGCGATCCTGCGTGGGCGCGCGAGTGGGTTCACCTGTACGACGCGGGCGAGCCTGCCCTCGTCCGACTCGACACGACACGCATGCACCTCACGCCGGCGGCGATGGTCGCGCGCGCCTAGGAGCGACCCATGCCGAGCACGACCGAGACCACGATGCCCGAGCGCCTGCGCGCGCTCCTGTTCCTCAACGGCGTTGGCCTGATCGTCGCGGCGATCGTCTCGGGCTGGGCGTGGTTCTTCAACCTCCTGGGCGAGATCGTCCTGTGGCCGATCCCCGGCAGCATCCCGGTGCAGATTCCCGGCGACGCACGCGCTTGGCGCATGGCGCACATGGAAGGCATCACGCAGGGCCTCCTGCTGATGGCGCTCGGGCTCGGCGGACAGTTCCTGCGCCTGCACGCACGGCAGCACACGGTGCTCTTCTGGTGCGCGGTCACGACCGCATGGCTGTTCACGCTCCCCACGATGCTCCATCCGATCTTCGGGACGCGCGGGCTCGCCTTCGGCGGCGGCCCGTTCAAACCGGGGATCGAGAACGACGTGCTCTACCTCATCGGCTGGCCTCCGGTGATCGCCGTGCACGTGATGCTGTTCCTCACGATCGTCGGCGTCTGGCGCTACCTCAGAGCGGGTGGAGCATCGAGTCGGTGACGCGAGGTCGGTGGGCGAGACGGAGGCGCCTGCGAAGCGGCGCGACGAAACGTCAGGCCGCGACGGAGAGCATGTGTCGTCGCGCGGCGTAGCCGACGAGGACGCCGTCAGCGCGGCGCCAGACCCTCGATCGCCCGCGCCGACGCCGCCGCGCGGGATTCGCCGACGGGGTTCGGGAACACGACCGAGAGCGTCGCGCCCGCGCGGTGGTACTCGGCGAGCCGCTCGCGACACGCCTCGGGACGGCCGCAGAGCGTCGTGGCGTCGGCCATCGAGTCGCTCACTTCCTTCTCCGCCTTCGCGACGTCGCGGGCCTTCATCGCGGCGCGGATCGCCTCGACCTCGCCCGCGAAGCCGCTCTTCGCGAGCATGTTGCCGTAGAATGGAAGGTTCGCGTAGCGCGCGAGCATGCGCTTGGCCTCGGCGCGGCACGCAGCCGCGTCGTCGCCGAGGTAGCAGGTCGTGAAGTGACAGACCTCGTACGTCGCGAAGTCGCGTCCGCCCTTCTCGGCACCGCGCCGGAGCCACGGCACGGCCTTGGCGTAGCGAGCGACGGGGAAGAGATTGAAGATGACGCCGTCGGCGCACTCGCCGGCGAGCTCGACCATCTTGGGCGCGAGCGCCGCGGCCAGGATGCGCGGCGGCGTCTCGGGCCGCGGCTGGTACGGTCCCTTCGCCCACCCGGTCCGCAGCGTCTCGATCACGGCGCGCGTCTTCGCGATCGGATCACCCATGTCGATGCCGAGCGACGCGTTCACGGGCCGGTGGCCGACGCCGAGGCCCAGGAGCAGCCGCCCCTTCGAAAAGGCCTGCACGGCGGCGGCCTGCTGCGCGAGCAGGCTCGGGTGGCGGAGATAGATGTTGGTGATCGCCGTGCCCACCTTGAGGCGCGTCGTCGCCGCGGCGATGGCCTGTGCGTAGGCGAGCGAGTCGTTGAACGACTCCGGGACCAGGACCGCGTCGAAGCCGAGCGCCTCGGACCGCCGCGACCAGTCGAGGATGTCCCCCGGCTGCGCGTCGCGCAGGGGCGAGAAGGCAAGTGCGATGCGGGTCATCGGGTTTCCATACCACGCCCCGTTCGCGGTTGAAGCATCGGGGCGCGGGCGCTAGGAGATGTCCGTGGCCAAGCGGATGTCCCTCGACTACCAGAAAGGCGCGTTCCCCGCGTTCGATTGCGTGCCCGAGGACGGTAAGCCCGTGCCGTGCGCGCTCGGCCAGCCGTGGGTGAACGAGGACACGCAGGCGACGCTCGAACGCCTCCACATCCCGCGCACCGATCCGTGGGGTCGTCCGCTCCCGGGTGAATCGCTCCAGGGCGTACGCAGCCGCGATCGCGGCAAGTAGCCCTCAAAAGGGCGAGCCGCCCTCGGGGGCGACGGCGATCTTCCCGCCCTCGACCACGACCGGCACGATCCGGCGGCCGTTCGTCAGCTTGAGCAGCTCGACGATCGCCTGCGGCCGCGCACCGACGTCGATCTCGCGCACGGCGACGCCGCGGGCTGCGAGCTCCGCGCGTTTCGCGTCGCAGTAGGGGCAGCCGGTCTTCGTGTAGAGAAGGACCGGCAGCGCCACGTCAGGGAATCTCCGTCCCGCAGATGAGCGTCGCCGATGCGCTGAACATGCCGCCCAGGCCGTGGCAGATGGCCGTCTTCGCGCCCTTCACCTGGCGAGGCCCACACTCGCCGCGCAGCTGCCGCACGGCTTCGGTGAGTGTGAACATGCCGTACATGCCACTGTGCGTGTACGAGAGCCCACCGCCGTTCGTGTTCAGCGGGAAGGCACCGCCAGGCGCCGTACGTCCACCCGATACGAATGCACCGCCCTCGCCCGGCTTGCAGAATCCCGTGGCCTCGAGCCCCATCACCGGGACGATGGTGAACGCGTCGTAGAACATCGCGACGTCGATGTCGGCGTGGCGGACCCCGGCCATCGCGAATGCCGCTTCCGACGCCGTCTTCGCCGCGTCCCAGAAGGCGAAGTTCGGCATCTGCGAGACCATCACGTGCGTCGACGCCTCGCCCGTGCCGAGCACGTAGACGGGCTTCTTCCGGAGATCGCGCGCGCGTTCGGCCGAGGTGAGGACGACGGCGCCGCCGGCGTCGGTCACCAGGCAGCAATCGAGAAGATGCAGCGGCCACGCGATGACACGCGAAGCGAGCACCTCCTCGACCGTGAGCGGATCGCGCATGATCGCGCGCGGGTTGAGCTGCGCCCACTTCCGCGTCGACACCGCGAGCTCGGCGAGCTGTTCGCTCGTCGTCCCGTACTCGTGCATGTGGCGGGTCGCCGCGAGGGCGTAGCCCGTCGGCGGGCCGGCGAGCCCGAATGGATTCTCGAACTGCATGCGGAATGCGTCCGGACCGAAGCGCGTGCCCGGCATGCCGACACGCGACGCGCCGCTCTCGCCGTGCGTGATGAGGGCGACGTCGACGATGCCCGCGTCGATCGCGGCGGCGGCGTGCTGCACGTGTGCGATGAACGAGCACCCGCCGATCTGCGTGCCGTCGATGTAGCGCGGCCGGATGCCCATGTACTCGGCCGTCTCGGAGCCCATCCACAGGCCGGCGCTGAAGACGGCGTCGACGTCCTTCACGCCGAGCCCCGCGTCGGCGAGCGCGTTGCGCGCCGACTCGGCATGGAGCTGGAACGCCGACTTGTGCGGGAGCTTGCCGTGCTCGTCGGACTCGCCCTGCCCCACGATCGCCACCCGGCCGCGGAGCTTCCGCCGATCGCGCGCGCTCATCGCGCCACCGCCGGCCGGAAGAGCGGCAGCGCGATCGTGTCGGACACGTCGCGGAACGCGACCTCGACCGGCATCCCCACCTTCACCGCGTTCGGATCGACGTCGACGAGCGTCGTCATCATGCGCGGGCCCTCGGCCAGCTCGACGACGGCCAGGACGTATGGCGTCGGAACGGGGAAGCCCTTCTGTCCCCGATGGACGATCGTGAAGGTGTGCAGCGTCGCCTTGCCGCTCACGCGCTCCCAGGCGAGGTCGCCGGAGAGACAGCCGGGACACGCGCCGCGCGGGTAGTAGTGGAACGCGCCGCACGCGCGGCAGCGCGGCAGTCGAAGCTCGTGCCGCTTCGTCGCCTCCCAGAAGGGACGGGTTTCGGGCGTCGGAAGGGGGATCGGGCCGGTGTAGTCGGGCATGATGGGCGGTCGGAATGGACTTCGCGACCGCGGTTCTATAGGAGCTTCGTCGAAGGCGGGTCAAGCGTATGCGACCGTTGGCATTCCTCCCGCTGCTCGCGGTGCTGCTCGCAAGCGCGGGCGCGCTCCGCGCGGCCGAACCGATCTCCTGGGACGCGGCAGAGAAGCACGTCGGCGAGGACGCGACGGTCGAGGGCCGCGTGCTCGGCATCCACTGCTCGCCGATCTCGTGCCTGCTGGCCTTCGATCCCACCTTCAATCGCTTCACCGTCGTCGTCCAGGCGGGGAGCTTCAAGACCTTCCCGCCCGACACCCTCGACGCGACGTTCGTCGGTCGCAAGGTGCGCGTGCACGGCACCATCAAGGCGATCGAGAAGAAGCCGGAGATCGTCGTCACCGCACCCGAGGATCTGCAGCTCGTCGTGACTGAGCAGGAGCACGCCGAGGAGAAGGCGGTCGACCAGGCCGAGGTCGTCGAGCGCCTCGACGCGATCCTCGATCGCATCGTCGATCTCACCGAGCGTATCGAGGCCACGCAATCACGGCTCGAGCAGCTCGCGACCGTGCTCGACCAGCGCGCCGTGCAGCTCGCGGAGCTCGGAGCCGCGCAATCGGCGCAGCCCCCGGCGCCGCCCGAGCCGAGCTACGGCGAGCCGCAGGCGCGTCCCGGCTACGAAGCGATGCGCACGCTCAAGCGCGGCATGACCACCGATGAGGTGGCGCGCCTCGTAGGGCGGCCGCTCTCGGTCGAGAACAGCGCGTCGGGCGTGATCGTCTGGGACTACGGCTACGGGCGCAGCATCGCCTTCGACCGACGCGGCCGCGCGACCTCGCTGGTCGGCTTCCCGGCGCCGTAGGGGGGTCGCTACCCGCGCAGCGCCTGCACGCGATCTGCGAGCTGCGGCAGGACGTCACCCGCCGGTCCCACCAGCGTCACGCGGCACATCGACGTCAGCTCGGACGGATACGGATTCACCTCGATGAGATCGCCGCCGCGCTCGGCGATCGCGATCGGGAACCCCGCCGCCGGATACACCGTCGCCGACGTCCCCGCGACGAGCATGCAGTCGGCGACGTCCGCCTCGTCGCCGCACGCCGCGAGCACGTCGGGCGGGATGGGCTCGCCGAACGACACGGTGTCGCTCTTCAAGAGGCCGCTGCACCGCGGGCAGCTCGGCGGCAGAACCGCATAGTCGATCTCCTCGCGCTCGAAGCGCGTCACACACTCGACGCACCGGATGAGGGTCGCGTTGCCGTGGATCTCGAGGAGCCGGCGGCTGCCGGCGAGGCGGTGGAGGTTGTCGACGTTCTGCGTGATCGTCACCCGCACGACGCCCATCTCCTCCAAGCGGACGAGCGCCCGGTGTCCCGCGTTGGGCTCGGCACGACCGAGCGCCTCCCACAGCTCGCGCATGGGACCGCGCGGATCCAGGCGGTCCTCCCACGCCTTCTTCGGATCGGCGAGGAAGCGCTGGTAGCCGTTCATGGGCGGCTCGCCGTATTTGGTCCAGAGCCCGCCGGGACCGCGAAACGGAGGGATGCCGCTCTCGACCGACATCCCCGCGCCCGTGAGCGCGATCACGTACCGCGCGCGGACGAGACACGCCGCGGCGACGTCGAGGTCGGCCTGCATGCGATGGACCCGCTTTCTCGCGCCGGTCGCGCGGCCTGTCAACGCGGTTGACTGCGGCCGGCCTGCGGTGTTGGTACGGCACGCATGGACCGCCCGGGAAACGGCGCGCAGGTGACCGGCGTCCTGCTCGCCGGCGGCCGCGCCTCGCGCATGGGTGGACGCGACAAGGCCTTCGCCGCCGTGGGGGGCGAGCCGATCGCCGCCCGCACGCTGCGGCTGTTCCGGTCCCTGTTTCCGCACGTCGTCGTCGCGACCAACCGGCCCGAGCGCTTCCGCGCGCTCGGCGCCGACACCGTCGCCGACGTGTTCCCCGACGCCGGCCCGCTCGCCGGCGTCCACGCCGCCATGCGCGTCGCGCGCGACCCACACGTGTTCGTCGCCGCCTGCGACATGCCGGGGCTCGAAGCCGACGTGATCCGCTTCCTCGTCGCCCGCATCGGCGCCGCCGATGCGATCGTGCCGCGCTGGGACAACGACGTCGAACCGCTGCACGCGGTCTACGCCGTCCGCATCCTGCCGGTCGTCGAGGAGTGCCTGCGTGCGGGCCGGCACGCCATGCGCGAGCTCCTCCCGCTCCTCCGGGTCGACTACGTTGGGGAGGATCTGCTTCGCGGCATCCGTGGCACGGCGCGCAGCATGCTCAACGTCAACACGCCCGAGGAGCTCGCCGCCGTCGGCGGGTCGTTCGACGAGGCATGACGGCCGCCGGCGATCCGGGTCGCGAGCTCGTCGACGTGGTCGACGACGCTGGGCGGACGACCGGCCAGGTCACGCGCCGCGAGATGCGCGAGCGTCGCCTCCCCCACCGCAGCACCTACATCTTGCTGTTCGACTGCGACGGCAACCTGTTCGTCCATCTGCGCACCGCGACCAAGGACGTCTACCCGTCGCACTGGGACGTGTGCGTGGGCGGTGTCGTCGCCGCGGGGGAGTCGTTCGACGACGGTGCCGCGCGCGAGCTGGTCGAGGAGCTCGGCGTGAGCGCGTCGCTCGAGCGCCTCTTCCCGTTCCGCTGGGCCGACGCCGTTTCGATCGTGCACGGCATGGTCTACCGCGCGGTCCACGGCGGACCGTTCCGGCTCCAGCCCGAGGAGGTCGTGCGCGGCGAGTTCGTCGCGCCGGATGCGATCGCCGCGCGCGCGGCGCGCGAGTCCTTCTGTCCCGACGGCCTCGCGGTCCTGTCCGAGCTCCGAAAGCGCGCGTCGTGAGGACCCTCCTCCTCGTCGCACTCGCCGCGACGCTCGGCCACGCGCAGAGCACGCCGCCCGTGCGCCGTCCCGTGCGCGTGTCCGACGCGCTCTGCGTGTCGCAGTCCGACGGCCCTTTCCTCGCGCTCGCGCCCGCGGCGCGCGACCTATACCTCGCCGCGCTCGCCGACGCCGGATGGAAGCTCATGCGCACCGACTTCACCTGGTCGCGCATCCAACCGGCGCCGCCGCCCGCCGCACCCGACTTCTCACGCTACGACGATCTCGTGGATCGCGCCGCCGCGAACGGCGTGCGGCTCCTCGGCATCCTCGACTACGGCGTCGACTGGGCCGCCAGCGCTGCGCCGGCGGGCGACGATCGCTACCCGCCCGACGATCCGGGGGCATTCGCGGCGTTCGCCGGCGAGACGGCCAAGCGCTACCGCGGCCGGATGGAGGGCTGGGAGGTGTGGAACGAGCCCAACAACGGCCTCTCCGGATTCTGGAAGCCCGCGCCCGATCCGGCGGCGTACGCGCGGCTCGCCGGTCCGGCGGCACGCGCGCTCCGCCGTGCCGATCCGCGCGCTACCGTCGTCACGGGAGGGCTCGCCCCGACGCTCGACCTGATCCTCTTCGGCCGCGACTACGGCTTCTTCAGCGCCGCAACCGATGCGGACAAGAAGTGGCATCGCAAGTTCCAGGCGGCCGCGGCGCACCCGTACACGTTCCTGCAGGCGCCGCCGCCGGAAGCCGACGACCCTTCGATGCCGGGCTTCTTGTCGGTCACGCACCAGATGCGGGACTTCCGCGATCGCCTAACCGAGTCGAACGCGGCGCGCCTGCCGCTCTGGGTGACCGAGCTCGGATGGCATACGGCACCCGAAAGCGGCGTGGCGGGATTCCCACCCGGCGTCAGCGAGCTCGACCAGGCGCGCTACCTCGTGCGGTCGGTCATTCTCGCGCTCTCGCAGCGCGCCGAGCGCGTGTGCTGGTACACGCTCCTCGACTACCCGACCTTCGCGACCGACAAGGAGGCGGCGTTCGGACTCTTCCGCCATCAAGCCGATCCGACGGCGGGGCCGCTCGATCCCAAGCCGTCGTACGCGGCCGCGCGAACGCTCGCTCGCGTCCTGGGCCCGAGCCGCTTCGTGCGCGACGTGCGGGTCGAGCTCGGGCTGCCGCAGGAGAGCTACGCGTTCGCGTTCCGGAACAAGAAGGGGCGCCAGACGGTCGTCGTGTTCTGGGCGACCACGGACGGGGTCGCGATCAGCCCGCTGGTCTCGCCGGCCTATCGTCGCGTGCGCCGGGTCGAGATGGACGGCACGGAGTCCGACCTCGGCGACCCCGATCAGCTCGACCTGACCCTCGGCCCGACGCCCTTCTACGTGGTCTTCGAGGACCGGTGAGCCGCGATGCGGATGCGAGCCCTCGTGCGCGTGCAGGCGCTCTCGGGACTCGCGTTCGCGTTCTTCCTGGTGCTGCACCTCGCGACGACGAGCGCGGGTGTGGGCGGTCCCGCGGCCTACGATGCGACGCTGTCAGTCGTTCGCCGCGTGTATCGTCCCGTGCTCGCCGTGGAAATCGTGCTCATCGCCGTGCCGCTCCTCGTCCACGTCGCGTGCGCGATCGTGCAGATCGTCGATCGACGGCGCCGCGCGATTTCCCCCACGAGCCCACTCGTCCACCGTCTGGCCGGGTACGTTCTCCTCGTCGCGATCGGTGGTCACGTGTTCGCAACCCGGGTCATGCCCGCGATGGGGACCGGGCCCGCGGACTTCTCGTACCTCGCCTATTCACTCCTCAACTGGCCGATTTTCATGCGGCCATACTACGTCCTGCTCGGCGTCGCGGGCGCCGTGCACCTCGTCGTCGGCGCGAGCATCGCGACGCGCGTGCTCTTCCACGCGCGGCCCGGGCTACCGCTCGTCGGCGCTGCTGCGGCACTCGCGGCGATCGTCGTCGGGGCCGGCGCGATCGGACTCATCGCGGGCGCGCCGTACGCCGCACGCACGCGTTTCTCCGAGTTTCGCGAGCTCTACGAGCGCTTCCTGCCACTCTTGCCGCCGCGATTTTAAAACGGGGATGAAGCTGCCCGTACCTTGGTCGCAGGCGGACTGCACCGCAGCCATGAAAATGTCACCGTCTGCTCGCAAATTCTCGGTCAAACGCGTAGACTTCGCGAGCGCTTCATGTAGATAGGATCATCTTGGAATCACGTTCGGCAGCAACGGAGGGGTGGTGGTGGTGGTTCGCTCCGTCCTGGCCGTCCTAGGGACGCTGCTTGCCCTGGGTGGCGGGACGTCCGCCTCGGCGACGACGTACGTCGTAGACGGCGCGTGCAGCACGAGCGGCACGGGTACGACCCTCGCCTGCGGGGCGTCGGGCCCCTTCCGCACGATCGGCGAGGGCATCGAAGCCATGGCGCCAGGCGACACCCTCAACATCCGCGGGGCGCACGGCGCCTTCGACGGCGCCTACTTCGAGCAGCTCTCGATCGAGAACGGCTCCGCGCTCCCCGGCAAGGGCCTCGCCTGCACGGCGGGCCAACCCTGCGTGATCCAGGGTTGTCGCGCGCCGGCGTGCCCCGCCGACGAGCAGCCGACGATCCGCGGCATGACGCTGCGAGGCGACTGGGTCGCTCAGGGCGGCGGCGTGTGGTCCCGAACGATGGAAGCGACTCCGGAGGACGACGGGCAGAGCCGCGATGCCTTCGAGCCCAACATGATCATGCAGGCGACGGGCACGCCGATGACGATGCTCGCCTACGCCGGCGACGACGACGATGCGCCGGCGGCGGGGGAGTGGAGCTACCACCCGGCGACGCATGTGCTGGTCGTGAACCCGATCGGCGGCGCCAACCCGGCCGCCCAGATCTACGTACCGCACTTCTCGTTCAACGTCCTCATCGCCCGGCCGACGCGCTTCCTCACGCTCCAGTATCTCACCTTCGAAGGCACGCGCGGCCGCGGTATCGAGGCGGGACAGTCGGCCGGACCGGGCAGCGAAACACCCGGCCTCGTGCTCCGACACCTCGTGCAGCGCTACGTCACGCGGCACTTCATCCTCGGCCATGCTCTCCCCGGCGTGCTGATCGAGGACAACCTCGCCGAGCACGGGTGCCGCGGCTGGAGCTTCGCGAATCCCCAGTCCGACGGGTGCTTCGGCTATCGTCTGTTCGACGTTCCCGACGGCATCGTGCGACGCAACGTCGTGCAGCACATCGGCGGCGCGGGCCGCCGGCGGTTCTCGGGACCCGTTGGGTGGCCGTGCGATTGGTGCGCTCCGCCGTGGAACGACCCGAACCACACCGACGTCTCGGCGTTCGGCGTCGGCATCCAGATCAAGCAGACCGAGGGTGCGACGGTCGAGGACAACGTCACCGACGACCTGGAGGAGATCGGGATCGGCCTCGACGTCTCGCGTCGCGTGGTCGTGCAGCGCAACACCATCACGCGCGTGACGCGCGGGATCGGCATGCGCAACTACACCCCGACGACCGGCTGTCCCACCACCGATCCATCGGAGTTCTGCTACAACTCCGACCACGTCATCGACCGCAACGTGATCGACAACGTCGGTTTCGGCGGCGACGTCACCCAGTGCGGCATCCTCGTCAACTCCGGTGGGCGCCGCCACGACGGCTCGGTCATGCTCGCGCGGATCACGAACAACGTCATCACGAACTCGCCCACGGCCGGCATGTGCGTCATCAACGACGACGACTCGCTGCCGATCCCGGAGCTCACGATCGAGCACAACACGATCCGCTCGTCGCCGCGCGGCCTGATCGTCCGCGATCCGACGCAGAACGTCCGCGTGCAGAGCAACCTCTTCACGCAGCTCGCCGAGGACGCCCTCCTCGTCACGTCCGCGGCGCTCCCCGGCATGATGCTCGACGGCGACTCGGTCGGACCCGGCACGAGCTGCCCGGTGCGCTGGGGCGTGCCGATGTTCAACACGGGGATCCCCGACACCGGCGGCACCTGCGACACGCTCGCGGGGTTCGCGGCTACGAATCCGCCCGACGAGGCGTCGGGACCGGACCCGAACGCCGGCGCCGGCGGCGTGTCGACGACGACCACCACCAGCTCGACCTCCACCAGCACCTCGTCGACCACGACGCGCCCGACGACCAGCAGCACCTCGACGTCGACGATCACGACGACCACACGGCCGCCCACCACGATCACCACCAGCACGACCCGTACCACGACGACCTCGACCACGTCGACGAGCACGCGCCCCACGACGAGCACGACGCGAACGACCACGAGCACCACCCGGCCGAGCACGACCACGACCCGCGGCACGTCGTCGACGAGCTCGTCATCCACGTCGTCCTCCACGTCGTCCACCACGGGCAGCGTCCCCACCACCGACACGCCGACCACCGAGACGCCCGGCTCGAGCACGACGTCGACGACGACGCCGGCCAGCGAGCAGCTTTTGACCGGCAAGAACCTGCTCCTGAAGGAAGGCACCGGGACGCCGGGCGCGCAGCGCTTCCGGATGCTCTCGACCGACCAGGCACAGCTGACGCTCGGCGATCCCGCCGACATCATGGAGCTCATCAGCGAGGGCGGGAGCCTCCGCATCGTGGCCGTCGGCGGCGACGGGTTCTCGTCCGCCTATCGCCTGGGCGCCGCGCGCTGGCACCTCTTGAAGGCGAATCGCCCGAGCAAGGGCGTGTACTATGCCGATCGCTACGGCCCGATCACGAAGGTCCAGTTCGTGGTCGGCAGGCGCCTCCTCGTGCAAGGCAAAGGTGCCGACCTCGAGCAGAGCCTCGCCGTGGAACCGTCGCAGATCCTGGTCGAGCTGCGCATCGGGAGTCGCGCCTACTGCCTCGCCTTCGGCGGCGACCACCGCCAGTTCGAGGCCAAGTCGAAGCTCCTCCGCTCCGAGGCGGCGGCTCCGGCGGCCTGCCCCGACAAGGCCCCGTAACAGCGACGGCGGGGGCGGTGCGGGCTACGCTCGCGGTCCTCGCCGCAAGCACGCCTCGAGAACCGGAGCTTCCCAGCCGAGTATGGAGCGCGTGCTAGCGGCTGCGGGCTCGCTGTGCCCGCACCGCCCCCGCCGCCGCTCGTGGGCTCGTCGTCGCCGTCGGTTCTACGGACAGGTCGCCGGGACCGGGCAGGTCTGGATCTTGCCGAGGAACTGGCGGCCGTCGCTGCCGTCCTTGCCGTTGTAGCCGCTGCACGCGAGGCAGAGCGTGGAGGTGCCGCTCACGAGCTTGAACGCCACCGGCGTTTCGCTGACGCCGAACTGCAGGTCGTAGCCGAGCACCGTCGGTCCGTTGCCGGCGAGCGTCGCCTTCAAGTTGCGCGCCTTCCACGTGAGGGTCTTGGTGGTACCGTCGTCCAGCTCGGGATCCTTGTAGCGATAGCCCTTCGGCGCCGCCGGCGTTCCGATGAGCGTCCAGTTCTGACACGGCAGGTCCGTCATGTGCGTCTGGCCCGAGGCCGTGCTCGCCACGAGGATGGCCGCCTTGACCGTGCCCGGGACGTCGCTGCCGCAGCGCGGGTCGCCGCCGCTGCCCGGTGGCGGCGGGGCGACGAGCGCGTCCTTGGTGACGACGACGATCTTGCGCTTCGCCTCGTCGTCGGGCGACGCGTTCTTCACCTGGAGCTTCGTCGCCGTGGCGCGCACGGTCGGCGAGTTGGTGGGATCGGCCGGATCGAAGCCGAGGTCGATCTCGTCGCGATCGAGGGTGCCGTCCTCGTCGCGATCGATCCCCATGCGCGTGCCCGAGCCCGGCGGCACGCAGGTGTACGTCCGCTCCTCGCCGGCGGTCGCCTGCGCGCGCAGCTCGGCGTCCGTGTGGGACTGGGCCTGGCGATCGCTCTGGAACGTCGCGCCGACGAGCACCCAGCCACGCGCCTCCGTCCCGAGCGTACCCTTCACCACCACGTCGCACTCGCCCAGGCCCGCACGCTGGACGAGGAGGTCGGCACGCTGCTGCGCATCGATCTGGCTCGACGGCCCGAGCGTCACCTGCTGTCCGACGATCGGGGCCAGGTTCGAGTCGAAGGCGAGCATGAACTGCTCGACCTGGCGGCGCAGCGGATCGCCGGCCGCTCCGTTCAGGAACCCGCCGCCGTTGATCGGCAGGCCGAACTGCACCTGGTTGAAGACCGTCGCGTTGTGGAAGCGGAAGACCGTGTCGACGCTGCCGTCGTGCAGGAACCCGAAGCCGCGGATCTGGTCGCCCTTGTTGCCGTTGTCCCCCCCGTTCAAGAAGTTGATCTGCGGCATCCCGAACATGCCGACCTTCTGGTAGAGGTTGCGCAGGTGCGGGATCTTGAGGAGCTGCGACTCGTTCTCGAACGACGAGAAGCCATCCGTCCCGAAGTGGCCGTTCGCCGGATCCAGCACGTGACAGCCGTTGCACGGCTGGAAGACGTCCGACGGAGTGCTGGTGAGGAAGAAGGTCCGTCCCGTTGCCTGGTCCGTCGTGAGCGAGTTGTCGAGCGCGCGAATCGGGTTCGGTGGATACGTCACCTGCAGGATGAAGTCGGTGAACTGCTGCATCTCGTCGGCGTCGAGCGGGCCGCTGCGACCGAGCAGGCCGGCGAATGCGACGTTGAACCGCTTGAACGCCGCGTCCTCGTCGAGCGCGTCGCCGCCCGGATCGTTCGCGCCCGAGCGGTCGCCGCGCCAATGCATGGGGCCGTTGTTCGCCATGCCGCGCAGGCTCTGCGTCGTCATCGGCCCCTTCAGCGGATGGTGATCCGGAAAGGCGACCACCGGGATGAACGGTGGCTGCGTCACGCGGAACGGGTTCAGGTTGTCGAGCACGACCTCGTCCGGGTTGCCGAGGTCCCACGCGAGGCTGTCGAAGTCGCCGAAGATGTGGCACGACGCGCACGCCGCCTCGCCGTTCGACGACGTCACACGCGCGTCGTAGAGGAACGGCCGCCCCTGGACGACGCTCGCCGGCTCGGGGTTGTGGAACGGGATGTGCGCCACCTCGACGCCGCTCGCGGTGTCGAGGATCGACACCGCGTTGTCGAAGCGGGTCGCGACGTAGAGACGCCCGCGCGGCTCGTCGAGCACGAGGCCGCTCGGACCGCCGCCGGAGACGGGCCAGTGGGACGACGGGCTCGGGGTGAACGTGTCGCTTTCGAGCTGCCCGGTGCCGAACACGCCGACGCTGCTCGAGCCGAACGCCGCGACGTAGAGCGTGGCGCCGTTGCTCGACACCGCCATGCCGGTCGGCGTCGACAGGCTCGCGTCCTTCGTGCTCTGCGGGCTCGGAACGACGGCGTAGTTGATGTGCTTGTTGAGGTGTCGCGGCGTCACCGTGGCGCCGTCGAGGATGGTGATGCGCGACTCGGCCAGGTGCCCGCGCACGGTCGTCGCGATGGTGCCGGGTCCCTCGAAGCGGACCTCGTTGCGCGCATCGGTGTTCGAGACGTACACCCGTCCCGAGACGGGGTTCACCGTCATGTTGAAGATGGTCGTCCCCACGTGCGCGTAGCTCGCGAGCTGGTCCGGCGGGGTCGCCATGGCGTTGATCGCGAACACGTCGAGGTCGGGGAGCGAGAACCGCACGGCGTTGTTCCAGTTGCGGCCGAGCTGGTCCTGCCACTGGCCGGCGGCTTGATTGAACTTCACGACGAGCCCCGTCTCGGGGCCATTCACGCCGCCGACGTTCGCGTTCGGCGCGGGCAGGCCGCCCGGGTAGCTCGAGCCGAAGATCGTGCACGCCGCCGCGGCCGAGCCGCCGTCGCACACGACGCCCTCGGAGAGCGCCGTCGTCTGGTTGCCCGATTGAAAGACCGCGGCCCAGACGGTGTTGCCGTCGGTCGCGAGCGCCCGCGGCGTGTCGCCGAACAGGTTCACGATCGCGATCGGCGTGCCGCCGAGCGCTGTCCCGAGGCTGGTCGCGTCGAAGACCCACAGGTCGGCGCGACCGACGCCCGCGGTCGTGAGCTGCGGAGGATTCGGATCGTTCTGTCCGCGGTGCGCCGTGGTAATGAAGGCGCGGTTGCCACCCGGACCCGCGAACACGATGTCGCGCGGCTCGTCGCCGACGAGCAGCGTCCGGACGACGACCGGTGGATTCGAGGCCACGTCGACGATGCTCACGCTGTCGGAGAGGTGGTTCACGACCCACACCTCGCCGTTCGTGCGCGCGGCGACGGCGACCGGCTCGAGCCCGACCGGCACTGCGCCCGTGTGGGTCAGCCCGGCGCCGGTGACGTCGAAGAGCTCGAGCTGCCCGTCCGGCGTATTCACGGCGAAGAGCCGCGTCCCGTCGGGCGAGAGGGCGAGCGGCCGTACCTGTCCGCTCTCGAACTCCACGAACGACGCGGCCGATGCGACGGAGCCGGCGGCCAGGAGCGCGAGCAGAAGGAGCCCAAGTGTGCGATGGCGCATGGACAGCCCCTACCCCACGTCCGCGCGCACCGGCAAGGTGAAAATCGTCGATCGGTCGTACGGGCACCGTATCCCGCCGTCGGGTGATGGCCGGGCGGGCCGTGTGCTATGGAGCAGCGCCGTGCTCGTCTACCTGATGGGCCTCTTCTACGTCGGCGCCGGCATCTCGCACTTCGCGAACCCTGGCTTCTTTCGCCAGATCGTCCCCCCGATCTTCCCATCTCCGGCGGCGCTGGTCGCCGTCTCGGGTGTCGCGGAGATCGTGCTCGGCGTCCTCGTGATGCGTCCGGCCACGCGACGGCTGGCCGCGTGGGGCATCATCGCGCTCCTCATCGCGGTCTTCCCCGCCAACATCTACATGGCGGTCACGAACCCGCAGCTCTTGGATCCACCGGCCTGGATGGGTCAGCCCTCACAGCTCGGGCTGTGGCTGCGGCTGCCGGTGCAGTTCCTGCTCATGTACTGGGCGTGGCGGTACACCCGGTGAGCATCCTGCGGGTTCGGTCGCTCGACGACCCGCGCCTCGCCGACTACCGGGACATCAAGGACGGGACGCTGCGCGAGCAGAGCGGCGCCTTCGCGGCCGAGAGCCGCGAGGTCGTTCGGCGCCTGCTGCGCGAAGGCCGCTTCCGTGCGCGCTCCGTCCTCGCGACCGAGCGCGCGCTCGCCGCCCTCGAGGGAGCTCTCGACGACTCGGTCACCGTCTTCGTCGCGCCGAACGACGTGATCCGTGAGGTCGTCGGCCTCAACTTCCATCGTGGCTGCATGGCGATCGGCGAACGCGGGCAGCCGCTCGATCTCGCCCAGGTACTCACCGGAGCGCCGCGCCGGATCATCGTGTGCGAACGCCTCTCCAATCCCGACAACGTGGGCGGTATCTTCCGCGACGCGATGGCGTTCGGCGCCGGCGCGGTCGTGCTGTCGCCGGGCTGCGCCGATCCGCTGTCGCGCAAGGTGATCCGGGTTTCGATCGGCGGTGCGCTCACCGTCCCGTTCGCGGAGGTCGCGGACTGGCCCGATGCGCTCGGCCGCGTTCGTGACCTCGGCTACACCATCGTGGCGCTGACGACGCGCGGAGGAACCGCCGTTGCGACGCTGCCTGTTCCGTCACGCGCGGCGCTGCTCGTCGGCAGCGAAGGCCACGGCCTCACCGACGACGCGCTCGCCTGCGCCGACCTGCGCGCGACGATCCCGATGGCGCCTGGCGTCGACTCGCTGAACGTCGCCGTCGCCTGCGGGATCGCGCTCCACCGGCTGCGCTAGTCGGCGAGGTCCACGCGGCACAGGCGCCAGTCGTCGAGCTGCTTCGCGCCGAGCCTCGTGTAGAGCGCCTGCGCGCCGGCGTTCCAGTCGAGCACCATCCATTCGAAGCGCCCGCAGCCACGCTCGGCGGCCAGCGCGCGCAAGCGCTGCATGAGGGCCGTGCCGATGCCGTGACGGCGTACGCTCGGGTGCACGAAGATGTCCTCGAGGAAGAGCGTCGGCCGCATGCGGAACGTCGAGTAGGTCGTGAAGTGGATCGTGTAGGCGACGATCGCGCCGTCCATCTCGGCGACCAGGCTCTCGAAGTGGCGGTCCACGCCGAAGCCGTGCCGCACGAAGCGATCGATGGCGTCGGCGCTCGGACCGGGAAGGTGCTCGAACTCGGCGAGCGCGCGCACGAGCGCGATGATCGCCGGCGCGTCCTCGCGTCGCGCTTCACGCAGCGTGAACGTCACCGGAACGCCGGCAGGACCTTCTCGGCGAACAGGCGCGCCGGCTCGCGGGTGTCGCGTCCGAAGAGCTCGATCACGAAGTGCGTGCAGCCGAGCTTGCGATGGCGCTCGATGCGGTCGATCACCTGGGCGGGCGTGCCCCAGATGCCGTGCACCTCGAGCCCGCCGCCCATGTGCCCGCCGTAGATCTTGACCGCCTTGGCGAGCGCCTCCTTCGCGGCGCTCTCGCCCTCGGCGATCACCACCATGCACTGCTGCGACACGGTGATCTCGGAGAAGTCGCGCTGCTCGGCGTCGCAGCGCCGGCGCAGCACCTCGATCTTCTCGGCGAGCTGCCCCTGGTTCACGGCGAGGTTGTTCCAGATGTCGGCGTGGCGCGCGACGATGCCCATGAGCACCTTCTCGCCGCCACCGCCGATCAGGATCGGTGGCCGCCGCACAGGCTTCGGCTCGAGCATCGCCTCGCGGAGCGTCACGTGCTTGCCCTCGAAGGTGACGCTGGGATTCGTCCACAGCCGCTTGAGCGCCGTCGCGGTCTCGTCGAGCGCAGACAGGCGCTCGCGCACGGGTGGGAACGGGAGGCCGTACGACTCGAACTCCATGGCGAACCAACCGCTCCCGAGCCCCACGACGGTGCGGCCGCCCGAGACGTGGTCGATCGTCGCCACCTGCTTGGCGAGCATGGCGACGTTGCGGAAGAAGACGGGCGTCACGAGCGTCCCGAGCTCGACGCGCGCCGTGATCGCCGCGACCGCCGCCAGCTCGCTCCACGCCTCGAAGATCGGCAGGTTCGGCATCGGCACGCCGTAGAGGTGGTCGCACACCCACACCGAGTCGAACCCGAGCTCGTCGAACAGGACGGCCGCGTCGCGCGCCTCGGTCCACGAGCGTTTGATCTGGGGCAGCGTCAGGCCGAAGTGCATGCGCCTCGTCATCGTCACATCCTCTGGCCGCGCCCGCGCATCCATTCTCCCAGCCGATGGTAGAGGGGCGTCGGGCTGTCTTCGCTCTTGGGTTCGTAGGGTCCGGTCAGATACGGCAGATACATCGAGCGCCGCAGGCTGGACGCGCCCTCGTACTGCGAGCGTGCCACGCGGTGCCACAGGCGCCCGTCGTGCACGGTGAGGTCGCCGGGCTCGGTCTCGATGCAGATCTCGTCGGGGTCGTCGGTGTGCGAGATGAAGTAGGGCTTCCGGAAGCACATCGACCAGAAGCCCTGCAGGTGGCTCCCGGGAATCAGGCGGAGGCCGCCGTTCTCGCGCGTGCAACGGTCGAAGTGGAGACCGATGTTGAGCATCCGTTGCGGCATGCGACCGTAGAAGAGATCGCGCAGGCCGTCGGTGTGCCAGCCGAGCTGCGGGTACACGCTTCCGGGGACGTTCAGGTAACGGTTGATGACGACCCCGTCCTTCTCCTCGTCGCCGATGCGGGCATCGGGGCCGACCAGGTCGAGGATCGGGCGGAAGCGCGGGTCGCGCACGAAGCCGCGGATCTTCTCCGAGAAGACCGACGTGAAGGCGAGGCGCTGCAGGAACGGCTGGCCCTCGGGGTCCTTGCCGAAGAAGAGTGGGATGCCGAAGACCCGGGTGCGACCGGTGCCCATCCACTCGCGCTCGATGCGCGTCATCTCGCCCGCGATCATCCCGAGCTCGTCCGGGCTCGCGACGCGCGAGAAGAGTACGAAGCCGTGGCGATCGAGGAAGGCGCGCTGCTCGGGCGTCACCTCGGCGCCGAGCGTGAAGCGCGTGGTCATGGGAAGATCCATCGGGCCCGATCACCCTAGGCGGGCCGCTCGGCGCGGGTCAACCCTGCGCGATGCTGCGCACGAACGACGGGCGCTCGCCCAGGCGGCCGAGCCACTCCGTCACGCGCGGGTACTCGGCCGCGTCGATCGGGAGACCGATCCAGCCGTACATCGCGACGCGCGGCAGCACCGAGACGTCCGCGATCGAGAAGGCGTCGCCGACCAGGAACGCGCGTCCTTCCAGGCGCTCCTCGAGCGTGCGCAGGCGGCCGTAGAGGAGCGCGGTCAGACGCGCCGCTTCGGCTTCCGTCACGACCTCGCCGTCGTAGACGCGCGCCGTCCACTGGAGGTGCGCGGGGTCGGTCGTGTGGCGTCGCGCCGTCGCCAGCGCCTCGTCGCGCGACACGCTCCGCTTCATCGGCCCCATCAGGCGATGGTAGAGGAGCGGCCGGAACTCCTTGGCCATCTCGAGCTCGAACGCCTGCCACATCTTGGCCTGGGCGCGCTTCCACGGATCGCCGGGATACAGCTTCGGGCCGGGGAAGACGTCGTCCAAGTACTCGGTGATGACGTTCGACTCCCACACGACGCGCGCGCCGTGCTGCAGCGTCGGCACGATGCCGTTCGGGTTGAGCCTCAGATACCAGGGGCTCTTCTGCTCCATGTGCTCGAGGTCGATGACGCGCGAGCGCCATTCGAGGCCCTTCTCGATGAGGGCGATGCGAACACGCCGTGCGCAGGGCGAGGCGGGGTGGTCGTACAGGACGAGGTCGTCGGCCATGGGTTACTCCCGTATCGCGCCGCCCCCGTGGCGTACGAACGCTGCCGATAGCTCGTCGTACGTCGTCGTCACGGGGAACTGCGGAAAGTCGGCGACGACGTTCGCGGGCGGGCGGAAGAGGATGCCGGCGTCGGCGGCACCGAGCATGCTCGTGTCGTTGTACGAGTCGCCGGCCGCAACGACCCGGAAGTTGATCCCGCGCAGCGCCTCGACCGCCCGGCGCTTTCCGTCGGCGATGCGGAGCCGGTAGCCGGCGATGCGCGACGAGGCCGCCTCGACCTCGAGCGAGTGGCAGAAGAGCGTCGGCCAGCCGAGCTTGCGCATGAGCGGCTGCGCGAACTCGGCGAAGGTATCGGACAGGATCACCACCTGCGTGCGGCTGCGCAGCCAGTCGAGGAACGCGAGCGCCCCGTCGAGCGGCGCCATGGTGTCGATGACGGCCTGGATGTCGCGCAGCGTGAGCTCGTGCTCGTCCAGGATCGCGATACGGCCGCGCATCAGCTTGTCGTAGTCGGGCTCGTCGCGCGTCGTGCGACGGAGCGCGGCGATACCCGTCCGCTCGGCGACGTTGATCCAGATCTCGGGGACGAGCACACCTTCGAGGTCGAGACAGGCGATCATCGGCTGGCTCATGGCCGACGTTCGTAGCGAAGGCCCGGGCGCAATGCTAGCTTCGCGCGAATGCCCGAGTATTCCGAGCGATTCTTCCGCAGCGGCGCGCTCCGGATCCACTTCCGCGACTGGGGCGACACGACGCTGCCGCCGCTGGTCCTCGTGCACGGCCTGCGCGACCACTCGCACTCGTTCGACGATCTCGCGCGCGGTCTGCTCGATCGCTTCCATGTGCTCGCACTGGACCTCCGCGGCCACGGCGACAGCGAGACGACGCCCTACTACGCGTTCGGCCACTTCGTCCTCGACCTCCACAACCTCGTGCGCGCGTTGCGCCTCCCGCGCCCGATCCTGGTCGGGCATTCGATGGGCGGCGAGGTGGTCGCGCGCCTGGCCGGCTCGTTCCCGGACATGCCCGCGAAAGTCGTCCTCATCGAAGGCCTGGGTCCGCCGCCCATCGACATGGAGGAGGAGCGGCAGTGGGTGGTCGACGGCTTCGCGCGCATCGATCGCTCGATCGCCGGTCCACCCGGGCTCGCCGACCTCGACGCGGCCTACAAGCGCCTGCGCGAGCGGAACCCGCGCCTCACCGAGAACAAGGCGCGCGAGCTGGCGCTCCTCGGCACGCGCGCGCGTGAGGACGGCACCCTCGAGTGGAAGTTCGATCCGATGCTGACGACGATGTCGGTGACCGACCCGTTCGACCTCGAGTTCGCGATGGCCTTCTGGCGCAAGATCGCCGTCCCGACGCTCATCGTCCACGGCGCCGAGTCGGGCGAGTTCTGGCGCAGCAAGCCCGGCGCGATCTACTTCGAGCCCGGCGACCTCCGGCGCCGTCTCGCCTGCTTTCCGGACGCGCGCCTGGTCGAGATCCCCGGCGCCGGGCACATGGTCCACTTCGACCGCCCGCGCGAGCTACTGGCCGCGATTCGCGAGTTCCTCTAGGGGCCTTGACGATGTATCACGGTGTGATACATCGAAGCCGTGCGACATCATCATAGGGCGCGGCACGAGCGGTGGCTTCACGCGCGGATCCCCGAGGAGCTCGAGGAGGCGCTCAAGCGCGAGGCCCTGCGGCGGCGGTGGCCGGTGTCGACGCTGGTACGCGACGTTCTCGAGGGGGCGCTCGACATGGTCGAGCACATCGTCGAGGACAGCGCCGAGATCGCACGGCGCGCCCAGGGCGCTCGGCCTCGCCGCGCGCCCTCGCTCGACCACGTCTATGGTTGGCAGGAGCTGATCCTGAACCGCGGCGCCGAGTGCGCCGGTTGCGAGGTCGCGCTGCGCGTCGGCGAAACGGCGCATCGCGGCCTCACCGACGAGCCCGGTCCGCCCGCCTTCTTGTGTCGCGCCTGCGTTCGCCGGCTCCGCGAGCCGGCCAAGGAGAAGGAGCACGCATCATGACACATTGTGGACACGATCACGGCCGGCAGCGGAGCGACTGGCACGACGTCGGCAGCGCCGCCGAGGACTTCGCGCGACGGGTGGCGCGCGACGCCAGCAAGTTCGGCGAGCGTCTCGCCGAGCATGCATCGGCCTTCGCCGGGAACATCTCGCGCGAGTGGCGCCGCCATCAGCGGCACGGGACCGAATGGCGCGGCGACGACGTGCGCGCCGTCTTGAAGGAAGTCCGCGGGATCCTGACCGACGTGGTCGACGGCGTCGACGAGCTGATCGAGCGCTTCGTCCGCCCGAGCCGCGAGAGCGAACCGCCCGAGGGCGCGTGGACGCGCGTGGTCACGAGCCGCGAGGTCACGTGCGGGAGCTGCGCCCGCCCGATCGGCGCCGGCGAGGAGTGTCACCTCCGGCGACGCGAGGGCGGCCGCGAGTTCCGCTGCATCGCCTGCGGCCCGACGCCGGTGGCGGACGCCCCGGCGAGCTGACCTACTTCTTCCGCGACTTCGCGAGCAGGTCGGCGAGCGTGCCGAGGCTCGCCTTGTCGTCGGACTTCGCGAGGTGCGCCTCGGTGTCGCGGCGCTCCTCCAGCTCGGCCGCGTCCTTCGCCTGCTTCGCACGCTCGACCATCGAGAGACCGATGCGGCGCTTGGCCGGATCGACCTCCACGATCGTGACCTCCACCGCATCACCGATCGACACGATCTGCCGCGGGTGGGAGACGCGGCGATCGAGCGCCAGGCGCGAGACGTGCACGAGGCCGTCGAGCCCCGGCGCCAGCTCGACGAAGGCACCGAACTGCTCGAGCCGCCGCACGACGCCGGTGACGCTCGTGCCGACGCGGAAGCGCTCGCGCAGGGTCGTCCACGGATCGGGCTCCAGCGCGCGCAGCGAGAGACCGACGCGACCCGGTCCCTTTGCCGTCGCCGGCTCGAGCTTCACGACCTGCGCGTCGACCCGCTGGCCCACCTGGAGCACGTCGGCGGGGTTCGAGACCCGGGCGTAGCCGAGCTCGCTCACGTGGATCAGGCCTTCGATCCCGCCGAGATCCACGAACGCCCCGAAGTCGCGCAGCGACGTCACGGTGCCGCTGACGATCGCCCCCTCCTCGAGCGACGCCCACGTGGCCGCGCCCTGGGCGGCGGCCTCGTCCTCCAGGAGCTGGCGGCGCGAGACGACCACGTTGCGACCACCGGCGTCGAGCTTCGTGATGCGGAAGCGGAACTTGTGCCCGACGTACGTCGTCCCCTCGGCTCGCCGGCGATCGATCTGCGATCCGGGGCAGAACGCTCGCACGGTCCCGAGCTGCACGTCGAAGCCACCCTTGTTCTCGCCCGTGACGAGGCCCTCGACGGCGATGCCGTGCGCGAACGCCTGCTCCAGCTCGCCCGGCACGTGGCCGCCGCGCCCGGCGACGCGCTTCAGCACGATCGATCCGGAGCGCGATCCGTCGTCGACGACCGTCGCCTCGATCTCGTCGCCGTCCTTGAGCTTGATCTCGCCCGTCGCGGGATCGCGGAACTCGCCCACGTCGATCGCCGCCTCGGCCTTGCCGCCGACGTCGACGAACGCCGTCGAGCTCCCGACCGCGATCACGCGCCCGCGCACGACGTCGCCGGCGACGATCTTCTTCTCGCGACGGCGCGGCGCCTCGCTGGCGGCGAGGAGCGCGGCGAAGTCCTCGTCGTCCGCGGGTGCCATACCGGCTGCATAGCGCGGATTCGCCGCCATGGCGACGCGGCTTGCACGGCCTCGCGGGCGGGACTACCCGGCGGACATGGACACGAAGCCCGCTCTTCCCGCCCTCGATCCGCGTACCGTGCCGGCGCGCAAGTCGACCGGCTACCCGACCGAGGCGTTCCGCGCCAAGGTTGCGGGCCGCGGGAAGCAGGCGCTCGGCGACGTGCTCGGCCTGGCGAACTTCGGCGTGAACCTCGTCCGCCTCGAGCCCGGCGCGTACTCCTCGCTGCGGCACTGGCACACACGCCAGGACGAGTTCGTGTGGATCCTCGAAGGCGAGATCACGCTCATCACCGACCAGGGCGAGCAGGTGCTCGGCCCGGGCATGTGCGCCGGGTTCGGCGCCGGCGTCGCGAACGGACATCACCTGACGAACCGGACGTCGCGCCCGGCGATGTATCTCGAGGTGGGCGATCGGCTGCCGGGTGACGGAGCCAACTATTCCGATCCGGACGTCGACCTGCAGGTGCGCTCGACGCGGTCGGGCTATCAGTATCAGCACAAGGACGGGCGTCCGTACGAGTGAGACGGCGAGCGTCTAGCGGCCGCACGGGCCGAGATCGACGGGCGGCGATTCCGCCGCGAGTAGCACCGCCGCCTGCGCGGCGAGCGCGCGCGCGCCCGCGAGTGGGCGCGGCGGGCGGGGATCCTCCGGACACGATCCCGGATCTCCGGGCAGGCGATGCGCCGGCGAGCCGCTCTCGCGCCCGAGACGCGCGAGGAGCCAGGGAATTCCGAACTCGCCCATCCAGCTGTAGCCGGGACGCGCCTCGGCCGGCGTGGCGACGCGCGTTCCCTGGCCGTCGACGTAGATCGGCGCGCCGGTCGCGAGGTCGTGGAAGCGGGCCCAGCACGCGGGCCCGATGCGGACGCGTGCGAGCCAGTCCGCCGCGGACGACGCGGCCGCGCAATAGCGCCGATCGCCCGTCGCCGCCGCGAGCGCGACGAGCGCCTCGATCGCGTGCCGCGTCTCCCAGGTGGCGAGCGCCGGCAGCTCGAACGCGCGCGCGCGTGACGGCTTCCCGGTGGGATCGTATTGCTGCGCCCACCCGGACGCGGGCGGCTGCCCCTGCACCGTCACGAGCCAATCGCCGGCGCGCCGCGCGACCGCGAGCAGCTCGGGACGCCCGAGGGTCGCCGACGCCGCGATCAGCGTCGTCACGGCGAACGGTGTCGCGCCGTCGTTCAACGCCGGCTGATCCTCGTAGTGTGGATGCGCGCGTCGCAGCCATTCGGGTCGCGCGTCCAGCGGCCACGCGCCCGACGCGAGCTGCGAGCATCGCAGCAGATCGATGCCGCGCTCGGCCCCGGCGCGGTAGCGCGGCTCGCCCGTCACCTCCCAGAGCGCGAGCAGGAGGCGGGTCGCGCCCGGCGTGATGTCGTCGTCGAGCATCGGACGGAGCCCTGCGGTCGCGCGGAACCACCACGGCGTCCGATCGCCGTATACCGGGAGCTCGGAGAACCACCCACCGGGCGCGAGCTGCGTCGCGAGCAGCAGATCGCCCGCGCGGCGCGCGGCTGCGATGTAGGCGGCGCGACCCGTGCGCCGGTAGCCCTCGACGAGCACGAGGCCCGCTGCAGGCGTGCCGGGGCTGCGCACGACGACGAGGTCCCAGCCGGCGAGGCCGAGCGGTCCGAGCCAGTGCTCGGCCGTCTTCACGATCAGCGTGAACGGCTCCGGGCGCGTGCCCGGCGCGGACGCGAAGACCCATCCGCCCTGCGCGCGCTCGGCCGCAGCAAGGGCGTCCAGCGTATCGGTGAGCGGATCGGCGTGCGCTCGCCCGGCGACGAGTATCGCCGCGAGAACGACGCCGAGCCGCCAGCGCCTACAGCCGCTCGATGATCGTGCCCGTGCCGAGGCCGCCCCCGCAGCACATGGCGATGAGCCCGTAGCGACCACCGGTACGCTCGAGCTCGTGGAGCGCCGTCGTGATCAGGCGCGCGCCGGTGCAGCCGGTCGGATGGCCGAGCGCGATCGCGCCGCCGTTCGGATTCACGCGCTCGGGATTCGGCCCGCACGCCTTGTGCCAGGCGAGGACGACCGACGCGAAGGCCTCGTTCACCTCGAAGGTGTCCATCTGCTGGATCTTGAGGCCGGTCTGCGCGAGCACCTTCTGCGTCGCGGGGATCGGGCCCTTCAGCATCGTCACCGGGTCGACGCCGACGAGCGTGGTCGTCACGATGCGGGCGCGAGGCTTCAAGCCGGAACGCTTCACGCGCTCGGGCGACGCGAGCAACACGGCGGACGCGCCGTCCGAGACCTGCGAGGACGTGCCGGCCGTGTGGACGCCGCCGGCCTCGACCGGCTTCAGGGCGGCGAGCTTCTCCATCGACGTCTGGCGAAGACCCTCGTCGCGCGCGACGGTACGCATCTCGTCGGTGGGCTTTCCGTCCTCGGCGAGCACGGGCGCCTCGAGCGGGACGACCTCGCGCGTGAAGCGCCCCTCCTCCCACGCCTTGATGGCCTTCTCCTGGCTCTGGAGGCCGAAACGATCGGTGTCCTCGCGGGTGATACCGAACTCCTTCGCGATCATCTCGGCGCCCTGGAACTGCGACGCGAACGCAAAGTGGTCCCTGTACGACGGCGGCAGCGGGTGGCCGCCGGCCAGGTTCGATCCGAGCGGCACGCGCGTCATCATCTCGACCCCGCACGCGAGGACCAGGTCCTCGATGCCGGCGCCGATGAGGCCTGCCGCGAGCGACGTCGCCTGCTGCGAGGAGCCGCACTGGCTGTCGATCGTCGTCGCCGGCACTTCGAGCGGAAGGCCCTGCGCGAGCCATGCCGAGCGAGCGAGGTTGAAGGACTGCTCGCCCACCTGCGAGACGCAGCCGCCGACGATCTGGCCGATCTCCTTGGGATCGATCTTCGCGCGGGCGACGCATGCCTTCTGCACAGCGCCCAGAAGCGAGCCCGGATGGAGCCCCGCGAGGCCGCCCTTGCGGCGGCCGATGGGCGAACGAACGGCTTCGACGATGAACACTTCCTGCATTGGCGGAGAGCCTCCCGGCAGACGGTAGTGCCCGTTCGGGGGCAGCGTGTCGAGCCCGCGCCCGAGGGGCGTTTTCGGTTACCAATCGAGGGGCGATCTGGTAGGACCTCCCACCGCGCGACACATCGCGCTCGAGGGGGACCGTCCGAATGCCGCATGCTCGTTCGCGCGCGCTCGTCGCCGCGCTGGTGCTCGCAATCCCGGCCGCGGTCCACGCCGCATCCGACTATCCGACGAACGTCTGCGTCGCGAAGAAGCTCGCCGCCGCCGCCACCGCGTGCCGCGCCATCGTGAAGAACGACAAGGCGCAGAAGGGTTCGGTCCCGAAGCTCGTGAAGGTGTGGCGCAAGGCCGAGCGTAAGGCCACGAAGGCGGGCGTCGACTGCGCCGAGACCACCGCCACGGCGTCGGAGCTCGCGGCGGCCATCGGCAGCGCCACCGGCGCCTTCACCGGCGTGTTCGACGAGGTGAGCGGCTCGTGCCGGAAGCGCATCCGCAACGCCGCCGCGAAAGCGTGCGCGGCGCTGCTCGCGGCGGAGTCGAAGCTCGTCGCCGCGCCCGACGAAGACGGCGATCGCTCGACGCTCGGCGCCGCGCGCACCCAGGCGTTCGCCGACCTCGGCAGCGCGCTCTCGACGCTCGCCGGCAAGGGCTGCGTCCCGACCCGCGACGTCGCGGCGCTGACCGCGCACGTCGCCGACAAGGCGATCCTGGCGCTCGAGGTGTCGCCCAAGGTCCCGACCGACTGGACGCGGGTCGATCCACCGGCGTCGGTCATGTACGACGGCAGGGAGCTGCAGCCGATCTGCGCGCACGGCACGCCGTACGCGTACTGGGTGCGGCGCGGCACCGTGAACAAGCTCCTCGTCTACTACGAGGGCGGCGGCGCGTGCTTCGACCAGCTCACGTGCGGAAATCCCGTCTACGACAGCTCGGTCGAGGACGACGACAACCCCGGGCTCTACACGACCGGCCTCGGCGACGTGACGAACCCGGCGAATCCGTTCCGCGACTGGAACGCGGTCTTCGTCTCGTACTGCACCGGTGACATCCACTGGGGCGACGCGACCGTGACGTACGGGACCGGACCCGGGGCCGTCACGATCAACCACCGCGGCGCCGTGAACGGACGTGTCGTCGAGAAGTGGGCGCGGGAGCACTTCGTCGCGCCGGACGAGGTCTTCGTGTCGGGATCGAGCGCCGGCGCGTACGGCGCCATCTCGGGATCGACGTTCCTCATGGAGAAAGTCTACCGCGCCTCGCAGTTCAACGTCGTCGGGGACGCCGGCAACGGCATCGTCACGGACACGTTCGTCCAGACGCAGCTCCTCGGTTGGGGCATCGAGAACAACCTGCCGCGCTGGATCCCCGCCCTCGACGTACCGGATCTCCGCTCGCTCGACATCGCCGACCTCTGGGCGGCGGTCGCGAACTTCTACCCGCGGAATCGCTTCGCGCAGTACACCTCGGCCTTCGACGGCGGCAGCGGCAGCCAGACATTCTTCTACAACGTCATGGTGAACGTGGCCGACATCACCAAGTGGCTCAATTGGTGGGAGCAGTCCTGCGACTGGAACGCGAAGATGCGCACCCTCGCGCAGGACACGGCGGCGCGGGCTTCGAACTACCGGTACTACATCGGCGCCGGCGACCGGCACACGATCTGGGGCAGCAACAAGATCTACACCGACTCGAAAGGCGGCGTGCCTCCCTTCGTCGACTGGGTGCAGGCGATGCGCGCCGGCTCGTCCGCGTGGACGAACGTCGAGTGCACCGATTGCTCGCTGCTGGCGGAGGACTCGAACCCGATGATGCCGCCGTTCAATCCGGACGGGTCGGTGAGCTGTCCGGTGCCGTAGCGGGAGCCTGGTCCCTACCCTCGCGACCGAGCACCGACCCTATGGCCCGGGGCCCGCGACTCCGAGCATCCGGAGCTCCATCACCAGCTTCACGCCGAGCACGACAGCGCCGCCGACCACGCTCGCCGCGAGAGCGCTGCAGGCGCAGGCGTCGCTCGCGCGCCAGCGAACGCGTGCGCGCCGCCGGAGGGTTTGGCGTACGCGCTCGCGTCGCTGAGGGGCGTCGGTGACGCTGGCGAGCGTGGTCCCACCGAAATTCCGCCCCACTTCTTTCCCTTCTCCCCTCGGCCACCATGCGATCCATCCTGGATCGCCCGCCCACTCCCGAGAGCAATCGCTGCGCCAGCGGGCGCGCCACGTTGCGATGGGACTTTGGACGAGTGGAGGACCCGGGCTGCTGCGACGCGACGCATCAGATGCGTAACAGGCGTGCAGCGCGGAGGGCGCATGCCAATAGCTTGGCTCATGGCGGGAGCGCCGCCAGCCGATACGGTCAGGAGGAGCAATCGATGGCGTGGATCGGAGGCGCTCGGCGCGACGATGCGGAGTCGGGCGACTGGGGCGCCGAGGACACGATCGAGCTCACCGCGGCCCCGCTCCATCGATCCCGGCCCATCGGCGAGATGGCTGCGCTCGTGCTGGTCGTCGTCGCAGCGCTCCTCCCGTACCTGAACAGCCTGACGGGCGAGTTCGTCTTCGACGACATCGCGCTCGTGCTGCAGAACCCCAACCGCACGCCGGGCATGGGGCTCCTCGACTGGTTCACGCGCGTGACGGCGCCCGGACCGGTCTACCGGCCGCTGCCGATGGTCACCTTCGCGCTGAACGCGATGTACGGCGCGAGCCCGGTCGGCTACCACCTCGTCAACGTCCTACTCCACGTCGCCGCCAGCGCCGCGGCGTTCGACTTGGCCCTGCTCCTGGCCGGGGCGACGAACGTCGCCTTGCTGGCCGGCCTCCTCTTCGCGGTCCATCCGGTGCACACCGAGGCGGTCTCGAACATCGCGGGCCGTCCGGAGCTGCTGGCGGGACTCTTCAGCCTCGTGGCCCTCAGCTCGTTCGTGCGCGCCCGACGCGACGGTGCGACGCGGCTCTGGGACGTCGTCGCGTGCGCAGCGCTCGCTGCCGGCACGTTCTCGAAGGAGAACGCGTTCACGGTGCTCCCGCTGCTGGTTCTCGTCTACGCGTGGATCCGACCGGCGGACCGCCGCTGGCTCGTACTGGCGCCATACGTCGCCGTGGCCGCCGTGTGCCTCGCCGTCCGCCATGCGGTGGTCGGGTCGCTCGTGCTCGCCGCCCTGCCCCCCCGCATCGACAATCCGCTCGCGCACGTCGGCACGCTCGACCGGCTGCGCACCGCCGCCGTCATTTTGCAAGACTATCTCGCGGTGCTCGCGGTGCCGATGCGACTCTCGGCCGACGAGGGTTTCAATCAGATTCCCGTCGTCGAGTCGTGGGGCGACCCGAGGTTCCTCGCGGCAATGGCCGTTCTCTGCGCACTCGCCGCGGGCGTGTACGTGGCCGTGCGGAAGCGCCGGGGCGTCGTCGTCGTGGGCGCGCTCTTCGGTGCGATCGCCCTCAGCTTGACGGCGAACGTGCTCTTCCCGATCGGGACCAACAAGGCCGAGCGCCTTCTCTACCTGCCGTCGTTCGGCTGGTGCCTCGCGATCGGGTGGCTCGCCGCGGCGTGGGCGGAGGAGTCGCGATCGCGGACGCGCGTCTTCGTGGTCGTCGGCCTCCTCCTCGCCGGGCGGACCTTCGTGCGCAACCTCGACTGGCGGACGAACGTCACGTTCTTCACGGCGACCGCCGAGGCGTCGCCCGGCAGCGCGCGCGCCAACAAGAACGCGGGCTCCATCTACGCCATGTCGAGCGACTGGGCCGCCGCGCGCGAGCACTACGCACACGCGCTCGACATCGACCCGACGTACGCGCTCGCGGCCCTCGGCCTGGGCGGCGTCGCCGCGGCGCAAGGGGCCTCCGGCGAGGCGGCCACCTGGTACGCGAAGGCGGCCGCGCTCGATTCGACGCTCGTCGTGGCGCATCTGTACCTGGGCCAGACGCTGCTCCAGACGGGAGATCTCCGCGGCGCGGAGGCTGCGTACCGAACGGGCGTCGCCGCGTCGCCGGGAGACCCGCAGCTCGTCCTCGGGTTCCTCGGGGCGCGCGTCGCTCAGAACGACCCCGAGGCCCGCCGCCTCGCCGAAGAGATGCAGCGGCTGCAGCCGGGCTCGGCCGAGATGGCCGACGCGATCGCAAAGGCGCGCCTGCGCTACGCCCTCCCATAGCGGCGCAGCCGCGGTCTACGTTCCCTCGCGGCGGAACTTCTCGAGCCACTGCCGCTGCGCGTCCTGGTTCTCGTCCGGCTTACCCGGAACCTGGATGCCGCGCTCGACCGCCGGGCGCTCGCGGATGCGATCGCGCCACCGCTGCAGGTTGGGGAGGTCGTCGATCGTGACGTCGGCCCAGAAGTGGATGCGCACCCACGGCCAGGTCGCGATGTCGGCGATGGAGTACTCGTCGCAGAGGTAGTCGCGACCCCGGAGCTGCTTGTCGAGGATGGTGTAGAGCCGCTTCACCTCGTCGGTGTATCGCTTGATCGCGTACTCGATGCGCTCCGGCGCGTAGCGCACGAAGACGTGCGCCTGTCCCTGCATCGGGCCGACACCCGACATCTGGAACATGAGCCACTGCAGCACGCGCGAGCGCTGCTTCGGATCCTTCGGCAGGAGCGCGCTGCCCGTCTTCTCGGCGAGGTAGATGAGGATGGCGCCCGACTCGAAGACGGCGAAGTCGCCGTTGTCGTGGTCGACGATCGTCGGGATGCGGCTGTTCGGGTTGAGCTTCTCGTACCACGGCTCCTTCTGCTCGTTTTCCTGGAGCTGGATCGCGCGCACCTGGTACGGCAGGCCCAGCTCCTCGAGCATGATGGAGACCTTGTGGCCGTTCGGCGTCGGGGCGGTGAAGAGCTCGATCATGGCGTCCCTCACGTCTTGGCGGAGGGCCGAGCCGAAACGAGCTCGTGCCAGCGCAGGAGGTGCGTGCACTCGCGCGGGACGCGCGTGCTGGTCACTCGTCCCCAGTCGATCCCGCACAGCGCGGTGATGTCGGCGATCGTGAAGCGCTCCCCGGCGACGTAGGTGCGGCTCGCGAGCTCGCCGTCGAGCCACTTCATGCGCGCGAGCGCGTGCGTACGACACGCCTCGCCGTACGCCGGCACCTGCTCGACGCGGCCCTTGAAGTAGTCGTGCGTGTGCACGAACACGTTGGCGATCGGGTGGAAGATCTCGAGCTCCATCCGCCGCTGCCACATCTCGACCAGGGCGCGATCCTTCGCGTCGATGCCCATGAGCGGCGGCTGCGGATGTGTCTCCTCGAGGTAGCGACAGATGGCGACCGTCTCGGCGATACACGTGCCGTCGTCGAGCTCGAGCACCGGAACGCGTCCGAGAGGGTTCCGTGCGCGGAACTCGGGCGTGTAGTTCTCCTTGGCGAGAAGGTCGACCTGGACGACGGGGATGTCGAGGCCCTTCTCGGCGATGAACAGGCGCACACGGCGGGGATTGGGGGCGGTCTTCGTGTCGTAGAGCTTCATCGGCCCTCTCGGATCAATCGTAGCCGCCGCGCACCCAGCCGCTGCGCCGGCGCGGCGGCTCCTGCTGTTGTTGCTGCGGCGGCAGCGTCGGCTGCGTGGCCGGGTTCTGGTCGGGAACGATGACGGTCGTCGCGCCGGTCGTCGGATCGGTCACGACGGTCCGCGGCGGCGGCGGGTAGCGCGACGGGACGGGCGGCGGCATCTGCGCGTCGCCCTGCGGCTGATACGTCCCCTGCGGCTGATACCCGCCCTGCGGCGGGTAGCCCGGATTCGACGGCGGCGGGAAGGCGGCCTGCGGTGGCGCCTGCGGCGGAAAGCCACCCTGCTGATAGACGGGTTGTTGCGCCGCCGGTTGCGGTGCATCCCACGACGACGGCGTGCGAGTCGGATAGGCCTGCGCGGGGAGACCGCTCGGCGGAGAGGCCGGCTGCGGCGCGATCTGCGTCGGAGCGATCTGCGCTGGCGGGGGCATCTGATCGGCTTGCGGCGGCGCCGGCTGCCCGCCGACCCACACCTTCGTCACCGGCTCTTCGTATTGGAGCTCCACCTTCTTCTTGCCGCAGCCCGCGAGCGCGACGCCCAGGCCCACCAGCACCACCACCATCCGCTGCATCATGATGCGCCCCTATCGGTTCACGCGGCCTCGGGAAACCTCACGTATTCGTCGATCAGCAGGTGGGCCAGCGCCGTCGGCTCCGGACGCAGCCCACCGATGCGCCCACGGGCGCGGAGATCCTCCACCAGCCGATCGAGTATGTGGTCGAGATCGAGATCGTCGCGGTGCTCGCGCCAGGCGCGTCGCTCGGCCTCGTCGGCGAAGCAGTAGGCCTTCCAGGAGATCGAGAACCGGATCTCGTCCCAGCGGTAGCGCGCGACGATCGTGGCGCCGTCACGAAGCGCCCACCGCCCGCCGTCCCACACGAGCTGCATGCCGGGATGCATCCGCGGCATCGGGCCGTCGGTGTGCACGGGATCGACGCCGTGGAAGACGCTGTCCGTGTCGAGGATGATCCCGCTGTTCGCGCGCGCCGGAATCGTCTGGCAGGGGCCGCTCCGGCCGTCGGGGTAGAAGGCGAATTCGCCGCCGCGGCAGTCGTTGAACCAGCCGACCGCCGTCGTGATCGGCATGCGGTGCTCCTCGAACAGACCCGAATGGTGCATCACCACCATGAGCCATTGTGGATGGCGCTTGCGGTTGGCGCCGCGGAACTCGGGCACGTCGGTGTGCACCGCGAGCTCTTGTCCGGCGACGAGGAGGTTCGCGTAGACGATCGCCGGCTCGATGACGGGCCGCCCGTGGATGGCGCGGGCCGCCTCGACGAAGCCCTCGTAACGCAGGAACGGCTCGATGCCATCGATGCAGGTCTCGTCGCCGTACGCGTACGACTCGCGGAAGTAGTTCGTGCGGGCGCCGAGGCTCTCGGTCGAGTCGCGCCGCCCGGAGCGACCCCCGGTCTTGAGGAAGTTCATCACCGCGTCGTGCCGCTGGAAGAGGCCCTGTCCGATCTCGGCTTCGGACGCCTCCTGCGAATACATGCCGTAGGTGCCGAACCGTTCGCAGAGGGCGACCATCGCATCCGCTTGCGAGCGCGGCAGCAAGGGATCGAACACGCGGTAGACGGCCGTCGCCATGGGTCCCATTCGACCGGACGGCAAGGTAGCCCGATCGGCGAGGGACGCCAACCGGGGGCCATGCTTCGGGCCGCCACCCTTTCCGTCGCAGTATCGCGTGTGACAGTATCCGCCGCATGCTGCGTTCCCGTCTCCGCTTCGGCATCTTTGCGGCCCCCTTCCACTCGACCGACGAGAACCCCACCATCTCGCTGCAACGGGATCGGGAGCTCATCCAATGGCTCGACGAGCTCGGCTTCGACGAGGCCTGGATCGGCGAGCACCACTCGGCGGGCTACGAGATCATCGCCTCGCCCGAGCTCTTCATCGCCGACGTCGCGGCGCGCACGCAGCGGATCAAGCTCGGCACGGGCGTGGTCTCGCTCCCCTACCACCAGCCGCTCATGGTGGCCGACCGCATGACGCAGCTGGATCATCTGACGCGCGGCCGGACGATCTTCGGCGTCGGGCCGGGGCTCTTGCCGTCGGACGCGATGATGCTCGGCATCGACCCGCGCAACCAGCGCGACATGATGACCGAGTCGCTCGAGGTGATCATCCGCCTCTTGCGCGGCGAGGTGGTGACGAAGAAGACTTCGTGGTTCGAGCTGCGCGAGGCGAAGCTGCAGCTCGCTCCCTACACGCGGCCGCACCTCGAGATCGCGGTCGCAGCGTCCGTGTCGCCGTCGGGCCCGCGGACGGTCGGGCGGTGGGGCATCTCGATGCTGTCGCCGGCTGCGACGTCGACCGGCGGCTTCAACGCGCTGGCGCACCACTGGGGTCTCGTCGAGGAGACCGCGCGTGAGCACGGCACGACCGTGTCGCGCTCGGGTTGGCGCGTCGCGGGTCCCGTCCACATCGCGGAGTCGCGCGAACAGGCACGCAAGGACGTGCGCTTCGGCCTTCCCGCCTGGCTCTACTACTTTCAGAAGGTCGTCGCCCTCCCCGGCGTCCCGGAGACGGGTGACATGGACTACTGCCTCGACGCGATGGTCGATGCGGGCTTCGTCGTGTGCGGCACGCCGGACGATCTCTCCGCGCAGATCGGACGGCTCGAGGAGCAGACCGGCGGCTTCGGCGCCTTCCTCGTCACGGCGCACGACTGGGCGAACCGCGAGGCGACACACCGGAGCTACGATCTGATCGCGCGCCACGTGATGCCGCGCTTCCAGGACGCCAACGCGTGGACCAAGCGCTCGATGCACTGGGTGCAGGAGAACCGCACGCCGTTCCTCGCAGCGGCGACTCAAGGCATCGTGGAGGCGATCCAGAAGGACGCGGAGCGGCACGCGAAGGCCGCGAGCTGAGCGGGCGGCGGGTCACCGACGTCCCTAGTGCACCGCCGTCGAGATGCGCTCAAGCATTCGACGATGGGATCGGATGATTGCGTTGGCGGGTTTCGTCCAGGCGAACGGGGTCGGGTTCTTCTTCCAGGCGTGCATGTAGGCGTTGAG
>Ga0187894_10000390_pt1 | contig 59494 bp, 55 predicted proteins | sample GBC1701081metaG_FD_136650 | JGI IMG/M metagenome (GOLD analysis project Ga0187894, IMG submission 136650) | White microbial mat communities from a lava cave in the Kipuka Kanohina Cave System on the Island of Hawaii, USA - GBC170108-1 metaG ...
ACTGACGATGTTTGGCCTCGGAGTGTCTGCTAAGCCCTTGATGAAGAGTCCTTTTTGCGAGTCGAAAAGATGTGTGAATCTGACAGCCCAACGGGGGAGAGGGAGGGACCCAATGCGCAAGCATTGGGAGGGTGAGGGGGAACCGGCCGCGACGCTTCCCTACAATTCACCCGATTTGCGCATCAGGTCCCCCTCACCCTAACCCTCTCCCCCGCAGGGGAGAGGGGATCTTGGATAAAGACGGTTCGTGATCACTCTCGAAAACATCATCATGCGCTTCGGCGGCCTTCATGCCGTCGACGATGTGAGCTTTGCCATCGAAAAGGGCGTGATCACCGGTCTCATTGGTCCCAACGGTGCCGGCAAGACGACGCTTTTCAACATCATTGCCGGCCGCCTCTTCCCGACATCGGGCCGGGTGCTCCTGGAAGGCGAGGACATCACGCGCCTCGCCCCGCATGAGAGGAGCCGCAAGGGCCTCGCCCGCACCTTCCAGATCCCGCATGAATTCGGTGCCCTGACCGTGCTCGAGAATCTCATGGTCGCCGGCGATACAAGCCAGGGCGAGAGCGCTTTCAACGCCGTGTTGCGTCGCAGCCTGTTCCGCCGTGAGGAGCGCGCCGTCTACGAGCGCGCCCGCGACACGCTCGATTTTCTCGAGCTCAAGCATGTCACGACCGAGAAGGCCGGCAATCTGTCGGGCGGCCAGAAGAAGCTGCTCGAGCTCGGCCGCAGCTTGATGCGCGAGCCGCGTCTCATCCTGCTCGATGAGATCGGCGCCGGCATCAACCGCACACTGCTCGGCAAGATCTCAGAGAAGATCAAGCTGCTCAATGCCGAGCGCGGCTACACGTTCTGCCTCATCGAGCATGATCTCGACTATGTCTCGCGGCTCTGCGACGATGTCATTGTGATGGCGCAAGGCGCTGTGCTGACCCGTGGCACGATCGAGGAGGTGCGGCACGACGAGCGCGTCATCGAGGCCTATTTCGGCGGCGGCAAGTATGAGGTCGGGACGTGAGCGCCCTCCTCGTCATCGACGGACTGACGGCCGGCTATGGCGGCCTGCCCATCATCGATAATATCAATCTGATCGTTGCGCCGAGCGAGATCGTGCTCATCATCGGGCCGAACGGCGCCGGCAAGTCGACGGCCATCAAATCGGTCTTCGCGCTGACCAGCATCATCTCCGGATCGATCCGCTTTGGTGACCGGGAGATCACCGGCATCGCAACGCAGAAGCTGGTGCCGATGGGCATCGCCGCCGTGCCGCAATCGCGCAATATCTTCCCGTCCCTGACGGTGAGGGAAAATCTCGATATAGGCACCTATGCCGCTCCGCCCCACGACCGGGCGGAAGTGGAAGAGCGCGTGCTCACCCTCTTTCCCGACCTCAAACAGAAGCTCGACCAGCCGGCAGGCGAATTGTCGGGTGGCCAGCGCCAAATGGTCACCTTGGGCCGCGCTTTGATGAGCGAGCCGCGTTTACTATTGCTCGATGAGCCGACGGCTGGCCTTTCGCCCGCTTATCTCGAGCGCATTTTCGATCTCATCCTCGACATCCGCAAGGCCGGCGTCACCATCCTCATGGTCGAGCAGAACGCCAGGCAGGCGCTGAGCATCGCCGACCGCGCCTATGTCCTCGTCAATGGGCGCAATTTCGCTTCCGACACCGGCGCCAACCTCCTCGCCAGTGACGAGATCCGCCGCTCCTTCCTGGGAGGCACTCGCCCCTCATGATGGAGTTCATCAATTTCTATCTGATCCCCGGCCTCGCTCTGGGCTCCATCTATGCCTTGGGCGCCATCGGCATCTCGATGATCTTCGGCATATTGCGCTTTGCCCATTTTGCCCATGGCGATGTAATGACGCTCGGCGCCTATGGCACGCTCACCGCCGTGTGGCTGTCGGGCCTCCATCCCTTGCTGGCGCTGCCTGTCGGCATCGTCCTCGCCGTCGCGGCGGTGCTGCTGGCCGACAAGATCTTCTACAAGCCCTTGCGCGACCTGCCGACCATCTACACGGTGATCGCCTCCTTCGGCGTGGCGCTGATCTTTCGTTCGCTTATCCAGCTCATCTGGGGGAGCCAGAACCAGGTCTTCATCCGCGGCGTGCAGAAGCCGCTCGTACTCTTTGATATGATTCGCGTTTCAGCGCTTCACCTGGAAGCGATCGCGATCATCGTCATCGCCGCGGTCGCGCTGCATTACTTCCTGACACGGACGAAGACCGGACGCTCGATGCGCGCCGTCTCGGACAATCCGGAGCTCGCCCGCGTCGCCGGCCTCGACACCGAGAAGGTGGTGCGCTCGACCTGGATCATCGGCGGTAGCCTTGCCGCCATTGCTGGCGTGCTCGCGGGTCTCGACACCAACATCCAGCCCAATCTCGGCTGGAACCTCATTTTGCCGATGTTCGCCGCGACGATCCTGGGCGGCATCGGCAAGCCCATGGGCGCGCTCCTCGGCGGCATGGTCATTGGCTTGATCGAGGAGCTTTCCGCCTATCCCTGGATCACGGACGAGCCCCTGATCAATCCGGGCTACAAGTCGGCGACCGCCTTCCTGATCATGGTGATCCTGCTCATCTTCCGCCCGCAAGGCCTGCTCAAGGGGAGGCTCCTCTGATGGACCCGGTAGGCCTTCTCTTTTATCTGGTCGCCTTCCTCATCGCCGGCGGCATCTATGCCATTCTCTGCCTCGCCCTCAATGTGCAATGGGGCTATGGCGGCCTGTTCAATGCCGGCATCGCGGGCTTCTTCGCGGTCGGCGCCTATACGTCGGCGCTGCTGACCGCGGCACCGGCGCAAACTCATCTCGGCGGCTATGAGCTGCCTGTGCCCATTGGCATCCTCGCTTCCGCTTTGACTGCCGGAATCACCGGCTGGGCGGTGGCCAAGATCTGCATCAGGCTCAAGAGCGATTATCTCGCCATGGCCTCGATCGGCATCGCCGAGATCCTGCGCATGGTGATCGTCAACGAGGACTGGCTCACCAATGGCAGCCTCGGCATCACCAATGTCCCGCGCCCCTTCGACGGCCTGCTCCAGGGCCGCGACGCGGATATCCTCTATCTCGTCGTCGTCTGGCTCATCGTCGGCCTCGTCTATCTGATCTGCAACCGTCTCTATGACAGTCCCTGGGGCCGCACCTTGCGCGCCGTGCGCGACAACGAGGACGCGGCTCGCGCCGTCGGCAAGGACGTCGATTCCTTCCGGCTGCAGACCTTCGTCATCGGCGCGGCGATCATGGGGGTAGCGGGCGCGCTCAGCGCTCATTATTTCCGCTTCCTGTCGCCCGAGGCGACCGAGCCCTTGCTCATCACCTTCCTCACCTGGGTCATGCTCATGGCGGGCGGTAGCGGCAACAACAAGGGCGCCATCATCGGCGCGCTCGCCGTCTGGGGCATCTGGTCGATGACCGAGATTCTGACCAACCGCCTGCCGGCCGAGTTCGCCACACGATCGTCCTATATCCGCATGCTGCTGATCGGTTTACTTTTGCAGTTCGTTCTGCAGAGATATCGCTCAGGCCTCATCCCCGAGCGCTCGCCGCCCGGCATCGCTTTCGACAAGGACCACGACAAGACCCATGGCTGACTGGATCAAACGCTTCTCGCTCACCGGCAAGACGGCGCTCGTCACCGGCGCCAGCAAGGGCATCGGTCTCGACATCTGCAAGGTGCTGGCCGATGCCGGCGCCGACATCGCCGCCGTCGCCCGGGATGAGAAAGGTCTCGCCGAGGTGAAGACGGCGGTCGAGGCCCAGGGGCGCAAATGCGTGACCATCGCCGCCGATCTCGCGACCGCGCAAGGCCCGGTCGAGGCGACGAAGACCGCTCTCAAGTCCTTCGGCACCATCGACATATTGGTGAACAATGCCGGCATCGCCCTGATCGACACGCTGCTCGAGGCCAAGGTCGAGGACTGGGACCAGACCATGGCGGTCAATCTGCGCGCACCCTTCCTGCTCGCCAGGGAGCTGGCACCCAGGATGATCGCCCAGCGCTCGGGCAAGATCATCAATATCTCGTCTCAGGCCGGCGTCGTCGCCATTGACGGCCATGCCGCCTATTCCGCCTCCAAGGGCGGCCTCAACATGCTGACCAAGGTCATGACCTCCGAATGGGCGAAGCACAATATCCAGACCAACGCCATTTGCCCGACGATCATCTTGACGCCCATGGGCGAGCAGGTCTGGGGCGATCCGGCCAAGGGCAAGCCGATGCTCGACAAGACGCCGCTCGGCCGTTTCGGCAAGCCGCAGGAAGTGGCCGATTGCGTGCTCTATCTGGCCTCGCCCGCTTCCGACCTCGTCTGCGGCGAGACCATCCTGATCGACGGCGGGTTCACGTCGCTTTAGGCTTCAACCAGATCAGGTTGAAGCAGCATGACCCCTGCGCAAGCTACCGTTGCCGGAAAACCCGATTGAACTCGAAACGCTCAAGAACTTCGGCCCGTAGCTGACCGCTGTCAGGGTGCTTACAGTGAACCACGAGCGCACCTTCGCGAGGCACAATCACCGAAGGCACCTGCAAGAGTAGCGTCGTGCCACTGTCATACCAAGCTCCGCCGCGACTGGCTGCCACCATTGAAGCGGGAATCGCGTCCCAGCCTCGCGGAAGATCCGCTGACGTGAGTATAGTCCGCTGTTTCCAAACCGTATCTGGAAACTCGATCCGCACCAGATAGCGATTTAAAGGCAGGCCCCCATCATTCAAGTGAGCAGCTGTCTCCAAGACGGCCAGCGCAATTGTGGGTGCGGCATAGAGCACATACTGACCTTCCTGGTTCCAGCGACCGGGGTATTTGGCGGCGCCTGCGCCACTGAGGTCGTCAGCGGTGAATTCAGCGGTCGTGCTAGCTATGCGCCAAAGGGTAGCCATTTAAAGGTAGGCGCCACTCGCAAGAGCTCCAAGGACACGCTTGACCATTTCCCGTCCAGCAGGCTGGTCCAGGATCTCTATTGGAGCATGCCCGGCCAATGCGGGTTGCGGGATCTGAATCCAGTCCCCAAACCATTTGCGGATATCGACCGTCTTGCGGTCTTCAGCCGGGAGCAATTTTTCAGCGATTTCGAGCAATTCCTCGAGATCGCTGATCGCGTATCCGGCACTGCCCGTAAACGCCTTTTTTGCGCGCAGCTTCTTCTTGAAAGTCGCAGGCGGAATGCCAAGAGCCGATTGGAACAGCGTCATGGAGACGCCCAACTGCTGTTGCAGGCGTATAGCTTCCTGCGCGGGGACGCCTTCACGTTGGCGCGTGACTTTTTCCATGGTGGTGTAGAAGACAATACGGTACTTTTCAGGGAAGCCCTCTTCCCCCGGCGCTATCGCCTTCTCCTTCCTCCCCTGAACCTTGCCACCCGCGAAAACGTAAGCTCTTCGTGCGGTGACATCTTTGCCGGGTCCCGTCTTTCGAGGGGCATTCATGGCTCACTCCTTGGCTACATAGAGCCAGAATATAGGCTCTTTGGAGCCAAAGACAAGCCGATGCTCGACAAGACGCCGCTCGGCCGTTTCGGCAAGCCCCAGGAAGTGGCCGGCTACGTGCCCTATCTCGCTTCTCCCGCCCCCGACCTCGTCTGCGGCGAGACGATCCTGATCGACGGCGGGTTCACGTCGCTTTAGACGGGCGCTTCACTCACGGCCGTTCGGCTCATCGGACAAGCGAGACTCCTTCGTGAAATGATCCATCGCGGCATAGTGGGCCGCATCGTCATATCTCCGGCTGCTGTAGAAAACGGCGACCATGAGACCAATGCCGAGAGCGAAGGAGGCAATGACGCCGAAGATCAAGGCTGCCACACCGTTTCCGGTAAGACCGTCGAAACCGCCCAGGATGTAGGTCGCAAGAAGCACCAGCACGGACAGAACCAAAGTCGCGATCACGGTCACAGGAATCGACTGTTGCGTGAGAAAGTCCTGGCTCGGTCTGTAGGGTGAAACCGGATCGTGATTGAGCGTCATGGGAGGCTCCTTTATCGGCAAGTGATATCCATACAATATTGGTGCACCTTGCTCGCAATCAAAGATAATCCGATAAAATGTATGGATTAACTCCATGCAATATGAGGTGCTGCAGGAGAGGAGGAATTCCCATAATTTGCACGCTCTTGACCGCATCGAGAGCTCCATACAATACTTCTGCTGCTGGAGATCCTGGAAAAATCGAGGCCATAAGATTGCATGGATTGGATCCCTACAATATCGGAATGGTCCGGGCCGGTCTATCTGCGCGTCGTGGAGGCCCTGACCTCCGACATCGCCAGCGGGCGGCTGGTGCGCGGCCAGCAATTGCCGACACATCGCGCGCTGGCTGAGGCGCTCGACATAGATCTGACGACGGTCACGCGCGCCTATGGCGAAGCGCGGCGGCGTGGCTTGATCGAAGCGCGCGTGGGGCAAGGCACCTTTGTGTCGGAGACGACCGCGCGCGCGGCTGCGAACATCCCTTTTCCGGTCAAGATCGATCTTTCGATGAATGTGCCGCCGCAGCCGGTCGAGGCCAATCTCGATATGCGCATTGCCAAGGGATTTGCGTCGCTTCAGAGCAAGGCCAGCTTTTCGGCCTTCCTGAACTATCAGCGGCCGGGCGGCAGCGATGAGGAACGCGAGATCGCGGCCAGCTGGCTGCGCGAACGCATACCGGAGGCGAGCCCTGAGCGTGTCGTCATCTATCCGGGAAACCAGGCCATCCTGTTCAACGCGCTGCTGTCGCTCACCTCCCCCGGCGACGTCGTCCTGACCGAGGCGCTGACCTATCCCGGGATCAAGGCGGCAGCCGCGAAACTGGGTGTCCGTCTCATCGGTGTCCCGATGGATAAGGATGGCGTCCTCCCCGATGCGCTGATGAGCGCCTGCCGCCAACACCAGCCTAAAGCGGTCTATCTCACACCGACGCAGCATAATCCGACGACGGTCACGCTCAGTGCCGAGCGCCGCAAAGCCGTGGCTGATAGCATATCCGCGAGCGGGATATTCCTCATTGAGGACGATGCCTATGGTCTCCTGGAGCCATCGGTGGCGCCCATCGCGAATCTGATCCCCGAGCGGACCTATCTCGCCGTCGGCCTGTCGAAGTGCATAGCACCTGCGCTTCGCGTGTCCTTCCTGCTCGTGCCCGACGCGACCGGAGAACAGGCGATGCGGAGCAGCCTTCAGGCAACGGCTCAAATGCCGCCGAGATTGATGGTGGCGCTCGTCGCGCATTGGTTGAAGGCAGGCATTGCCGAAGAGATCGTCTCCGCGATTCGCAACGAAGCCGCCGGTCGCCAGAACCTCGCCAGGAAGATACTGAAGGGGATATCGTTCGCGAGCCGACCAAGCGCGCATCATCTATGGCTGTCATTGCCGCGCCACTGGAATGCGTCGAGCTTCGCCTCCCACATTCTCCGGGCCGGTCTGACCGTCGTCGCGAGTGACGCATTCGCGGTGGAACAACCTGCGCCGCAGGCGGTGCGCGTTTCGCTGGGCGCCGCGCGCAACCGCGCCGAACTCGTTCAGGCTCTGGAGCTTCTCGCTGCCACAGTGAATTCGCCACCTTCAATGGATCAGATCGTATAGGTCTTAGAGCGCGCCGCCGGGCCGCTTCGGCAAGCCGCGGGAGCTGGCCGGCATCGTTGCCATTGGCGGTCATGCCGGCTATTCTATCTCGCCTCTCCCGCTTCCGATCTCGTCTGCGGCAAGACGATCCTCATCGACGGCGGGCTCGCCTCAGACCCCTCCTTGTGATTTTTGTGCCGGCTTCGTTCGACAACTGATTCTCAAGGGTGTTGCAATGGCTAAGAAAATCAAGCTGAACCGGTTGCGCCTCAAAGAGGCCGGCAGATCGGCCGACAAATACCTTTATTATGACAAGAAGGATATGACGGTCGCCTGGCCGACGCAGCGTGCGAAGGTCAGGCAGGATCTGGTCGAGATATCGACGGCGGCCGATATCGAAGCGATGTCGAAATATGACTGGATCTGCGACAGCCAGAAAAATGGCCGCCATACCCGTTTTCGGCGGATCATAGGGAATTCCGGATATCGTGGACCGCGCCTCGTCAGTGAAGGCGACTCGTGGTTCCTTCACCCGCTCCTCCTGGATGTCATCGACCATCTGCTGCGGGGCAGGAATCCGCTGGCCGTGTGGAGCACCGACTGCGCCGCGGACACGCTGAGCACCATGTGGAAGGATCGCAAGACCCGGGGCGAATATTGGAACCACATCTTCTGGAGCATTCCGCGCCCCACGATCATGCTGCTCAGTGCCGGCGGCAATGACCTTCTGGGCGAAGGCAAATTATATTTCCTGCTGAATGACTATAGGCGGGGAATGACGGCCGAGGACCTGGTCAACAAAACCGAGGTTTCGAAGGTCTTGCCGCCGATCATGAACTTGTTCTCTGCAGTTCTGTCTGAGCTCGAACGGGACTTCCCAAGGATGCGCCTCATCGCACATGGCTATGACTATCCGCGACCGATGAACGACATATGGATCGGTCAACCCATGCAGCGGCGCAGAATTCCCGCTGGCCAGTTGCAGCGCGCCGTGGTCAAGATCCTGATGGATATGTACAACACCACGCTGCAAAGCACCTTGGCGAACTTCTCCCATGCCACCTACGTCAATCTGAGAGGCGTGGTGCCGGCCAGTGAATGGGATGATGAAATACATCCTAACGACAACGGCTTCGCAAAAGTCGCCGCGAAGATACGGACAGCCATAAACAATCTCTGATCAACGATGATCGCCGCCAAGGCCGCCCGATACTTTAAGTTGCCGTAACCGCGCTAGTTTGTCTCTCCGAAAGGCTTGATGTCCGTGGCGATATCTCCCAGCGCGCGCTTCCGCGCCAGTCCGCGGTCGCGGTCGGAGACATGGATTAGTCCCGCGATCCGGCGCAGCAGCATGTCCTCGTAAGGGTCGATGTGACCGTCCGAATAGGCGACCTTCCACATCATCTCGATGATGCCGGCACGCTCATCGCCGCTCAGGCGGTCGTTGATCTCGCGCGTGAAGGAATAAAACTGGGTCGACTGCTCGACCGCCCGTTCCGCCGCTTCGATCAGCGAAGTGACAGCCTGAGGCGCCAGATCGAACCTGTCGGCGAGCAGCCGCGCGATAGTCGCCCGCTCGGCGGCATCGAAATTGTCATCCATGCGCGCCGCTTCGATCAAGAGGGCCGCAACCGCGTGTTCGACCTCCTTGGGGCTCTTGTCCAAGGCCGGTGCGGCACGGCCGCTGAGGATATCAAGCAGACGATCGATCATGGAGCCTCCGAATTACAGGCAGGCCGTAATCCCTTCATGTGGAGAAATTACGATGGCAGGGGAGATCTTACCGCATTACCGTGCGTTCGTCGCCAGCCGGCGCTCCAGGCGGCGCGACAGATCGGTCAACGGATAGCAGATGGCGAAATAGATCAGCGCCACCATCCCGTAGACCAGGAAGGGCTGGAAAGTCGCATTGGTCACGATCTGGGCGGTCCTCGTCAGCTCATGGTAACCGACGATCGAGGCAAGGGCCGTGCTCTTGACCAGTTGGACGAGGAAACCCACGGTGGGCGGTATGGCGATGCGCATGGCTTGCGGCAGGATGACGAGGCGCAACTGCGCCAGGTAATGCAGCCCGAGGCTGGAGCTGCCGTCCCATTGGCCGCGCGGTATGGACTCGACGGCGCCACGCCAGATGTCGGTGAGGAACGCGCTCGAATAGAAGGTTAGGCAGACCGCAGCGGCAAGCCAGGCCGAAACATCGATGCCGAGCCGTGGCAAGCCGAAATAGACCAGGAAAAGCTGCATCAGCAGCGGCGTGCTTTGGAACAGCTCGACATAGAGGGCGATGGTCCTTTGGACCCATTTGCCGAAGCCGAAGCGAAGCACGAGCAGGACCAGCGCCAGGATCCCGCCACCGGCAAAGGCAATCGCCGAAAGCAACAGGGTCCAGCGCCCGGCCAGCAGGAGATTGCGCGCTATGTCCCAGAGCGTGAAGTCGTTCACGGCGTCCGCCCGGCAAACAGGCTGCGTCCGGCGAGTGCCAGCAATCGCCGCAGCAGCAAAGCGAGGATCAGATAGATGACCGTGACGACGAGATAGGTCTCGAAGCTGCGGAAATTGCGCGACTGGATGAGATCGGCCACATGGGTCAGATCGACGACGGCGATCTGCGAGACCACGGCCGATTCGAGCATCGTGATGGTGATCTGTCCGACGAGAGCGGGATAGACAGTCGCCAAGGCCTGCGGCAGCACGATGAGCCCGAACACGCCAAGCCCATGCAGACCCATCGCCCGGCCGGCCTCGGCCTGGCCTGGCGGCACTGCGTCCAATCCCGCCCTGATGATTTCGATCGCATAGGCGGCGAGATTGATGATCATCGCCAGGGCCGCGGCCATGAGAGCGCTGAGCCTCAAGCCCAGACTCGGCAGACCGAAGAAGATGAAGAACATCTGCACGATGAAGGGCGTGTTGCGGATCAGCTCGACATAACCAGTAATCAGCCGCCGCACCCAGTCGTTCTTGCTGCGTGCGGCGGCGGCACCGGCGATGCCCAAGGCAATACCGGCAACCGATGCAAGAGCGGTCAAGCCGAGCGTGACCGCTGCGCCTTCCAGGAATAGACCGAGATACTGGACCAGCGCTCCGAAATCGAGCTGATAGCCCATGCGCTAGCTTAAAGCTCGGGCGGCAGCGGAATGAACAGCCATTTCTTGGAAATGCCGTCGAGCGTCCCGTCCTTCTTCATCTGTGCAATCGCCTCGTCGATCTTCGCCAGCAAGCGGTCCTCGCCCTTGTTGATCGCCATGGCCGAGGGCGAGTTCAGCAGCTGGAATTTCGATTCCGGTTGGCTTTCCGGCCGCTTGGCCAGGACCGCGGCGCCGACATCGTTGCCGACCACCATCAGCTGCACCTGGCCCGAAAGAAACGCCGAGATCACGCCATTATAATCGCTGAAGCGCTGGATATCGGTGCCTTCAAGCGCCACTTCGGTCAGCGAAGTGTCCTCGAGCGTGCCACGGTTGACGGCGACGGATTTGCCCACGAGATCAGCCGGCCCCTTCACCGCCAGCGCCTTGGGGCCGATGACGTCGATCGAATAGGGTGCATAGGGTGCCGTGAAGGCCACGACCTTCTTGCGCTCGTCGCTCACCCCCACGCTGACCAAAAGATTGAGCTTGTGCTCGGTGAGCGAGGGGATGCGGTTCTGCCCGGTGATGCCGGTGAGCTCCGGCGTCACGCCGAGAGACTTCGCCAGGGCATTGATCACATCGATATCATAGCCCTGCGGCTTGAGATCGGGACCCGCCGAGGAGAAAGGTGGAAAGTCCTCGAATATGCCGACCTTGATGACGCCGGCCTTGGTGATGTCGTCGAGCTCGTCGGCCTGGACGAAAGCTGCGCTCATGAATTGAACCGCAAGCGTTGCACATGCCATCAGCATGAGACGCCTGTGCAGTGACGCGATCATAAATCCCCTCCCCTGTTTGTATATTTCTTGGTTCGCCAGTCGTCGACCGGCTTACTCGACGTTACACCATTTCGGGTGGGATGTAAGTATCTACGGCAACCAGCGATTCACGAACTCGCCCGCCTGCGCCAGCGCTTTGCGTCCGTCCGCGAGCTTGGCATTCCAGAGCGGCCAGGCATGGATCATCTGCGGCCAGACTTCCAAGGAGACCGGAACGTCGGCAAGCGCCAGCGCCGCCGTGAGGCGTGTCGCATCATCGAGCAGCGTCTCGGCCGAACCGACCTGGATCAGCGTCGGCGGAAAGCCGCGCAGATCGGAAAACAAGGGCGAGATTCTGGGATCGCTGCGGCTGGTCCCGGCCGGCGCATAGGCCATCGCCAATTCTTCGAGGTAACCCTTGTGGATGATCGGATCGACCGTATCCTTGAGCGCCAGCGAGGGACCGGACATGGTCAGATCCGTCCACGGCGAGATGAGCCACGCGCATGAAGGCTGGGCCTCACCTGCGGCGCGCAGGCGGTTGATCAGCGCGATCGTGAGATTGCCGCCGGCACTGTCGCCGCCGACGACGATTTGTCCGGGCGCAACGCCCTGTGCGATGAGATGCCGCCAGGCCGTCATGGCGTCCTCATGGGCGGCGGGAAATGGATGTTCCGGCGCCAGCCGATAGCCGACCGCCAGTGTGCGCATCCGCGCGGCCCGGCCCGCTTCGGTCACCAGGCGGCGATGGCTCGAGATCGAGCCTGAGCAATAACCGCCGCCGTGGAAGAACAGGAGGACGCGCGAAGGGTCGCTGCCGGGCGCCATCGAAAACTCGCAGGCCAACCCGCCGAGGTCGCCGGCCTCGAGCTTTATGTCATCAGCGATCGGCCAGACCAAGCCGACTTGATCAAGCCTTTGCCGTCTTTCGGCCCAGCCCACCGGGCGCGGCTTCGAGCTCAGCAAGGTGCGGATCGCGTCGATTTCGTGATGTGCCACTTCTGTTGCTCCGCTGCACGCAAGGATGGTTAGTAAGTCGCCCTTCCTCCCGACACGTCGAACACGGCGCCCGTCGAGAAGGAACATTCTTCGCTGGCGAGCCAGGTGACAAGGCTTGCCACCTCATCGACGAGACCGAAGCGCCCCATCGGGATCTTCGACAGCATGAAGTCGATATGGGCCTGGGTCATCTGGTCGAAGATCGGCGTCTTGACCGCGGCCGGCGTCACGCAATTGGCCGTGATCCTCGTCTTCGCCAGTTCCTTGCCGAGCGATTTGGTCAAGCCGATCACCGCTGCCTTCGATGTCGAATAGGCCGGCGCATTGGGATTGCCCTCCTTGCCGGCGATGGAAGCGATGTTGACGATGCGGCCATAGTCCTGCTTCTGCATTTGCGGCACGATCGCCCGGCAGCAATAGTAGACACCGTTCACATTGATATCGATCACCTGGCGCCATTTCTCCGGCGGATAATCCCAGGTCGTCGCATTGGGCCCGGTGATGGCGGCACTCGTCACCAGCACGTCGATATGCCCGAAGGCTTTCACGGTCTGGGCCACGGCCTGGTTCACGCTGGCCTCGTCGCTGACATCGACCGCGACGGCAAGGGCGTTCTTGCCGAGCTTAGCTGCCGCATCCGACCCCGCTTTCTCATCCACGTCCCAGATCGCGGCCTCACCACCTTCTGCGAGGATGCGCTCGGCCACGGCGAACCCGATGCCGGAAGCACCCCCGGTGATGACGGCGACGCGATCCTTGAATCTCTCGGCAAACTGCATGCTACCCCTCGTCTTATGCAAGTGGCCGGGACAATTTCACGTGGCCGCCGGCAGTGCAAGTGATTAAACGCGTGACCAGCATTCCGGAATATGAGAAGCTGGCGAAAAGTATGACAATTGGGAGGATCACATGAACAAGCCCGTTCATCCGGCACCCGCCGCCGATGCCAACGTCATCCGCGTCCAGCAATTCGAATCCCCGGCGGGCGTGCCTTTGCTCTCGACGCAGATGCTCGCCACCGCCGATGGCGAGCTTAATCGCGAGCTCAGCCGCTTCCTGTTCGACCCGCCTTCCGATCCGACACTCCTCAAAGGCAAGCGGATTGCCATTTGCTGCACCAATGGGGTGGAAGAGGTCGAGATCCTGGGTGCCCACAGGTGGTTGAGCGAGCATGGCGCAACCGTCCATGTCGTGGCGCCCAAGGCCGGACCCTTGCCGCCGAGCTATGGCGTGAAGATGCCGCCCATTGCCGAGACCCATGTGCTCGCCATCCGCCTCATGGAGAATGCCGGCTGGCTCAAGATCGACCGCTATGTCAGCGAGGCCAAGGCGTCTGACTATGATGCCGTCATCCTGCCGGGCGGCTGCTGGAATCCGGACTTCCTGCGCGCCGACAAGGACGCCATCGCCTTCGTCCAGGCCATGCATGCGGCGGCGAAGCCCGTCTGTGGCATCTGCCACGGCCCCTGGGTGCTGATCAGCGCGAGGCTCCTCAAGGGCAAGAAGGCGACGGCGGTATGGAACATCCACATCGATCTCGAGAATGCCGGCGCCACGGTGATCGACGAGCCCGTGGTCGTCGACGGCAATCTCATCACCGCGCGCTTCCCCTATGACCTGCCGCGCATGGTCGATGCGCTGGTGAAGCAGCTGGTGAGGTAGTCCTTAAGAGCGAGCTCTCCTCGAATATTCCCCTCTCCCGTTGCGAAGCAATGGGAGAGGGTGCCCGAAGGGCGGGTGAGGGCTCTTTGTCTCAGCGTGGCAAGCTCGTTGAGATTTGAACATATTGCACGAAAGAGCCCTCATCCGGCCTTCGGCCACCTTCTCCCACGCTACGCGCGGGAGAAGGGAAACGATGGAGACTGCGTCCCTACCCCTTCAACTTCCACGTCTTCATCACGTCGAGCGTATGCGCAAAAGAGCGGATGCCGGCATCGGAGCCGAGCCCCGTCGCCACCAGACCGGCGGCGGCCTGGGCGAAGCGCAAGGCCGTCTCGAGATCCATCTTGTGATGAAGGGCGGTGATGAAGCCCGCATCGAAGGCATCGCCACAGCCGGTCGTATCCACCACCTTGACTTCATAGGCAGGTGATTTGAGACGTGTTCCGTCCTTATGCGCGTAGAAAGCGCCGTCGCCGCCCAGCGTGAAGACGCAAGCTTCAGCCCCGCGATCGAGATAGAAGCGGGCGCAGTCTTCAGCCATGGACTGGCCCGACATGTCGCGCGCCTCTTCGATCGAGGGCATGAAATAATCGATGTAAGGCAAGAGCGGTCCGACGATGGCGAGGGTCTCAGGCGCCGCCGCGATGAGATCGAAGGTGACGGTCCGCCCGCGCCTTTTCGCTTCCTTGAGCAAGGTGAGGCTCGCCGGCCCGTCGAGCTTCTTGAGGAGTCCGGTGCCGCCCAGATGGATCATCGGCGCATCGAACACCTGATCATAGGCTGACGCCGGCACGTCGAAATGGTCGGAGGCGCCCCTCACATGCAGCGCCGGCCGCTCGCCATTGGGCCTCACATTGAGGATGGTCGTGGATGTGGGGATGCCGGGCAGCCGCTGCATGGCCGAGACATCGGCGCCATGCTTCTCGAGCGTCATGAGGATCCAGTCGGCCTTCTCGTCGTCGCCGACGGCGCCCACCGCCAGGCTCTTGAGACCGAGCTTCGCCGTGTCGATGACCGTGCCGCCCGCGGTGCCGGCGACGGTCAGCCTGATCTCCTCGATGAAATCGACATGGCCGCGCTCGGGGATGCGGCTGACCGGGCGGCCCAATATATCGAGGATATAGAGCCCGATGACGGAGACGTCGTAGCGCATCTATTTGCGGCGACCGAGCCAGGTGACGCCCGCGGCGAAGCCCAAAGCGGCGACCGCCAGCGCCCAGACGAGCGGCTGCATGTAGAAAGGCGGTGTCGCGAGCTGGACCTTGCCGGCGGTGGTGGCGGGATCGGGGGCTTTAAGGAAGAACACGCCATAGAGATGCGCGGCCGCGATCGAGATGAGGAGCACGATGCAGAAGATCATCGCCACCACCAGCGCTACGGTGATGATGGTCTTGATCTTCGTGCCGGGCTTCGCCAGCGGCAAGAGATTGTTGACGAGCCCGGCCAGGACCACGAGGCCCGACCCGATGGCGAAGAGCCTGAGGCTCAGCGGCTGGAAGATCAGGATCAGCGCCAATATGCCGAGCCCGATGATGAAGGCTTCGAGCCGCAAGGCGCCCGCGGGGCTCAAGATCTTGTCCGGCATCCCGCTCATCCCCGCACCGCCTTTCCGTCTTCACCGAAAATATGCGTCTGGCTCGGATCGGCGCGCAGATGGAGCTTCTCGCCGATCTTGAATTTGACGTCGCGCGGCACCACGACCCTTATATCGGAGTTGTCCGGCGTGCGCGCATGGACCAGCGTCTCGGCACCCATGGGCTCGATCAGCTCGGCATGGGCGATGATCGTGTCCCGGGCACCCTGCCCTATCGGCGTGAAGGCCCGGGGCCTTATGCCCAGCGTCACTTGCGACGGCTTGAGCTTGGAGACCGCGGGATTGACTTCGAGCTCGACCCGCTCGCCGCCGAACTGGATCGTCGCCTTGGCGCCGGCGACCCCTTCCAGCCTGCCCTTGACCAGGTTCATTTGCGGCGTGCCGATGAAGCTCGCCACGAAGACATTGTTGGGCTTGGTGAACACCTGATGCGGCGTGCCGATCTGCTCGATGACCCCGTCGCGCATGATGGCGATGCGATCGGCCATGGTGAGGGCCTCGAGCTGGTCATGCGTCACGATGACGGTCGCCTTGGAAAGGCCCGACAGCACTTCCTTGATCTGGCCGCGCATCGAATGGCGCAGTTCGACGTCGAGCCGCGACAAGGGCTCGTCGAACAGGAAGCAGTTCGGATCGCGCACGATTGCACGCGCCACGGCGATGCGCTGCTTCTCGCCTTCCGACACCTGCCCCGGCATGCGGTCGAGAACGTCGGTCAGATGCAGGATCTCCGCCACCTTCTTCACCCGCCGGTCGCGATCGGGCTTGGCGAGTTTCTCGTAATGCAGCGGCATGGCGATGTTCTCGCCGACCGAGAGTGCCGGATAGAGAGCATAGAACTGGAAAACCATCGCGATGTCGCGCTTTTCCGGCGGCAATTCGTTCATGCGCTTGCCGGCGATGATGATGTCGCCGGCGGTCACTCTCTCGAGGCCGGCGATCATGCGCAAGGTCGTCGTCTTGCCGCAGCCCGAGGGGCCGAGGAGACACACCACCTCGCCGGCCGCGACCGAGAGATCGGCATCCTTGACGGCGGTGAAATCGCCGAACCGCTTGGTGATCTTGCGGGCTTCGATGGTCGACATGCGTCTATCTCTTCACGGTGCCGAAGGTGACGCCGCGCAGCAGATGGTTCTGCAGGAAGAAGGTCACCAGGAAGACAGGAATGAGGAACAGCGTCTCGATCGCCGCGAGCAGTCCCCACAGCACGCCGATGCCGCCGCCCGCCACCGCCTGGTTCATGGCGACCGGCACGGTGCGGGTGTCGACGCCGGTCAAGAGCAGCGCGAACAGGAACTCGTTCCAGGTGAGGATGAGGCCGAAAACGAAGGTCGCGGCGAGGCCCGCCAGCACTTGCGGCAGGCAGATCTTGAAGAACACCTTGACCTCGCTCGATCCGTCGATACGTGCCGCATCCTCGACATCGGGCGACAATTCATCGAAGAAGCTCTTCATCATCCAGATCGTGAACGGCAGGTTGAAGGCCGTATAGAGCAGGATGATGCCGATATAGGAGCCGGCAAGTCCGGTGACCCGGAACATCAGGATGATCGGAATGATCACCACGATCGCCGGCAGCATGCGGGTGGTGAGGATGATGAAGAGATAGGTGTCGTTGCCCTTCAGCGCATAGCGCGAGAAGCCATAGGCCGCGAGCGTGCCGATCACCAAGGCGAGCAGCACCGAGGTGCCGGCGATGAAGATCGAATTGAAGAAGAACCGGTCGAAGCCGGTGCTCTCGACGGCGCCGCCCGTGGTGTACGCGCGGGAAAATACGGATGTGAAGTTCTCGAGCGTCGGCGTGAATACCCATTGCTCGGGGATGAGGCCGAAGAAGCTCGTCGGGAAGAATCTAGGCGGCACCGCCAGCGCTTCCGTCTGCAGCTTGAAGGAGGTGATGATGATGAGGAGCACGGGCAGGAAGTAGATCAGGCTGATGATCGCGGTGAGGAGCGTGTGGCCCCAGCCCGCCTCGCCCACGCCCGATGCCTTGCGGAAGCCCAGCCGTTCCCAGATCGAAGTCGCATCAGCCATCGTTCAATTCCCCTGGGCGCGCCGGTTGGCGATATAGAGATAAAGATTGGTGAGCACGATCACCACGAAGAGCAGAAGATAGGAGAGTGCCGCACCCTCGCTGGTCTTGTTCTGCTCATTGGCGATGCGGATGACATGGTAGGAAATCGTCATCGTGTCATTGCCACCCTTGGTAAGCAGGATGACGAGATCGGCGAGCTTGAAGGCCTCGATGGTGCGGAACAGGAGCGCCAGCATCAGGAGGCCGCGTATATAGGGGAAGGTGATCGTCCAGAAGCGGCGCCAGCTCGAGACCCGGTCGATGGCCGCCGCCTCATAGAGATATTTGGGCACCGAGACGAGACCTGCCAGCACCAGCAGCATGACGAAAGGCGACCACATCCAGGCGTCGGCGAAGACGATGCCGGCGACGGCGCCCGCCTTGGTCGACATCAAGATGAACTGCTCGCCGTTCCAGGCCTTGATCGCCTGGCTGAGCAGCCCGAAGGTCGGGTCATAATAATAGGAGAAGAACACGCCGACCGCGACCACCGACAGCATCATCGGCGTCAGCACCAGGATGAGCAGGTATTTGCGCAAGGGGAACTGCTTGGCGAAGAGCACGGCCAGCAGGAAGCCGGCGATCATCTGGGCCGAGACGGTGAGCACCACGAACATCGCCGTGTTGGTGAGATTGGCCCACAGTTCCGGCGCCTTGAGGTCGTTGGTGAGGAGCTGCTCGTAGTTCCTGAGGCCTACGAAGCGGATGGTCTGCTGGTTGCTCTGATAGGCGAAGAAAGAGAGGCCCAGCGACCACAGCAGCGGAAAGATGTTCATCACGAACAGCACCGCGATCGCCGGTGAAACCAGGAGGCCGCCATAATAATGGCGGCGGTAGGCATTGACGACGAAGGCGGCCGCGACCATCGCCGCCATGGCGCCCGTCACCCAGAAGGCGGCATTGGCCGGCAGGGCCAGGATGGCGAGGATGGACACGGCAAGGCCCACCGCGATCGCGAGCTTCCAATTATCGGGAGCGATCGTCGTGAACTGTGGCGCCGGCCGGTCTATGGCAACAGTCGTCATCGTCCCTCACGCCCCTCTGACCGGAGACTTTGAATCAAGCGGCGAGCTTGCTCCAAGCATTCCCCCTCTCCCGTCCGAAGGATGGGAGAGGGTGCCCGAAGGGCGGGTGAGGGCTCTTCGCCTGCCGGGAAATGCTGTAGAGAGTCTCGCACAGCTCGAGAAAGAGCCCTCATCCGGCCTTCGGCCACCTTCTCCCACGCTACGCGCGGGAGAAGGGAAACCGACTGCTCATACGCGTTAGCTCGGGTCATTATGTGGAATTCCTGAGACAAAGAGGACGCCCGCGGTTTCCCGCGCGCGTCCCAGGTAGCGTATATTTACTGGATCAGGCCGGCTTCGGTGAGCAGGTTTTGCTGGAACTTCGCTATGTTGTCGAGCGTCGTCTTGGCATCCTGCTTGCCGGTGATGGCGAGATCGAACTGGTCCTGCTGCTGGGTGAGCAGCTCGAAGAACTGCGGCACGTGCCACACGTCCTTCTGCCAGTCGAGGCTCCCTGCCCAGGCGCGGTTCCACGGCCGGAAAGTCACGTAAGCCGGATCGCTATAGACCGACTTCATCGCCGACTGTCCGCCCTTCGAGGCATATTCCGTCTGCACCGATTTCGACAGCCACCATTTCACGAAGTCGAGCGCTTCCTTGGTCTGCGTGTCGGTGTTCCAGGTCATCAGCACGAAGGGCTGGCCGCCGATATTCGACCAGCGGATGATCTTGCCATCGGCGCCGCGGGTTCCCGGCATCAGGCCGAAGACCAGCTTGTCGGAGACTTTCGACGTCTTGGGATCGAGCGAGGCTTCGCCGAGACCGATCCAGTCGATGTTGATGGCGACCTTGCCTTCACGGAACAATTCGTCGGACTTGAAGATGTCCATCGTTCCGGTCTTGGCGACGGGTGGCATATACTGGATGAGGCGCAGATAGTGATCGAGCGCCTTCACCGCTTCCGGCGAATTGACCACGCCTTCCGCCTGGCCCTTGGGCGCCTGGGTCTCGTCCCAGGTATTGCCGCCCTCCTGCCAGATGAAGCCGTTGATCTGCATCGAGGAGAAGTCATAGCCTTTGCCGGCCTGATAGGCGATGCCGTAGAAATCGTCATCCGCCGGCTTGCCGGCCAGGTTCTCGCCCTTCTTGCGCTGGAAGAACTGGCCGATATTCTCGAACATCTCCCAGTCCATGTCGTCGAGCTCTTCCGGCGCGCACGGCAGTTTCTTGTTGAACTTCGCCTGGAAGTTCTTCTGCTCTTCCTCGTTGCACAGGATGTCCTTGCGCGCGAAGCTCACCAGCACGTCCGGGAACTGCGGGAAGCCGTAATAGTTCGGCGTCTTGTGCGGATAGGTCGAATAGGCGTTGAGCGGGGCCGGATGCATGTCGTCCATCGCCGCCTTCAGCCCCGGATCGGCATCGATGAACTCGTTGAGCTTCTTGTAATAGCCGCCTTCGACGAAGGCGCCGAGCCACTGCGAGTCCGACACCGCCATGTTGTATTTCTGCTCGCCCGAGGTGAGCGAGGCGTTGAGGCGGGTGTAGTAGTCGGGCCACGGGATGAAGTCGATGTCGAGCTTCACCGTGTTGCCTGACGGCGCTTTATACTGCTTGTCGAACATGTCCTTCATGATGCGGGTCGGTGGCCAGTCCGGCACCGCCATCTTGAGCACCACTTCCTCGGCCGAGGCGGCCCCGAGGAACGTGCCGCTCATCAGGGTCGCGGCAAGCGCGGCCCCGGCAAAGGACGTCAACTTGTACTGCCAACTCATGTCCAGTTCTCCTCCCTAGTGGATCTAGGCACTTCTCTTTTCTTCGCGTGCTTGGACGGCTCACCTCAAGGCGATACCGTCCTCGACGCGGAAGACGTGGATTTTCCTTGCATCGACCTTGATCGGCAGGCGGTCGCCGAGCTTGATCTCGCTCGCCCGCGATTCCGGCAGAAGGATCCGCAAGTTGTCGGTCTTCTCGCCGAGCGAAACGATGGTGACATCGCCCAAGGGCTCGAGCAACTGCACCGGCGCCGAAAGGTCGGCCGCCTTACCGGGCGCGATTTCGAGATCGGCCGGGCGCACGCCCATGACCACCTTGTCGCCGGCTTTCGCCTTGATCTTGCGGGCGAGATCGAAGCTGCCGAAACCGGTCTTCAGCACTTCGCCGCTTTCGCCCACCGTCGCCTCGAGCAGGTTCATATGCGGCGCGCCGATCTTGGCCGCAACATAGACATCGTTGGGCTGGTCATAGAGCTCGTCGGGCGATCCCTTCTGCACCACCGCACCATCGCGCATCACCGCGATGACCTCGCCCATCGACAGGGCTTCGAGCTCATCGGGCGTCGCATAGATGATGGTCATGCCGAACTGGCGGTGCAGGCGCTTGAGCTCGGCCCGCATGTCGTGGCGGAGCTTGGCGTCGAGATTGGTCAGGGGCTCGTCGAGCAAGAGGATGTTAGGACGCCGGATCAGGGATCGTCCGAGCGCCACGCGCTGCTGCTCGCCGCCCGACAGCGTATTGGGCTTGCGCTCGAGCCGGTGCGCGAGCTTCAGCATCTCGGCCGTCTCCTTGACCCGCTTGTCGATCTCGGGCCGCGCGACATTCGCCTCGCGCAAGGGATAGGCGAAGTTCTCATAGACGGTGAGATGCGGATAGAGCGCGAAGGACTGGAACACCATCGACACGCCGCGCGACTTGATCGGCGCATGGGTCGCATCGACGCCGTGGAGCGCCACCCTGCCTGCATCCGGGATCACGAGGCCGGAAATGGTGCGCAAGGTCGTGGTCTTGCCGACCGAGCTCGGCCCGAACAGGGCGAAGAACTGGCCCTCGGCGACATCAAAGGTCAGCCGGTCGAGCGCTTTCACGCGGCCATAGGCTTTCGACACGCCTTCGAGGCTGACGGCGGAGGCTTTATGAGGAGAGGTAGCCACCTGCGAACTTAACCAAAGCTGGCCGCAGTGGGGCAAACAGGCTTCATCGACGCGAAATCCTCCCATTTACGGCGCTGCGCTGCGCCTTTGTTGTTGATCAAACTGGTAGTACCAAATTGATTTGGGCGCAAGCATTTGTGTTGGACCTGCACGGCAAAAACACTGCTGCACCTGCGAAATCCGCCCCTTGCGACGGATTTTGACCTGTTCTATGGCTAGGGTAACAAATTTGGTCGGACCAAAATGGTCGACCCAGTTCAGTCCAGGGAGGAACCTTCATGCATCTTTCGACACACAACTGGATGCGCGCCGAACCGCTCGAGACCACTTTGGCCCGCATCAAGAAGTTTGGCTATGAGAGCATCGAAATCTCCGGCGAGCCCACCCAATATAATGTGAACGACACCCGCAAGCTGCTGAAGCAATATGGCATCCGCTGCTGGGGATCGGTGACGCTCACCCTCGCCGACCGCAATCTCGCCGCCAGGGATGAGGCCCAACGCGCCAAGACCGTCGATTACATGAAGAGCGTCGTCACCATGGTGAACGAGCTCGACGGCGAGATCATCACCCTCGTGCCGGCGACCGTCGGCAAGATCACGCCCGATGGGACGCCCGAGGAAGAGTGGCAGTGGCTCATCGAAGGCGTGACCGAGGTCTATCAACACGGCAAGAAAAAAGGCGTGCGCATCGCCATCGAGCCGCTCAACCGTTTCGAGACCTATATCCTGAATCGCGCCGACCAGGCCCTGGCGCTGGCCGAAGCGGTCGGCCCCGATTGCGGCGTGTGTATCGACGCCTTCCATCTCAATATCGAGGACGCCGACATGTTCGCCTCGATCAAGAAGGCGGGAAAGCGCCTCTATGACTTCCACATCGCCGACAACAACCGCATGGCGCCGGGTCAGGGGGCGCTCGACTGGCCGAAGATCGTGAAAACCTTGAAGGACGCGGGCTATGACGGGGCGCTGACTGTCGAGTTCGTGGCGCCGGTCGACCGGACGCCGGCCACGCAATATCCCAATGCCGTCGAGAAGAACCCGGTCGATATCTCGCCCGAGCAGTTGAAGTTCATCCAGGATCACGGCTCGAGCCTGTTGAGCGAGGAGTTCTACACCATGCTCGTCAAGAAATCGGCCGAAACGATTCTGCCGTTGATCAAATGACCGGCCCTCCATCATTTCCCCTTCTCCCGCGCGCAGCGCGGGAGAAGGTGCCCGATAGGGCGGATGAGGGCTCTTTGGCAAGAGCGACGGACGCCCAAAGAGCCCTCACCCGGCCTTCGGCCACCCTCTCCCATTGCTGCGCAACGGGAGAGGGGGAAAATTGGAGACGGCTAGCCCTGTCCGCAGGGAGACCACAATGAAGATCGAACGGATCGAAGCCACCTGGGTGTCCATGCCCATCGCCGCTGATCGTCAGCACAGAAGCGATTTCGGGCAGATCAGGACGTTTGATTCGGCGATTCTGCGCATCGACACCGATGCCGGCATCACCGGCTGGGGCGAAGGCAAGAACGCCGCCGGCAGTGCCGGCACCTATGCCGGGCTCGTCACCCTCATCAACAAGGAATTCGCCCCGCGCCTGATCGGCAAGGACGCGCGGGACATTTCCGTGATCTGGGATTCGCTTTACAACGGCGTGCGCGCCCATCATGCGACGGCGCGCGGACATGCGATGCCCGACATGGCGCGGCGCGGCCAGACCATCGCCGCGATCAGCGCCATCGACATCGCCCTCTGGGACATCGCCGGAAAATCCATGAACGCCCCGGTCTGGCGCTTGCTCGGCGGACGCAAGGCCGAAGCCATGCCGGCCTATGCCTCGGGCGGCTGGGCCGATGCCAAGACCATTGGCGATCAGCTCTCGGGCTATGTGAAGCAAGGCGGCTTCAAGGCGGTGAAGATGCGCGTCGGCGCCATGGATGGGGCGCCGCAGGTCAGCGCCGAGCGCGTCAAGGCGGCGCGCGCGGCCTTAGGGCCCGACATCGAGATCATGGTCGATTCGCACGGCACCTTCACCGTGGCCGAGGCCAAGCGCTTCGCCCATCTGGTCGCCGACTGCAATCTCGCCTGGTTCGAAGAGCCGGTCACCGCCGACGACAAGGCCGGCATCGCCGAAGTGCGCGCCTCGGCCATGATCCCGATCGCCGCCGGCGAGAGCGAGTTCACCCGCTTCGATTTCCGCGACCTCATCACCCAGCGCGCCGTCGACATCTTGCAGCCCGATCTCGCCGTATGCGGCGGCATCACCGAGGCGCGCCGCATCGATGCGCTGGCCGCCGCGTTCAATCTGCGGCTGGCGCCGCACTTGTGGGCCGGGGCCCCGGCCTTCTTTGCCGGGCTCCATCTCGCCGCCGCGAGCCCGTCGAGCTATATTCTCGAATATTCGCTCGGCGCCAATCCGATGCTGCATGATCTCATCGAGGAGACGGTCGAGGTGAAGGACGGTATGATCGCGATTCCCGACCGGCCCGGCCTCGGCATCACGCCGCGCGAGGACGTTATCGCCAAACATGCGGTGCATTTCGGATGAACGAGCATCGCGATCTGGTTTCGGAACTGGCGCTCTTCTTCCTGCAGAGGAAATACGAGCCGGGCGAGCGCGTGCCGTCCGAACGCGAGCTTGCCGAAAGGTTCAAGGCCGGCCGCGGTCTCGTGCGCGAGGCCTTGGCCTATCTCGAGGCGCTGAGAGTCATCGACCGGCGCGCCAAATCCGGCATCTATATGTCGAGCGATTCGGCGAGCGTCGAGGCCCTCGCCCTCTTCGCCCAGATCGGCGTGCCGCTGCAGGCCGAGGAGGTGCGCCAGTCGAACGAGATGCGCCGCATCCACGAGATCACCGCGGTCAGGCTCGCTTGCGAGCGCGCGACGCTGGAGAATTTCGATCGCATGCGCGCCGTGCTCGCCTCGTCCCTCAAGCGCATCGAGGCGCAGGAGCCGATCGACATCGAGGACCGCGATTTCCATCTCGAGATCGTCAATGCCACGCAGAACAACGTCTTCTACCGCATCGTGCGCATCTTCTATCTGATGACGGCGGAGCGCCGGCGCATCTATTTCCAGCGCCCCGAGCGCTGTCGCGAATCGCACAATGAGCATATCCGCATCTTCGAGGCGATCGCCAGGCGGGATCCCGTCGAGGCGATGGGCCTCATGGATGCGCATCTCAAGGGTGTCGAGAGCTACTGGACCGGCCTTCTCGACAAGCCGCCATCGCCCGAGAAGCCGCAGCCCGAAGCCGCCTGGCTGCGCCATATCACGAGTTGATGCTGATGATCGCGGAAGCTTATCCTTCCCCCTTGCGGGGAAGGTGGCTCCCCCGGCATCGAGCCGGGGGAGACGGATGGGGGTATCAGTAGTGAGCATGCCCATCGTCTACTCGACTCACCCCTTGCACCCCAACGCCGCGAAGCTGCTCCACGGCGCGGCTGAGCTCGTCGTCGCATCCGATCTCAAAGCCGACACCCTCGCCCGCGAGGCCGAAGGCGCCGACATCGTCATCGTGCGCGCCAATCTGCCGGAATCGCTCTTTGCCGGCGCCAAAAAGCTCAAGGCCGCCATTCGCCACGGCGCCGGACTCGACATGATCCCGGTCGAGGCGGCAACGGAAGCGGGCGTGCTCGTCGCCAATGTGCCGGGCGTCAATGCCCGTTCCGTCGCCGAGCATGTGATCTTCGTCGCTCTGGCGCTGGCCCGGCGTTTCCGCGCCATCGATACCGATCTGCGCCAAAAGGGCTGGCTCGCCGGCCGCGCCCATTCGCTCGCCGCCCGCGAGCTCCAGGGCGCCACGATGGGCATCATCGGCATGGGTCACCTGGGCCGGGCCATCGCCAATATCGCCGGACCGGGCTTCGGCATGCAACTCCTGGGGTCGACGCGGCGCAATGCCGGTTTTCCGGAAGGTGTCGAGCCGGTCGCCCGCGACGAGCTCCTCCGGCGCAGCGACTATGTCGTTCTCGCCTGCCCGCTCTCGCCCGAGACCCGCGGCATGATTGCCGCCCGCGAGCTCGCCCTGATGCGCAAGGGCAGCTTCCTGATCAATGTCGCGCGGGGCGCCGTCACCAATGAAGTCGATGTCGTCGCGGCCCTGGAGAGCGGCCATCTCGGCGGTGCCGCGATCGACGTCTTTGCCGAGCAGCCGCTGCCCCCCGATCACGCTTTCTTCTCTCTCGACAATGTAATCCTCACCCCCCATCTCGCCGGCATCACCGAGGAGAGCATGGAGCGGATGGGCATTGGCGCGGTCGAAGAAACCTTGCGCGTGCTAAAGGGAGATCTGCCGGTCAATCTTGTCAACTCGTCCGTCGTTGCACACTACCGGCGGCGCTTCAGCGAACCGTCCTAAGGGCGCCGGCACGGAATGGGAACAACCAGTTTGTCTGTCGGCGGTGGCGCCTTTGCATCATAGCAGCTGACCTTACCGGGACCGTCTGCCCAATAGGCATTCGGGTCGATTGGACACAACCACATTGCGTCGCATTTTCCGGCGTCAAAGTGCACGTGGGAGCGAGGGCCAATCTGCTCCTTGCCGCCTTTTTGCACAGTTCCAAGCACTGATCCGGCCTTGACGGTCTTGCCAATGTGGAGGTTCGGGTCTGGAGTGATGTGCAAATGGCGGACATAAATGGTCGTCGCAGGCGCCGTCTGCCCGAGCCCTCTCAATTTAGCCCTTATGATCACTTGCCCGCCACGGACCGGGTTGTCCCAAACAACGCCGAAAACCCAGCCGTCAGCTGCGGCCAAGACTTCAGTGCCAGCTTTGGTACAGAAGTCGATTCCGAAGTGCTGCCTCACAACGCGGCCATTCTCGGGATCCCGGATGTAGTAGCGGTTTCCCATATAGTCCACGCGTGACCCGTAGTTGTTGCAAAGCCCGGTTACTTTCTTGCTCGCAGCCAAGGAATTGTTGGCAGGAAAAAATATGAGAAACACGAAACTAATCAGAAGAATGCGCATCGCACGCCTCCATGAGTGCTCCAATGTCGCAGAGTTCACGTCTCTCCTAAACCGGCGGCGACCATCTTCCGATTCCGGCAATCACGAAAGCGCTCTAAGGTTTCGACTGTTTGAGCAGAGCATCAAAGAAGGCCTTGGCATCGGAAATCGCCTGCTTTCGCGCTCGCGGATTTCCACCGACATGCGCACCGAGCCGCCCCTTTGCATTTACATTACGAGTTTTCGGGTAGTATCGGACTTTCCATGTCGTATCGAACGCATGATGCGCCTTGGGATAGACTTTGATTGTCAGCCGACCGTCACGGGCGAACTCGACCAACCTCTGGCAAGGTGCAGCCGGTGTCAAATCGTCCAGTTCGCCAATCGAGATTAGAAGTGGTTGAAGAGAAACGAATTTTCCTACATGGTTAAGGACACGTCCGGTCCAGTAAGTATCCTCGCGCAAGACATCCCACGTTCCATACCGCATTCCGCATTCTGGATAGAAAGCGATCGCAGCGGCAAAAGGACCTCCAACCTCTTTGGCACTCCATCTCGAAAGTCGCGCGTCCGCGTTACTTGCTTCGAGAACGGAATTGCCACCGTTGGAAAAGCCGATCAAACCAATCTTCTCTTTGATGATGAAATCTAGTGAACGGAGATAAGCTAGTCCTGCGTAGGCGTCTGAGGCGCGTTGTTGATTCTTCACTTGATCGGAAAACGTCTCGCACTGTCCTTTCGGGAGACCGCGGTTGGTGAAGCTATCAACGATCAGGGCGACATAACCCCACTCCGTGAGTCTTCTTGCCCATGTGCGATCTTGCTCATTGTTGACGCCACCACAACCGTGCTGAACTATGACGGCGGGAAATGGGCCTGACCCCTTCGGTCTATATAGCGTTCCTGTCGACCCCTCTTTAAGGGGCGCCGCAAAGGGAGATTTCAGCGGTATTTTTGTTGCGGCATCAACGCCATCAGTGAGTGCGCAGAAAGCGCAAATCCCCAGGAACAAGCCAATTGCCACCGCTACCCGGTTCCCGATCGCCATGGAAGCCTCGAAAGGACGTTGGCTACATCTTCTTGTTCTTCGAAGTAACGACTTTCTTGGCGTTGACCTCGTAGATATCTGATCCATCCAAATAGACTCTCACACAAGCTTCCTTGTTCTTGTTGACCTTGTAGCAGAAGTTGTCGCCCTTCATTCGGATCTTCCCTTTGAAGGCCTTCTTCGCCTCGTCGCCATACACATAGTCTCCGTGAATGGTCTTCATTTTGAAATCCATATGCGACGTGCCGGTGAGCGATTTCTCGAATTCGTAGTTGTCGAATGCGATGGTTGCGCCGTCATAGAGCCCGATGACCTCCTCCGCGCTCAGCGGCTTGGCTGACGACGGCAAAGGTGGCGCTTTCAGCGCAAGGGCGACAGGCGCGTAGAGCATCGCAAGCGCCGCCAAAAGGCTAACTTTCGTCATGGTTCGTCTCCTTCAATGAGAATAGTCGGGTGAACGACACGTCGGCATTGTGGCGTCTTTACGTCTGTGATTTTGCGACGCCGTTGTCTATCGCAGCGTTGCCAGAAGGTCAGCGCCAACAAGGTAGCGGAGCAACCAATTTGTCCTGCGGAGGTGGATTCTTTGGGTCAAAGCATGTGATCTTCCCGCTGCCGCCCGCCCAAAAATCATTTGGGTTGATGTGGCACTTGACCGGGGGTGAACAAGTCCCCGCAGAAATATGAACATGAGCTCGGGGACCGATTTGCTCTTTTCCAGGTTTCTGAAGTTTGCCAATGGACGTCCCGGCTCGGATTGATTGTCCCAACTGTAGACTGCGGTCCGGATCGATGTGCAGTTGCCGAACGTAGACAACATCGATTGGCGTCTGAAGTCCTTGCCGCTTCAACATGATGTTGGTCTTAATGGTTACCGAGCCGCCCCTGAGTGGGTTGTCCCAAGTAATGTCCCAGATGCGACCATCGGCGATCGCGATTACCACTGTTCCTGATTTTGAGCAGAAGTCCATTCCTTCATGTCTTCTGATGGTCCTGCCATCCTCAGGATCAAAAACTCTATAGGGCTGCCCCATGTAGTTGGTGCGAGACATGTAGTCGGTGCACATGCCGTGCTTCAACTTGCCTGCAGCCAAGACTTCGGGGTGAGCGGCGAAAATGAATAATGACAGGAGAGTGCCGTAACCGATGTGCTGCAAACAACGCATCATGCTGTCCCTCCACTTGAAACTCAATTGGTGGTGGCCAAAACCTTAATTGATATATGCCATCCGGCAATGCCCTCGCCTGCCGTCTCCTCCCATGGGAAATGAATCGACGACTTCAGTCTGAGCCATCGGAGTGCCGGAAAAATCACCCAAATGGGGGATAGATCGTGACGAGGTGCCGTGCTGTGATCGCATTGGGGCCAGCTCAACTCGCGCCCGTTTCCTGCACGCGCTTTGTCAGGAGCGCGGAAAGCAGCACGATGAGGTCGGCCTGGCGTCGCGTTCCCGTTTTCGCGAATACGGCGTTCAAATGCGTCTTTGCGGTCTCTCGTGACACGCCAAGTTCCAAGGCTGCTGCCTGGAGCGACTTCCCCGTAAGAAGCATGCGGGCAACGCGCGATTGCGCCGGCGTCAGGTCGAGAATGCTGTTCAGCACATCGGCATTCGGGTGCCGCGCGGAATGCGGGATGTTGCCCACGACGATTGCTGCCGCCTTGGCGAAGATATCATGCGCGTTCTTCCGAACGGGGAGCACATGGACGATGGCGGGCTGGGTTTGCTCGTCCGTTGTAGCGACGAAGGACCGGGACTCGCCTTGGTCCCTGTTTATCGTCAAGATGGCCGCCCTGAACAAGTCGTCGGCTTTCTTGTCCTTGAACTGAATATTGTTGAACGCGCCATAGGAGAGATAGGGCCGCAGCTCGCTCACCAGCTGGTTTTCCGCAAGCTGTCGGCATCCCGAGTCGATTGCCAAGGCCGGCAGTCCGATCTCCCCAAGACTGCTCAGCGCGGCTTTGACTCGCTCGAAGCTGACGCGGGCGGAAATGACGCCCGCGCGAGCAAGGTGCGGGCGCAGCCCGTCAAGCGTGGCAACAGCCTCCGCCGTGACCGGTCCCGCGTCAAAGCGCTTCTCGAAGCTGAACACCAGTGTATCGCCATTGACCAGCGGCACGAAGCTGCCCGCGCCCCATCCATACCCTGCCGGCCTGAGGCCCTGGACATACATGGGGAGACTATTCATCTCATCCATTGTCACGATATCGAGCTCGGTGATGAAACCGGGGTGGTTTTTGGCGAGCATGCGTGTCGCGCGCGGGTTGTTGCTCAACTCCATCACGCCCGCTTTGACGCAATCTTCCCAGATAGGGAGGAGGTGTTCGGAAATGACGAAATGTGATTTTGCCTGGGCGGCCAGAAAAATTTCTCCGCCAGTGCCCCCAGCCGCTTCGCCTACAAGGTTCAAGACCCGCGGCCACTTCTCTGGAATGAAAGCGGCCTCGTAGATTTCGTCAACGATGGAATCCACCCCGGCTGGCATTTCAACCGAGAATAGCAATTTTTAACCTAAGGTCAACCCAAGGAAAGGAATGCCGCTTTTCACCGAGGAGAGGATGGAGCAGATGGACATTGCACGCCCGGCAAGTCGCTAGGATGCAGAATGTTTTCGGATCCGAAACCGAGGTAGAGAATGCGAAAAATCCTGTTCCTGCCCGGCGCCGGAGGCTCACCCGAATTTTGGCAGCCCGTTGCAAACCTCCTGCAGGCCGAGCGCGAGAAGGTGCTTTTGGGCTGGCCTGGCCTCGGCAGTCAGCCGCATGACCCCAGGATCAACAGCATCGACGACCTCGTTCGGCTCGTCGAGGACAGGATTGATGGTCCGGTCGATGTGGTGGCCCAGTCCATGGGCGGCGTCATCGCGGCGCGAATAGCTCTCGCCCGGCCAACCATGGTCCACCGGCTCATCCTGACGGCCACCTCGGGTGGTGTGAACATGGAACGATTTGGAGCCTCCGATTAGAGAGCGGACTACCGAAGTCATTTTCCGCAAGCAGCCGGCTGGATCATGCAGCGCCGCGCGGGCGCGGAGCTCCCCGTTGAGCTCATCGCGGCGCCCACGCTTTTGATTTGGGGCGACTGCGATCCGATCAGCCCGGTTTCCGTTGGACTCCACCTCGAGCGCCGTTTGCCGAACGCAAAGCTGCATGTCGTTCTCGGCGGCGACCACAGTCTTGCATCCAATAAGGCGGAAGTCGTTGCGCCCCTCATTGCCCAGCATTTGAAATAGAGGTTGGGCTTGTGAGACCCGATCAGCTGCGCGCACCGAAGCGGATGGCTTTTCTGTGTCTGCATTGCGACATTGCACAATGACCTTCTAGCTGGTCAGAAAATTCTTGATTGTTGGGCCGAGGCGTGAGATATGTCCGCCCGGATTTTATCTGTACTAGGACGAGTTTGGACCCTTCGATGACCCGCAAGGCATCACATACGATAGTCGCGCTGAGCGCCGCCGCGCTGCCATTCAACCGGCAGGGCGATTGCGGACGCTTGTCTATGTGCGTGATTACAAAGGGTTATCTTCTGACGAAACTCGAACCAGATTTGAGAAACCGCGACTAACCGGCGGCAGGGCCACCCCCTCCGCCAACAGGCAGAGGGACCTCGGATGGCCCAGTAGACAGACAAGACATCCTCGCAAATAGACCTTCGGCACTCGGTGATGAGTGCTGGCGGCATTGTTGCTTTCCTGGCTCCTCTGCCTCGATATCCGCGCATGCGCGCGGGTACGCGAGCGGCTGCGTGTCTTTAGCGCAACGAGCGGATCGAACTGACGCATGCCTGAATTTCTTTGACGTGCCTACCGGCCGGAAATGGCCACGCTCTTTGACATCGTGAATCATCCAGATATTGGCCGGCGACGCCAGGCTCGATGACGAGCCGCGTTCCGGACAACGGACCATCCGTGCTCGCAAGGCCGGGCGGTGCCGCCGGTCGTTTGTCGATTTTCATCGCCCGCATAGCTCAGTTGGCAGAGCAGCCGCCTTGTAAGCGGCAGGTCGCGCGTTCGATCCGTCGCTGCGGGCACCATCCTGCTTCGCGCCTCGCGGCGCTTCGCAGGATTTGGCCAATTTTTCCGCGCGAAGCGGGATGCCCTCCGAAGCTTCAGCGCAGGAGGGCTGTTTCAACTAAAGTTTTGCCCCTGTGGCGCAACAGGTAGACGTGGTCGTCTCAAAAGCGATTGTCATGGCGGTGCGGGTTCGAATCCCGCCAGGGCACCATCCTGCTTCGCGCCTCGCGGCGCTTCGCAGGATCGGCCGGATTCCCCGCGCGAAGCGGGATGCCCTCCGAAGCTTTAGCGAAGGAGGGCCGTGTCAGAGACTGCTGACACATATGGACAGTCGTCCGGACTATGGGGCAGACGAAGATCCCGCACCGCAGAATCGGGAGCCACGCGTGGACCGCCGCGAAACGCCTAGTCTAGAGCAGCTTCGCCGCTATGCGATCGGGCGCAGCCTTTTTAAACCCACCAGCCTGCCGCGGGCCATTGCGCGTTTGGGCTTTGTGCAAGCGGACCCGATGCGAGCACCGGCGCGCGCCCAGGATCTGATCCTCGCGCAGCGCGTCAACAACTATCGCGCCGGCGAGCTGGAACGCCGCTACCCGCGCCTGGCGATCGAAGAGGACTTTTTCATCAACTATGGTTTCCTGCCGCGCGAGACCCTGGCCCTGCTGCATCCGCGCGGGGAGCCGCCCGCCTGGGACGCCTGGGACGCAACCATGCAGGCGCGCGCCGACAAGGTGCTGGCCTTTGCGCGCCGGCATGGCCGCACCCACGCGAAGCAGGTGCAGGCGCATTTCGACCATGGCCGCATCAAACGCTGGGGCTCCGATCTCAATGTCAGCGCGCATCTGCTGGACGGCCTGCATTACCGCGGGCTGCTCCGCGTGGAGCGGCGCGAGATCGGCACCCGGATCTACCAGGCGATCGAGCATCCGCCGCAGGACGACAGTCCCGAGACCCGGCTCATGCGCGCCGGCCGGTTGCTGGACATGGTGGTGCGGCTCTACGCGCCGCTGCCCGCAACCAGCTTGCGGTATCTGTGCAGACTGCTGTCCTCTGGCGTGTCGCACCTCGCCGCCGAGATAAGGCAGCTCCAGGAGCAAGCCAAATCCCATTATGCCCATGCGGAGGTCGACGGCCTGCTGTGGTTTTGGCCGCGAGGCGAGAAGCCCGCCGCCGCGCGGCACCAGGTCGATGACCGGCTGCGCTTCCTCGCGCCCTTCGATCCCGTAGTCTGGGACCGACGGCGCTTTCAGCTGTTCTGGGGCTGGGAATACAAGCTCGAGGCCTATGTACCCGCTCATAAGCGCCGAATGGGTCACTACGCGATGCCCATGCTCTGGGGCGAGCACATGCTGGGCTGGGCCAATCTGAAGGTGGTCGATGGCCGGCTGCAGCACGAGCTGGGCTTTGCCGGCCCGCGGCCCCGCAGCCGCGCCTTCAAGCCGGCGTTGGATGAAGCGCTGCAACAGATGCGAGAGTTTCTGGACCTTTAGAGCATCGAGCTCAAGAAGACCGTGGCAACTCATTCCACCATCTGAAGGACCGGTTACCGTAGCGACCGAACGGCCCTGACTTTTAATCAGGCTGGCGCAAGCCACATCGCAGGTTTGACTCCTGCCCGGTCCTCCATCCTGCTTCGCGCCTACGGCGCTTCGCAGGATTGGCAGATTCTCGCATGAAGCAGGATGCCCTCCGAAGCTTTAGCGTAGGAGGGCTGTCTCAACATATGCGGGAGTCGCCATCCTGCCCTCCGAAGCTTTAGCGAAGGAGGGGCCCGCCCTCCGGAGCTTCAGCGAAGGAGGGTCATCAGCGTGTAGCTCAGTTCGGCCAGAGTATCGCCCTCGGAAGGCGAGGGTCGTTGGTTCAAGTCCAACCACGCTGACCATTTCATCAGCGCGTTCAGCTCTAGGGTAGAGCGTGGCGCGCACGACGTTCAGAAAGGACTTCGCCATGCATGCCCACCCTGCCCTTGTGCTCAATGCGGACTTCCGGCCGCTGAGCTACCTCCCGCTTTCGCTCATCCCCTGGCAGGATGCGGTGAGCGCGGTCATTTCGGAAAAGATCTCCGTCGTGGCCGAGTATGACATTGTTGCTCGAAGTCCGTCGACCGAGATCCGCCTGCCCTCGGTCGTGGCCCTGCGGCACTATCAACCGGTACCGCGGCGCGTCGCCTTTACGCGGTTCAATGTCTTCCTTCGCGACCGCTTCAAGTGCCAATACTGCACTCATGAATTTTCCGCCGCCGAGCTGACATTCGACCATGTCGTCCCGCGGTGCCGTGGCGGTGAGACGACCTGGGTGAATGTTGTCGCGGCGTGCTCGCCCTGCAACCAGGCCAAGGATAAGTTCTCGGCGATGAAGCCGATCAGCCCGCCCCGCGAGCCGACGCCTCACGAGCTCCTCGCGGCCAAGCGGGTGTTCCCGCCGAACTACTTGCATGAGAGCTGGAACGACTATCTCTACTGGGACGTCGAATTGGAGAGCTAGCGCTCGCACCATTTTCAACGCAGGGACAAGCACCGGGCGCTGGTGAGACTCATACCCTCACGCCGAAAGGCAAAGTCGGTTCGATTCCGACCCCTGCTACCAAAGTCATTGCGGACTCCCTGGTCCGCGCAGAGCCAGGAAAGCTAATCTGGTGAAAGCGTCGCGTTGAAGGCGCGAAGAGGTCCGCTCGAAACGGACTCCTGGTACCATTCTGCTTCGCTCTCCGAGCTTCGCAGGAGGCCCTCCGAAGCTTTAGCCAAGGAGGGCTGGTACCATTCTGCTTCGCTCTCCGAGCTTCGCAGGAGGCACTACTCTTGGAGATGGTCATGGGTGACGGGTGATCCTTGCAAGATTGCTGGCGCGGAGTTCGATTCTCCGTATCTCCAGCAAATTTCATTCCTGGGTGGCGGAATGGCAAACGCACCTGACTGTTAATCAGGCACCGCAAGGCTTGCAGGTTCGAGTCCTGCCCCAGGAGCCAATCAATATCGCCATCGTCTAGCGGTTAAGACACTGCCCTCTCAAGGCAGAATCGCGGGTTCGAGTCCCGCTGGCGATACCAATTCAGGCCGTTCTCGAGGCTTTCACGCGAGGGACTCGATGATGGCCGGAAACGAGCCCTGAACCGACCGGACAACTGACGGTCGCTGACAGTCCGCAGGCCGCTGTCATGGGTTCGAAAGAGTCGACGGGTCGCCTGGGTCCGTCGGCAAGGCCTGAGAGGTTTCCTGATCCCGTAGCTCAGTGGATGAAGAGCGATGCCGTGCGAAGGCATAGGCCGGAGGTTCGAGTCCTCTCGGGATCACCATTCATGTCGCGATGGCAGAGTGACTATGCGGTCGGCTGCAACCCGGCTTCAGGCTGGTTGAAATCCAGCTCGCGACTCCATCCTGCTTCGCGCTGACGCGCTTCGCAGGACTAATCCCTCTTGCCTCGGCGCGAAGCAGGATGCCCTCCAAAGCTTTAGCGACGGAGGGCCTTGTCCGCACGATCATACAATAGCCCTCGTAGCTCAGCGGATAAAGAGCGCTGGTCTTCTAAACCGGATGTCGGCCGTTCAAATCGGCCCGAGGGCGCCAATCTGGAGAGATGGGTGGAGGGTCAAACCAGCGCTTTGCCACTAACAGGCGCGAGCCTAGCTCAATGGCAGAGCATCTGGCTTCCACCCAGAAGACGATGGGGTTCGATTCCCCCGGTTCGCTCCACTCACTTTCTCGCCGTCGCCTGGCACAAAGGGTGTCACTCTTTCAAAGTGAAGCTTCGCGGGTGGAACTCCCGTCGGCGAGACCATTCTCCCTTCGCCTAGCTGGCAGGGCAGCGGATTCTGATTCCGTGCGGCTTGGTTCGAATCCAAGAGGGAGATCCAGCTTTCCCGGCGTAGCTCAGCGGCAGAGTGGCGGAATCATAACCCGCAGGTCGTCCGTTCGACCCGGACCGCCGGGACCATCCTGCTTCGCGCTGACGCGCTTCGCAGGACCGCCATGCCCTCCGAAGCTTCAGCGAAGGAGGGTCACCCTGGTTTAGCTCAACCGGTGAGAGCGCGCGGCTGTGGACCGCGAGACTGAGGTTCGAGTCCTCAAGCCAGGCCCATGCCCGCATAGCTCATCCTGCTTCGCTCTTCGAGCTTCGCAGGATCGATAAAGCCCTCCGAAGCTTCGGCGAAGGAGGGTAATGGCAGAGCATCTGTCTCCGAGGATCCGGGTTCAAAACCTGGTGCGGGTGCCGTTTTTTCGGCTTCATCTGGATGATTTCGGCAATTCAGTTCCGCTCAGGCGGCATGAATTTTCACCTGGCTCCAATATGGAAGGAACCACCATGCCTCCGCGTAAATCGACTTGCAGAAAGGCTCGGGCATCCATACCATCTCGTCGGGAAATCCACCCAGGGTAGAGGCGACTACCCGCCGGATTTTGACCCGACATGCCCAGCGCAAGACAGGGAGAATGCATATGGCTTCCGAAGTTAAAGCCGACAATGGCGTCAACGTTGACGCACTGCTTGAGGCCCGCGAGGCGCTGAAGGGTGCCCCCGAGGCCGCCAACTTCAAATGGCGGGCAACCTGCAACTGGGAGAACGGCACGCACAGCCACTCGACCGTCGAGGGCTTTTATGGCCTTGGCGGAGAGCAGAAGCACAAGACCACCTTCACTTTCGATGCCGATCACCCCGAGGTCTTTGCCTCGGAAGACCATGGCGCGACACCGGTCGAGATCGTGCTCGTCGGCCTCGCCAGCTGCCTGACGGCCGGCGTCGCGGCCGTGGCCCAGAACCGGGGCATTCAGCTGCGCTCGGTCACGGCGACGCTCGAAGGTGACATGAACCTCTATGGCATCCTCGGCATCGACAAGGACGTCCGCAACGGCTTCGATGGGATAAAGGTCAACTTCAAGATCGATGCCGATGCGAGCGAGGACGATATCAAGGCACTGGTGGCGCAATCGCAGAAGCGCTCAGCCGTCTATGACATCGTGACCAACCCGACCAATGTCACCGTCACCGTGAACTGATCGGCGCATCTTACGATCAAAGAGTTGAATAGCGTTCGCAGCATAGAAACTGTTGTGATCGGCGCCGGTCATGCTGGACTGGCGATGAGCCGCTGCCTCACCGAACGCTCTATCGACCATGTCGTGATAGAGCGCGGTGAGGTCGCCAATTCATGGCGCACCGAACGCTGGGACTCGCTTCGCCTGCTGACACCGAACTGGCAAAGCCGCTTGCCGGGCTTCGGCTATGATGGCGATGATCCCGACGGTTATCGCACCATGCCCGAGATCATCGATTTCCTCACGCGCTACGCGGGCGTGGTCTCGGCACCCGTTGCGACCCATACGCGTGTGACGTCTCTATCCGCCGCGGACAAAGGCTTCGTCGTGGCCACGGACAAGGGCGTCTGGCACTGTCGCACCGTCGTGCTCGCGACCGGCGCCTGCAACGTCGCACGCATTCCAGCGGTCGCGGCGGCGGTTCCGCCCGGGATCGCCACCGTCACCTCCATGGACTACCGCAATCCAGGTCAACTTGATGAAGGCGGCGTGCTGGTCGTCGGCGCGTCTGCGACCGGAACCCAGCTGGCGGATGAGATTCACCGCTCGGGCCGCCCGGTTACGCTGTCCGTCGGCGAGCATGTCCGGGCACCGCGAGTCTACCGGGGCAAGGATATCCAGTGGTGGATGGATGTCACACGCCTTCACGACGAGCGCTATGACGAAGTCGATGACATCGACCGGGCACGCCGTGTGCCGTCGGCTCAGCTGGCGGGCTCCACCGAGCGCAGAACTCTGGATCTCAACGCCTTGACCGGCATCGGCGTCAAGCTCGTCGGCCGGATCGCCGGCATCGCCGAGGGCAAGGCACAGTTCTCGGGCTCGTTGCACAATAATTGCGCGATGGCCGATCTCAAGATGAACCGGCTGCTCGGCACGATCGATGAGTGGGCAGCGCAGAATGGTCTCGACGATCAGGTCGAAGCGCCGCACCGCCCTCCTCCCACCGAAGTCGAGAAGGCGCCGCCGCTTGGCATGGATCTCAAGAACGGCAGGATCAGGACCATTCTTTGGGCGACCGGATACCGTCCAGACTATTCCTGGCTTCACGTGCCGGTGCTCGATCGCAAGGGGCAGGTGCGCCACGATGGCGGGGTCACCGAATATCCGGGGCTCTACCTGATGGGGATGCAGTTCCTGCGCCGCCGCAAGTCGGCCTTGATCGACGGCGCCGGCGACGACGCGCGCGATCTCAGCGACCATCTGGCATGCTATCTCAAGCAGAGGTCAATCTGACAGCGGGCATCGGCTCCCCGCCTTCGTCATCATATCCCCAAATGCAATTTCGGTTTCCAGAACGGACGGAACAACTCGATCTTGGGGCAGCGATTCATCACGACCTTGAGCCCTGCGTCCTCCGCCAGGCGGGCGGCGGCGTCATCGCGCACGCCGATCTGCCCCCAGAGGACCTTCGCGCCGATAGCGATCGCCTCCTGCGCGACTTCCATCAGGTCTTCGGAGCGCCGGAAGACCTCGACCATGTCCACCGGCCGGTCGATGGATGCAAGTGAAGGATAGACCTTCAGCCCGCGAATTTCCTCGAGACCCAGGGTTGGGTTGACCGGGATCATGTCAAAGCCGGTCTCGTGCAGCACCCTGAGCACGCCATAGGAGAACTTGGTCTTGTCGGGGCTGGCCCCGACCATCGCGATGGTTTTTACCGATTTCAGGATGCCTTGCAGATAGGCCGCCGGATAAGGCTCATCATGATTCATGTGGGTCATTTCGTTTTTCCAACGGGATAGCGATATCGGCCTTCAGCTCATGCGGGGCCAGTGGGTCAAGGAAGGGGTTGCGGTAGAGCTTGTCATGGCTCTCGACGCCGACCTCCAGCGTGCAGTCGCTCATCGGGCGGGCGACGCACAGGATGATGTAACCATTGTTGATCTGGCGATTGTTCAGCGCCACCTGTGCCCGCTGATCCACTTCGCCGCTGATCAGCTTGGCGGCACAGCTTATGCAGCCGCCATACTGGCAGCCATAGGGCAGATCGACCCCTTGCTCGCGCAAGCTCGTCAGCAGCGGCTTGCGGTGATCGACCTTGAAGGCGGCACCGCCGCGATTGGCGAGAATGATGGTGTGGAGCGTCAAAGCCAGATATCGCTTGTGCAGTCGCCGCCGGGATAGCGGGTTTCGTGACAGCGGCTCGGTCCGTTCGGCTCCTTGCCGAAATCGACGACGAAACGCGGATCGATCTCCATGCCGCCCTTTTCCGTATCGCAATTGACCATCAGCATGCATCCGCCATTGGTGCGGATCTCGGGATAGAACTGATTGTCCCAGGTCGAGAACAGCGAGGTCGTCACATAGAGCCGCTTGCCGTCGAGGCTGAGCTGTATCATCTGGGGCCCGCCGGTGACCTTCACGCCATTGACGTCGGGCGCGCGGTTGAGAAGGCCCCCCATCCACACCTGCCCGGTGAGCCTGGCATTATGCGGGTCGGAGATATCGTATTGACGGATGTCGCCATGCAGCCAGTTGCACAGGTAAAGATATTTGTCGTCCATGCTGAGCAGAATGACCGAGATCACGCCGGGTATCGGAATGGGCCACTCCGGATGCGGCTCGTTTTCGACGTCCACGATTTTTTCCCACTGCCATTCACCCGCCGCATCCTTCCACCAATGGATGATATTGGCCGAAAGGGCGGCGCCGACAAAGCCGTGGCTGCTGTCGGGATTGTGATGGAAGCGCACCTCGAGCGGGATCAAGCCGTCTTCGCCGAGATAGAAGGTCTGTCTCGGCTCCTTCTTCTTGAAGTCCCAGAGATGGATTTCCCTTCCGTATTTGAGATGGCCCACCTCTTCGAGATCGAAGCCCGGCATGAAGGTATTGGGTGCCGCCCATTCGGAGCTCACCATCACATTGTGGCGCGGCTGATACCAGAAGTCGTAGCCGAACTTGATCTTGCCCATGGAGTTTTCCCAGCGGCCGATGATCTCGAAATCCTTGTCGAGATGGAGATAGCCGCCGGGCGCGTTTCCCTGGGCGTCGCCGAGCATGGAGATGATGATCTCGGAGCCCAGGCAATGCACGGTGTGCGGCGCCGAGAGGTTGGTTTTGGCCTTGATCTCGGACCCTTCTATGACCTTGAACAGCCTCGGATTGCGCGGATCGCTGCCGCAGTCGACGATATGCAGATTGGTCGAGCGCACGCCCGGCACGATCAGATACTTCCGCTCCAGGCCCGGATCGCCATGGCAGGACGAGCAGGCATTCCAGCCCATATGGTGCAGCTCATCGCCGATGCCCGGCACCTCCAGACGCGAGATCACCTGACTGTAGGTCGGGCTCTCGGGATCGGCATCGATGGTGCACAAATAGTCCGGCTTCTGGATGCCCGTCCCCGTATAGATGGCAATCGTATAGAGCACCTTTTCGCGCGGCGCCCGCATCGCCTCGGCGGGAGAAGCATAGCCAGGTCCACAGCACTCATGGGTCATAGGCACTTCCTTATATGGGTAGAACAGGGAAAGGTTAAACCCTTACGCCGCTCTTGCAAACGTCACTCCCTGATATTGGTGAGACCATGACTTGGACGCTTGTTTCGCCCCTATCCCAATCATTCTGCACCGGATGCCCGGCCGTTTACCTATTCGAAAGTATCTCAATCCATCCTCTGAAGCAGCGGACGGATGCCAGATCGTAGGGGAGTATCTCTATGGCTTCGTTCCTTGCTCGCTTCACAACCGCCAATATCCAGCCGGTTCCCGACGCCATTCCTGAGCCCGCCGGCGCCGATGCTCGTGCGCTTCAGGCAAAACTTGCGGCGGCGCTTGCTGATGCCGAGCGATCATCCGATGCCGATGCCGGTCTCCTTGCCCTTTACGGGCAATACCGAGAGGCACGGAAGGACATGCACAAGGTGTTTGCCGAGCGCGTGTCTTCCGATGCCGAAGCCGATCTGATCGTGGGCCGCCGCGATGCCCTTCTGAGAGAGATCGCAAAAACGCCCGCCAAAACACTGCGGGGCTTTGGCGCCAAGATGGAGGTCCTGCGGAGCTGTGAATGCCCGGCTTTGGAAAAAGCTTGCCCGGAGGAACCTGATGCCATCCTTCTGCAATCGATCGTGGCGGATAGTTATTGGTTGTTCAGCGCGGGAGAGGTGACAAAGCCGAGGAACGAAGCCAAGGACGACGCCTCAACGGAGGTTCGTACTGCGTTGAGTGACAAACCGGCCATGAAAAGTCGACTCTGAGCCCCTGAATGTGAAGAAGCATCTAAGGCGATTTTCCCTGCTCCAAAAAAGCTTCCAACTTCGCGTAAAGCCATAACGCGGCGTGAAGATCCTCGTTCTGTCGCGTTCTGAAACACCCCTTTTCGCGTTTTTCCCTGTATTTTCCCTGTATCCCGGGGAGCGGCCCTATTCCAGCGCCACCCAGCTGCCGTCGGCCAGGCTGGATTTGAGCACCGCTTCGACGAAAGCCAGGGCATCGACGCCATCGGCGCCCGTGGGTGCCAGCAGGCTCAACGGATCGGGCGCCCTCTTCTCGCGCCTGGCCTCGATCTGCTCGGCATAGTCGCCATAGAGATTGGCGAAGGCTTCGACAAAACCTTCCGGCAGGCCGGTGACCAGACGTGTCGCGCGTTTCGCCTGGGGCGAAAGCTTGGCGCCACGATTGAGTGTCTGGTCGGTGCCGTCCAGCATCCGGAGATGAAGCTGATCGGGAAAGGCCTCGTCCCAGGCGACATGGCCCGTCTCGCCATAGACCCTGAGCCTAAAGCCGACACTCTCGCCCGCCGCCACCATGCTCGCCCATAACATGCCACGTGCACCATCCTTGAAGCGCAGCAGGATGTTGGCGTTGTCCTCGAGCCGGCGGCCCTGAACCATGGTGGCAAGATCGGCGGCGAGCGTCTGGACCTCGAGCCCGGTGACGAAGCGCATCAGATGATAGGCATGCGTCCCGATATCGGCGACGACGCCGCTCGGTCCCGCCTCCTTGGGATCGACGCGCCAGGCCTGCTTGACGCCTTCCTGCTCGAGGGGTGCCGCAAGCCAGCCCAGCGCGAATTCGACCTGCACCAGGCGGATCTTGCCGATGACCCCTTCGGAGACCAGGCTCTTCGCGTGGCGGATCATCGGATAGCCGGAATAATTATAAGTGACGCCCAGAAGACGCTGCGCCTTGGCGGCGCGCCCGACCAGGTCCTGGCCGTCCGCAACGCTGGTGGCGAGCGGCTTGTCGCAGATCACCGCGATGCCATGATCGAGGAAGGCGCCAGCGATCGCATGATGCGACGCATTGGGCGTGACGACAGTGACCGCCTCGATGCCGTCGCTGCGGGCGGCTTCCGCCTTCGCCATCTCGCGATAGTCGGCATAGGCCCGTTCCGGTGCGATGAAGCACTGCGCTGCCGACTGCCGCGCCCGCTCCGGATCGGAAGAGAGTGCGCCGGCGATGAGGTTGTACTTGCCGTCGAGCCTCGCCGCCATGCGATGCGCCTCGCCGATGAATCCGCCAATGCCGCCACCCACCATGCCCCAGCGGATCGGCCGTCTGATCCTGTCGTTCATGCCGCCTTTTCCTGCGTCGCTATCCACAGATGCTGCAGCAGAATGATGGTCTTTGCATCAGCAATTTCATCGCTCGCTACGCGTCGCATCGCCTCCGCAAGCGCCATCTCCAGGACCTCGATATCCTCGTCCTCGCCGTCCTTGCCGCCGCCTTCGCCGATCCTGTCGGCCGCCGAATAGTCGGCCAGAAACAGCCAGATGCTCTCGGTCACGGCACCCGGCGTTCCCCAGATGCGGCCGCAGGCTTTGAGATTGTGGATGCGATAGCCAAGCTCCTCTTCCGCCTCGCGGATGGCGCAGGCCTTGGGCTCATCGCCATCGAGCAGGCCGGCGCAGGCCTCGATCATCATGCCGTCGCTGCCCGAAAGATAGGGCGGCAAGCGGAATTGGCGGGCGAGCAGCACGGTCCCGCGCTCAGCGTCATAGGGCAGGACGGCGGCGCCATGGCCGTGGTCATGCACCTCGCGCACCGCGCTGAGCGTTCCACCGTCATGTTTCTCGATGTCGAGGCGGTAGCGTGTGAGCGTCGCCCAGCCGGAGTGAACGAGTTCGGCCGAGGTGATCACGATCTTGGGTACAAAATTCAAAATAGGCTCCGTTCTTTGCGTAGGATATCGAGGATCGCCGTCGCCCGTGGTTCATTCAAGAGGTCGCCGACCGGGCGGGCGTTGCGCCGCCGCCAGTTCGGATATTCGCGATCGGTGCCTGGCACATTGAGCTGATCGATCTCACCGAAAAGATCGTCAACCTGGACGAAGGCGACCGCCGATCCGGTCCGCGCCAGGAAAAGGTGCGCCGCCTTCATCAGATCATCGGTGCCGATTTGGGCCTTATCGAAAGCGGCAAGCAGGGCCTTGCGCTCGATCTCGTAATCGCGCCGCTGCTTCGCTTCATCCGGATTGCGCTTGAGCTTGTGGTCGAGCTCGAGATGAGCGCCTTGGGCCCAGCCCGCGAAGGTCGGCAGGTCATGCGAGCCGAGGCAGGCAAGCGACAGATAGGGATAGGCTTTGGGCGCTCGGAAAGCCTGATCGTCGCGCTCGAACCACAGGACCTTGTAGGAGAGGAAATTGGCGCGGGCGAGCCGCTCCCGCAGACCCTCAGGCACGGTGCCGAGGTCTTCGCCCACCGCCATGCATTGCCGTGCCAGGCTCTCTTCCGCGACAAGGCGCATCAGCGCGTCCATCGGGAAGCTGACATAGGCGCCGTCTTTCCCTTCCGCCCCGCGCGGTACCCAGAATTGCCGCATGAGGCCCAGCACGTGATCGATGCGCAGCATGCCGGCATGGCGCATATTGGCGCTCAGGATCTGTCGATAGGGCTCGAGCCCGCGCTCGAGGAGGATATGCGGCTGGAACGGCGCCAGGTTCCACACCTGCCCGAGGGCCGAGAACGGATCCGGCGGCGCGCCGAGCGACACGGTTGCGGCGAAGAGCTTCGGATCGGCCCAGATCTCACCGCCGTCAAAGGCGGTGCCGAGGGCGAGGTCGCCATAGAGCGGGCTGCCGTGCCGTGCATTCTGCGCGAGCTGGAGATCGCAGAGCCATTGCAGCCATTTGCGGAACATCACATCTCTTTGATGTGCTTCGGCAAAGCGCGCGACTTTGGCCGAGCCCACATCACGAAGCCCTTCCGGCCATTTCTTCCGGTCGACGCTGCCCGCCTCACCGGCAATCGTCTCGAAGACGGCATGAAGATGCAGCGCCTCTCCCCCCTCGGCACAGAAATCCTTGAAGGTCTGCGTATCCTTGCCGGACCGGACGGCATCGAACGCGGCGCCAAGGGCCGTCTTGCTCACCTGCCACGCCGCTTCATAGTCGACATGGCTAAGCTTGCTCAGCGCCATGATGGCGTCATGCGTCTTGCGATGCCCGGATTCCTGCACGGCATCGATGTCGATATAGATCGGATCGATGAAGCGCCGGTCGGAGGGCTGATAGGGACTGGCCCGGCTGCGATCAGTCGGGAAGAGATGATGCAGTGGGTTGATGCCGGCGAAGGCTGCGCCCGCCTCAGCCGCGGTCGCGCTGAACTCGCCGAGCGTGGCAAAATTCCCCAAGGCCGAGGGCTTCCTACCGCGCAAGGCATAAAGATGGGCGGCAAGGCCGAAGATCTTTTTGCCCTCGGCGATGGCCGGAGAAAGAAAGCACTTCTCCTCATCGGCTGGGGCTTTCGCGATCCTTTGCAGCCGGTCGAGGCTTTGAGCGACATCACCACCCGATGCGAAGCCGAGCCCCATCGCCGTGAGGACCGCCCGCTTCGTATCCAGACTGACATCGTGCCTTTCGCCGGCGACCGTCCACCATACAGGTTGGATGCCGGCCGCTTCGGCGAGCTCGGCCACAAGACGGTCGTTCGGTGCAGCGCTCTGCCGCGCCTTCATCTTCTCGGCAAAGACGATGACGGAACGTTCCGGTATCTCGGCGGTGTCACTGATGGGCAGATCGGCAGCGCCGTCGCGATCGAGCATCATCCGCCAGCTTCCACTCGCGCGCGATGGCAGAAGTTTCACGCGCTCCGGCGTTGGGCCGGCATTGAGCCAAACGAGCGTGCGGTCGCCGCTGGCGAAATCATAGAAGGCCGCTCCCAGCAGATGTTTATCGGGATGGTTCCAGTCCTCCTCGCGCATGGCCGCGCCATCGGCCCTGAGCCAGGTCACATCGGCAAGGCCTGTCTCATCCACAGGCTGGCCGATGAGGAAGCGGTCGCGGCCGAGCGACGGATGAGCGCGGCGCAAGCCTATGGCCGAGCGCACGAACTCCATCAGCGATAAATCGGCCCTCTCCCAGTCGAGCCAGGTCAGCTCATTGTCCTGGGCATAGGCATTGTTGTTGCCCTTCTGGCTGCGGCCGAATTCATCGCCGGCGGTGAGCATGACCGTGCCGCGCGACACCAGGAGGCTTGCGAGCATCGCGCGGAGATCGCGGGCGCGCGCCGCCTCAATAGCGGGATCGTCCGTCTCTCCCTCGGCGCCATTGTTCCAGGAGAAATTATTGCCGGTGCCGTCGCGGTTGTTCTCGCCATTGGCCTCATTGTGCTTGGCTGTGTAGGAGACGAGGTCGCGCAAGGTGAAGCCGTCATGGGCGGCGAGGAAATTGACGCCGCTCGAAGGCTTGCGCCGGCCCGGCGTGAAGATGTCGGACGAGCCGGCGAGCCGCGTCGCCAAAGTCCCCACCATGCCGCGGTCGCCGCGCCAGAAGCGGCGCATGTCGTCGCGATAGCGGTCGTTCCATTCGCGCCAGTGCGGCGGAAATTGCCCGAGCCGATAGCCTTCCGGCCCGATGTCCCAGGGCTCGGCAATCATGACGAGATCCCTGAGCAGCGGGTCCCCTTCGACGCCCGAGAAGAACGGCGCATCGCGCGAAAAACCTTGCGGTCCGCGGCCGAGGATGGTGGCGAGATCGAAGCGGAAACCGTCGATGCCGGTTTCGGTGGCCCACAGTCGCATGGCATCGAGAATGAGCTTCAAAGCGGGCTCGGTCTCGGCCGCGATGGTGTTGCCGCAGCCCGTGTCGTTGATGAGGCGGAAGCTGCCGTCATGGCGGTAATAGCTCGCTTCATCGAGGCCGCGGAGCGACAAGGTTGTGCCCTGCGCGTCGCTTTCGCCGGTATGGTTATAGACGACGTCGAGGATGACATTGAGGCCGGCCTCCTGCAGGCTCTCGACCGCTGCGCGGATCTCGGCGAAGCCGCCGGGCGCCAGGCGCGGATCGGGCGCCATGAAGCTCACCGGATTGTAGCCCCAGGCGTTTTTGAGGCCGAGCGCCGGCAAATGGCGCTCATCGATCGAGGCCGCGAGTGGCATCAATTCTACCGTGTCGATGCCGAGTTTTTTGAGATGCTCGATCACCACCGGATGGCCGAGGGCGGCAACTGTGCCGCGCAGATGCTCCGGCACCTGCGGATGGCGCTTGGTGAAGGCCCTGACAGCGATCTCATAAATGATCTCGGGCGGCTTTCGTGATTTCCGCAAGGACGCTGCACCGGACTTCTCGATGACCGCCTTGGGCACGAGGCGTGCGGTTTCGACGCCCTGCGCCATCAGCTCGGGACGGTGGATGAAGGGCCGGTCGAGCCGTCGCGCGTGGGGATCGATGAGCAGTTTCGCCGGATCGAAGCGATGACCGCGCTCAGGCGCCCAGGGACCGTCAGCGCGCAGGCCGTAGCGCTGGCCTTCCGTGACGCCGGCAAGGAAGGCTTTATGCACATCGCCTTCCCGCGCCAGCGTGACGCGCCGCGTCTCCCGGTCCTGATCGTCGAACAGGCAGACATCGATCCGTGCGGCGTGACGGGAGAAGACGGCGATGGTGGCGCCGCCTTCGGTCGATGTCACGCCGAGCACGTTGGGCATGCTCAGGTGATGACCGAAGGGGCGCTGCGTCCGGTGCGCGGCTCGATCTCGGCCAGGTTGCGCGCGATCTGAATGAGATCCGAGAGCGCGGCCTGCGGATCGCCGCCCTGCTTCGCCGGATCGGGCTCATAGCGCTCGATATAGACGCGCAAGGTGGCGCCCTCGGTTCCCGTGCCCGACAGGCGGTAGATGATGCGCGATCCGTCCTTGAACAGGAACCGGATGCCCTGCCCCTTGGTGTCGGAATTATCGACCGGATCGTGATAGGAGAAATCGTCGGAGGCGCTGAGCGCCTTGCTGCCGAGCGCCGGCAGGTTCGGCTTGCCGAGCTGGTCCCTGAGGTTCTTCATGAGCCCATTGGCGCGTTCGGTGTCCACCGCCTCATAATCATGCCGCGTGTAGAAATTGCGCCCATATTCGCGCCAATGCTGGAAGACGATGTTCTCGACGCTCTCCTTGCGCCGGCCCACTATGTTGAGCCACAGGAGCACCGCCCAAAGGCCGTCCTTCTCGCGCACATGATTGGAGCCGGTGCCCGCACTTTCCTCACCGCAAATGGTGGCGAGCCCGGCATCGAGAAGATTGCCGAAGAACTTCCACCCCGTCGGCGTCTCATAGCATTTGATCTTCATCTGCTCGGCGACGCGATCGGCCGCCATGCTGGTCGGCATCGAGCGCGCGATCCCGGCGATGCCCTTGGCATAGCCGGGGGCAAGGTGAGCATTGGCGGCGAGAAAGGCCAGCGAATCCGACGGCGTGACGAAGATGTTGCGGCCGATGATGAGATTGCGGTCGCCGTCGCCATCCGAGGCGGCGCCGAAATCAGGCGCATCCTTGGCCATCATCCGGTCATAGAGGTCCTTGGCATGGACCAGATTGGGGTCGGGATGGTGGCCGCCGAAATCGGGCAAGGGAATCCCGTTGACCACGGTTCCTTCCGGCGCGCCCAAGGCCTTTTCGAGGATCGCCTTGGCATAGGGGCCGGTTATGGCATGCATGGCATCGAAGCGCATGCGGAAGGTGCCGGCGAACATGTCACGGATCACGTCGAAATCGAAAAGCTGCTCCATCAGCGCCTGGTAATCGGCGACCGGATCGAAGATCTGGACGCGCATGCCTTCGACTTCGCTGGTGCCGATGCGGTCGAGCGCGACATCGGGCGCATCGGCGATGAGATAGCGCTCGATCTTCTTGCTGTTCGCGAAGATCGCCTCGGTGATCCTCTCGGGCGCCGGCCCGCCATTGGAGATGTTGTACTTGATGCCGAAATCGCCGTCGGGACCGCCGGGATTGTGGCTCGCCGACAGCACGATGCCGCCGAAGGCCTTGTGCTTGCGGATGACGTTCGAGGCGGCGGGCGTCGACAGGAGCCCGCCTTGCCCGACGAGCACGCGCCCGAAGCCATTGGCGGCCGCCATCTTGATCGCGGTCTGGATCACCTCGCGATTATGGAAGCGGCCGTCGCCGCCGATCACCAGCGTCTTGCCCTTGTGGCCTTCGAGCGAGTCGAAGATCGACTGGATGAAATTCTCGGCATAGTTCTTCTGCTGGAAGACCGTTACTTTCTTGCGCAGACCCGAAGTGCCGGGCTTCTGGTCGGGAAAGGGTTTCGTCGGAATGGTCTTGATCATCGGGCCTCGTGTCGGTTCTCTAGAAGCTTCTTGTATAGCAGCGCATAGCGCTTGGCGCTCTTCTCCCAGGAAACGTCGGTCTTCATGCCGGCTTTCTGAATGCTATTCCATGCTTGGCGATCGGCATAGAGCCTGATCGCGCGATCGATGGCGCGCGCCAGGGCTGACGTATCGACAGGCGCGAATTTGAGGCCGGTGGCGCTTTCCCGGTCGAGTGCCGCCTCATTGGCATCGACGATCGTGTCGGCAAGCCCGCCGACATGCGCCACCACGGGCACGCAGCCATAGCGCAGGCCATAAAGCTGGGTCAGGCCGCAAGGCTCGAAGCGTGACGGGATCAGTATCGAATCGGCACCACCTTGCAGGAGATGCGACAGGCTTTCGTCATAGCCGATGACGACGCCGACGCGGCCCGGATACTGCGCCGCGGCAGCCTTGAAGTCGCTTTCGAGCGCCGCTTCGCCCGCTCCCAGGAGCGCCAGGCGGGCACCCTGCCCGACAAGGCCGTCGAGACATTGGACCAGAAGGTCCATGCCTTTCTGCCAGGTCAGCCGGCTCACCACGCAGAAGAGCGGACCGTCCCCTTCCGCGAGGCCGAGGCGCTGCTCGACGGCGCGCTTGTTCGCTTGTCGCCGCTGCACGAAATTGCGCGGCACATAAGTGAGCGCCAGATGCTGATCGCTCGCCGGCGACCAGATCGCCGTATCGATGCCATTGACGATGCCGGTCAGCACGTCGCGGCGCGCGCGCAGCAGCCCGTCGAGCCCCATGCCGTAGTCGGGCGTCGTGATTTCATCGGCATAGCTTGGGCTCACCGTGGTAATGGCATCGGCATAATGCAGTCCGCCCTTGAGATAGCCGACGCCGCTATAATATTCGACACCGCCGATCGCGAAGGCCGCATCCGGCAGGCCGAGAGAGGGGAATATCGTGGCGGGAAACTGCCCCTGGAAGGCGATATTGTGCACGGTGAGGATGGTCTTCGCGGCAGGCCTTGGGGCGAAATTCAGGTAAGCGACCGTCAGTGCCGCTTGCCAGTCATGCGCCTGCACGATCTCGGGGACAAAGGCCTTGACGGCGCCCTGCCCCATATCGGCCGCGGCCCGCGACAGAGCGGCGAAGCGCTGCCAATTGTCGGGCCAGTCGGCGCCGTCGGGACCGAGATAGGGATTGCCGGGACGATCGAAGAGATGCGGCGCATCGACCGCCAGGAGATCGAGACCGTGGGCGCGCCCCGCCAGGATGCGGGCAGGTCCGCCAAAAAGATCGTCATAACGATGAACCGGCTTCGCTTCCTTGAGCGCCGCCATGACTTGCGGGTAGCCCGGCACCATGACGCGCATCTCGACGCCGTGATGCGCAAGCGCGCCCGGCAAGGCGCCGACGACATCGGCGAGCCCGCCGGTCTTCACCAGCGGAAACACTTCCGACGCCACAGCCAGGATTTTAGCCCCCATGTGCCGAACTCATTTCTGTGCGACGAGCCGGTCGATCATGGGCTGGGTGATGAGGCAGATGCCGCTGTCGGTGCGCCGGAAGCGCTTGCCGTCGAGCACCGGATCCTCGCCCACCACGAGACCTTCGGGGATCTCGACGCCACGGTCGATGACGACACGCTTGAGCCTGGCACCGCGGGCGATATTGACATAGGGCAGCACCACCGCTTGCTCCATGCGCGAATAGGAATTGACCCTGACACCGGTGAAGAGCAGCGAATTCTTGACGCCGGCGCCCGAGATGATGCAGCCGCCGGCGACCAGCGAGCTCACCGCCTTGCCGCGGCGGCCATCCTCGTCATGGACGAACTTGGCCGGCGGCACCAATTCCGAATAAGTCCAGATCGGCCAGTTGTGATCGTAGAGATCGAGCGCCGGCACGGTGTCGGTTAGATCGATATTCGCCTCCCAATAGGCATCGACGGTGCCGACGTCGCGCCAGTAGGACTGGCTTTCATTCTCCGAGCGCACGCAGGAGCGCGGGAAACGATGCGCATAGGCTTTGCCATGCTCGACGAGATAGGGGACGATGTCCTTGCCGAAGTCGCGCGCCGATCCCTTTTCCGCCGCATCGCGCCGCAATTGCTCGAAGAGGAACTTGGTCTTGAACACATAGATGCCCATCGAGGCGAGCGCCATGTCGGGCTTGTCCGGCATGCCGGGTGGATCCGTCGGCTTCTCGATGAAGCTGATGATGTGGTCCTTGTCGTCGATATGCATGACGCCGAAGCCCACCGCCTCCATGCGCGGCACCTCCAGGCATCCGACCGTCACATCGGCGTCCATATCGACATGCTGCTGCAGCATCAGCTCATAGTCCATCTTGTAGACGTGATCGCCCGCCAGGATGATCATATATTCGGGAGCGTAGCTCTCGATGATATCGATGTTCTGATAGACGGCGTCCGCCGTGCCGGCATACCACTGGTCTTCGGAGACGCGCTGGCTCGCGGGCAGGATGTCGAAGCTCTCATTGCGCTCAGGGCGCAGGAAGTTCCAGCCGCGCTGCAGATGGCGGATCAGGCTGTGCGCCTTGTATTGGGTGGCGACGCCGATCCGGCGGATGCCGGAATTGATCGCATTGGCGAGGGCGAAATCGATGATGCGCGTCTTGCCGCCGAAATAGACGGCGGGCTTCGCCCCCTTGTCGGTCAGCTCCATCAGCCGTGAGCCGCGCCCGCCGGCGAGCACATAGGCCATGGCATCGCGGGCTAAAGGTGCGTATCTGCGTCTTTCAGCCATGCCTTCCCTCCCCCTATCCCTCGTGCTCGAGGATCAGCGTCGCCAGAGGCGGCAAGGTTACGCGCGCGCTGGCAGGCTGTCCGTGCGTTCCTTGTTCTTGTCCCATGATGACACCAAAATTGCCTTGCCCACTACCGCCATAATTTGTCGCGTCGGTATTGATCCGTTCACGCCAGTGCCCGGCATGGGGCAGCGGCAGCACATAGTCATGCCGCGGCACCGGTGTGAAATTGGAAACGGCCACCACGGGCCTATGGTTCCCGCCCGACTTGCGCATCCAGGCGAAGACCGAATTGTCCCGGTCGTCGGCGATCAGCCATTCGAAGCCGTCGCCCTCGCAGTCGCGCGCATGAAGCTGCGGCAGCGCCCGGTAGAGCGCATTGAGATCGCGCACCAGGCTGCGCACGCCGCCATGCGAGGGGTATTGCAACAGCTCCCAGTCGAGGCCGCGGGCCTCGCTCCATTCGTTGCGCTGGGCGAACTCCTGCCCCATGAACAAGAGCTTCTTGCCGGGATAGGCCCACATGAAGGCGTAATAGGCCCGCAAGTTCGCGAATTTCTGCCAGTCGTCGCCCGCCATCTTGGTGAGGAGCGACCCTTTGCCATGCACTACCTCGTCATGCGACAGCGGCAGCACGAAATTTTCCGAGAAGGCATAGAGCAGGCCGAAGGTCAGGTCGTTGTGGTGATGCTTGCGGTGGATGGGCTCGTGCGACATGTAACGGAGCGTGTCGTGCATGAAACCCATGTTCCATTTGAAGCCGAAGCCGAGGCCGCCCACATGGGTGGGCTGCGAGACGCCGGGCCAGGCGGTCGATTCCTCGGCGACGGTAATGATGCCGGGATGGGTGCCATAGGCCGTTGCGTTCATGCGCTTCAGGAAGGCAATGGCTTCCTGGTTTTCGCGCCCGCCCTCCGGATTCGGAATCCATTCGCCTGCCTTGCGGGAATAGTCGAGATAGAGCATCGAGGCGACGGCATCGACGCGCAAGCCGTCGGCATGGAAACGCTCCATCCAATAGAGTGCATTGTTGATGAGGAAGGTCGAAACTTCGGTACGACCGAAATTATAGATGGCGGTGTTCCAGTCGGGATGGAAGCCGCGGCGCGGGTCCTCATGCTCGTAAAGAGCCGTGCCGTCGAAATGCGCAAGCCCGTGCTCATCGGTCGGGAAATGCGCCGGCACCCAGTCGAGGATGACGCCGAGACCCAGCGCATGGGCCCGATCCATGAAATAGGCAAAATCCTGAGGGGTGCCGAAGCGGGCGCTCGGCGCATAAAGGCCGGTCGGCTGGTAGCCCCAGGACGGGTCGAAGGGATGCTCGCTCACCGGCAGGAGCTCGATATGGGTGAAGCCCATGTCGGCGGCATAGGGCAAGAGATCGTCCGCGAGCTCCCGATAGCTGAAGAAGCGCCCATCGCCATGGCGCTTCCATGAGCCAAGATGCACCTCATAGATGGCCATCGGGCTGCGGCGCTGATCCTTTTGGGCTCTCGCCTTCACATAATCCGCATCGCTCCAGGTGAAAGCTTCGGGCGCGGCAATGACGGAAGCGGTCTTGGGCCGCATCTCCGACTGGAAGGCGAGCGGATCGGCCTTGAGCGGCAGAAGGGTGTCCTGGGCGCCGACGATCTCGAATTTGTAGACCGTCCTCGGCTCGAGTTCGGGGATGAAGATTTCCCACAAGCCCGCGCCCTTGCGATGGCGCATCACATGCCGCCGTCCGTCCCAGCGGTTGAAATCGCCGACCACCGAGACGCGCTTGGCATTGGGCGCCCAGACCGCGAAGAGCACGCCGGCAATGCCCTCATGCGTGATCGCATGGGCGCCGAGCTTGTCGTAAAGCCTCAGATGCGTGCCCTCGGCGACATAATAGTCGTCCATGGGACCGAGGATGGGACCGAAGGAATAAGGATCGACGACCGTCCACTGCCCGGTCGCGTTCTTGGCATCGTAGAAGACCGGCACTTGGCCTTTGAGCGCCACCTTGCCTTCGAAATAGCCCGGCCCCTGTCCGGCTTCGAGCTCGCCCAGCGCCTTGCCGTCGAGGGTGAAGGCCGACACCGTCTCGGCATCCGGAATAACGGCGCGGGCGACATAGTGGGATCCCGCCTTGTGGACACCGAGCCTCGCGAACGGATCGCCATGGGTCCCCGAAGCAAGTGCGGCGATCTCCGCCGGCTCGAGTTGCCATCGTGACCCGGTCATGCTGCTTGCTCATCTTTGTTCTGCAAGCGACGGATTGCGTCCCGGTTTCCCCTTCTCCCGCTTGCGGGAGAAGGTGCCCAAAGGGCGGATGAGGGTGTTGGCGCAACCGCACCGCTCGCAAACGCGCAACAATCCTCTTGCAACAAATCCTGCCTGGCCGGCGCTCGCTGAAACACACCCTCATCCGGCCTGCTCGCCTTCGCGAAGCCGAGATTTCGGGTCGGTGGAGCAAGGCGGCTTCGCTTCGGCGGAGCAAGGTCGGCCACCTTCTCCCGCAAGCGGGAGAAGGGGAAAAATTCGAAAACCTGCGCCCTGCTCGAACAGCCATATGCGTGCGAAGCCTGCGGTGAAGATACACGCGTATGGTTATCGTTCATCCCACCTCACATGGATGGCACGGTCCAGATTTCCCGCGCATAGTCGCGGATCGTCCGGTCGGCTGAGAACCACGCCATATTGGCGGTGTTGCGGATGGCTTTGTCATGCCAGCGCGGCGGCGTGCTCCACAAGGCATCGATCTCGCGCTGCGCCTTGGCGTAGGCGGCGAAATCGGCGGCCACCATGAACCAATCGCTCGAGGTCAGGAGATCGATCAACCCCTTGTAGCGATCGGGCTCGCCCGGCGAAAATACACCGGATCCCATCATATCGAGCACATCCCGCAATTCCGGCGTCGCCTCTATGACGGCGCGCGGATTGTATCCGGACGCGCGGCGGGCCGCCACTTCCTCGGCCGTCATGCCGAAGATAACGATATTGTCGGCCCCGACGCGGTCGCGGATTTCCACATTGGCGCCATCGAGCGTGCCGATCGTGAGCGCTCCATTCAACGCGAATTTCATGTTGCCGGTTCCCGACGCCTCCATGCCGGCGGTCGAGATCTGCTCGGAAAGGTCGGCGGCCGGTATGATGAGCTCGGCCAGACTCACATTATAATTGGGAACGAAGACGATCTTGATGAGGCCGCGCACGGAAGGGTCGGAGTTGACCACGCGCGCCACGTCATTGATGAGCCTTATGATCAGCTTCGCCTGCCAATAGCTCGCCGCCGACTTGCCGCCGAAGATCTTGACCCTGGGTACCCATCCCTTCTCCGGATGCGAGCGGATCTGGTTATAGACCGAGATCGCCTCCAGGATATTGAGAAGCTGGCGCTTATATTCGTGGATGCGCTTCACCTGCACGTCGAACATGGCGGCAGGATCGACCCTGACGCCCATGCGCTGGATTTCGCCCGCCAGCCTCTCCTTATTGGCGCGCTTGACCCCCGCAAAGCGCTCCTGGAAGGCCCTGTCGCCGGCGAATTTGTTGAGATCGGCGAGCAGCTCGAGGTCGTCGAGCACGTCGATGCCGATCGTGTCGCAGATGAGGCGCGTGAGGCCTTCATTGGCCTGGAACAGCCAGCGCCTGGGCGTGATGCCGTTGGTCTTGTTGGTGATGCGGCCGGGAAAGGCCTCGTTCAGGTCCTTGAAGACGGTGGTCTTCATCAGCTCCGTATGCAGGCCCGACACGCCATTGACCTTATGGGAGCCCGCGAAAGCAAGTTGGCCCATGCGCACCCGCCGGCTATTGTGCTCGTCAATAAGCGAGATCGCCGCCAGCACGGCGTCGCTGGCTGATCGTCCACGCGCCTCCTGCAGGAGCTTGGCATTGATCGCATAGATGATCTGCATGTGCCGCGGCAGCAGCCGTTCGAAGAGATGGAGCGGCCAGGTCTCGAGCGCCTCCGGCAGGAGCGTATGGTTGGTGTAGGAAATGCAAGCGCGGGTCAGCTCCCAGGCGTGATCCCAATCGAGATCGTGACGGTCGACCAGGATGCGCATGAGTTCGGCCACCGCGACCGCCGGATGCGTGTCGTTGAGCTGGATCGCCACCTTGTCGGGCAGGCTTGCCAGCGTGCCGAACTGCTTGATGTGGCGCCGGATGATATCCCTGAGCGAGGCCGAGACGAAGAAATATTCCTGCCTGAGGCGCAGTTCCTGTCCGGCGAGCGTGCTGTCGGAAGGATAGAGCACTTGCGTGATGGTCTCGGCGCGCGCCTGCTCGGTGAGCGCCCCCAGATGATCGCCGCGATTGAAAGCATCGAGCCGGATCGGGTCGAGCGCCTGCGCCCCCCACAGCCGCAGCGTATTGACCCTCTTGCCGCGCCAACCGGCGATCGGCGTGTCGAAGGCGACCGCTTGCACAGTCTCGCTCGGGACCCAGGTGTGCTTGAGCGAATTGTCCTCCATCTCCACCGTCTCGACGGTGCCGCCGAAGCCGATCTCATAGGCCGCTTCCTGGCGCTCGAACTCCCACGGGTTGCCATGGGCGAGCCAGTCTTCCGGCACTTCGATCTGCTGGCCGTCCTTGATCTTCTGCTTGAACAGGCCATGCTGATAGCGGATGCCGTAGCCATAGGCCGGGATGTCGACGCTCGCCATGCTCTCCATGAAGCAGGCGGCGAGCCTGCCGAGGCCGCCATTGCCGAGCGCCGCATCGGCCTCGAGCGTCTCGATCAGATCGAGTTCGACATTGAGGCTCTTCAGCGCCTGGGTGACAGGCTCGACGAGGCCCAGATTGCTCATCGCATCGCGCAACAGGCGGCCGATGAGGAATTCGAGCGAGAGGTAATAGACGCGCTTGGCGTTCTTGGCATAGGCATCGCGCGTCGAATTCATCCAGTGGTCGATGACGCGGTCGCGCACCGCATGGATAGTGGCGGCGAGCCAGTCATGATTGCGCGCGACGAGCGGGTCCTTGCCCACCGTATAAGCGAGCTTCTCCAGGATTTCGGCCCGAAGCGTTGCGGCATCGGTGCGCCTGGGCGCCGGCTTCGGCGCATCGGGGTGGATTTGCGTGACGGTTTGAACCATGGGCCCTCGGCAAGTTTATGCTCCCGTATTATAGGGTGAACAGCAAGACTATTTGACGGGGTTAAGATGCCGCGCTTCGCTGCAAATTTGAGCATGATGTTCCCGGAAATCCCCTTTCTGGAGCGCTTCGCGGCGGCCCGCAAAGCGGGCTTTACGGGCGTGGAATTCCTCTTTCCCTACACTTTCGCCAAGGCCGACATCCTTGCCCGGCGGCAGGAGGCGGGACTTGCCCAAATTTTGTTCAATACCCCGCCGGGGGATTGGGAGGCAGGCGAGCGAGGCTTCGCGGCCCTTCCCCGCAAGCGGGACGCCTTCCGGCGCACCTTCGAAGAGGCGCTGGATTATGCCGTCGCTCTCGAAAATCCGCGCATTCACGTAATGGCGGGAATACCCGCGGCGGACGATGACCTCGAGGCCTGCGCCGCCTGCTTTGTCGAGAATCTGAGCTGGGCCGCGAGCCTCGCGGGGCCTCAGACCATCACCCTCCTCATCGAGCCCCTCAATCCGGTCGACATGCCGGGCTACTTCCTGAAATCAGCCGACCAGGCTGCCGAGATCCTGAAGCGCGTCGGCGCCGCGAATGTGAAGCTCCAATATGACCTCTATCATCAGCAGATGAGCCGCGGCGCTGTCGCCGAGACCTTGCGCAGGCATTTGGGGATCATCGGCCATATCCAGGTCGCGGGCGTCCCTGGCCGCAACGAGCCCGATGCCGGACAGGAGCTCAATGTCTCCTATCTCTTCAAGCTCATCGACGAACTTGGCTATGACGGCTGGATCGGCTGCGAATATCGCCCGCGCAACGAGACCGACGCGGGCCTGTCCTGGCTGCAACCCTACGGCATCGGCCAGCGGGATATATGAAGGGCGATGATCGGCGCGTCGCCATTGTCGGCGCCGGGCCTGCGGGCCTTGTCGGCGCGCGCTTCCTGAAAGCCCAGGGATTCGAGCCGGTCCTCTTCGACCGGGGCCGGCGGGTCGGCGGTCAATGGGATCACCCCGCGCCGATGAGTGGTGTCTGGCCGGACATGCGGGCCAATACGAGCCTGATCCTGACCCGCTTCAGCGATCTCGACTACCCCGAGGGCACCGCCGCATTTCCGCATAATGAACAGGTTGGCGCCTATCTCGAAGCCTACGCGGCGCGGTTCGATCTCTTCCCCGCGATCCGGCCTACCACGATCGTTGAGGAGATCGCTCGCGCGCCGGACGGCGGATACAGGCTCACGGCAACGGACGCGAACGGAGCGGAGATCGTCGAGGACTTCCCTTGCGTCGTGATCGCGTCGGGCCGCTACAACCTTCCGGCGACGCCGGACATCGAGGGTCTCTCCGCCTTTGCGGGTCGGCCCGGCCTGCGCCACGCTTTCGACTATGACGGACCGGATGAATTTCTCGGCGCCAGGGTGCTCGTCGCCGGCGGCAGCAACAGCGCCCTCGAGATTGCCTGCGACCTTGCGCGGCTCGGCGCGGCCAAAGTCGTGATCGCGATGCGACGGCAACGCTATGTCGTCCCGAAGCTCATCGCCGGCGTGCCTGTCGACAATATCGGCCTTACACGCTTTGCGGCACTCGCGGCCGAGACCTTCCCGCCGGAGGCCACCGCGGCGGCGCTCAAGGCTTTCATCCTCGAAGCCGCAGGCAATCCCGCCATCTACGGCGCCCCGCCCCCGGCCCAGAACCTGCTTGAGGCAAGAGTCGCGCTCAATCAGGACTATGTGCCGCTCCTTGCCGAAGGCCGGCTAACGGCGCGGCCATGGATCACGCGCATGGACGGCCGGACCGTGTGGTTCGAGGATGGCACGTCGGCGGAGTTCGACGCGGTCGTCATGAGCACCGGCTACAAGCTGTCGCTGCCCTTTCTGTCCCGGGAGATCAGCGAAATCCTCGCCACCGACGATACCCATATCGACCTCGCGGATTCCACCTTCCATCCTGATCTCGATGGTTTAGCCTTTCTCGGCCTCTATCCGCTCATCGGCCCCTACTTTCCTGTCCTTGAGCTCCAGGCGCGCTATCTCGCCTATGCCTGGGGCGGGGCGATACCTCACCCGACGCGCGCGCAGCTCATGGCGGACGTCGCGGCCTATCGAAAGAAGCGCGGAGGACCGCAGGGGCGGATGATGCATGCCATGGCGGTCCGTTTCGCACGGCTCGCGGGCGTCGAGCCTCAGCCGGCAGAGACGCCGCAGATTGCCCGTGCTCTGCTGTTCGGACCATTGACCGCGAGCTCGTTCCGTCTCGTCGGGCCCGATGCGCTTGATGGCGCGGCCGGCATCATCGCCGGCGACGCCGCCCGGTATGGCGCTGTATCTGATTCGAGCTTCACGGATTCGGAGCGATACCGGCTCGCCGAGCTGGCTGACGCGCGACGCGATCCCGAGCTTGCACGCCTTGCTCAAAAAGCGGGAGCCCCGAAGGACTCCCGAAGTAACGCACGAGACACGCATTTACCCGATTACATCGATTGACGTCCGCTGCGACTCAAGGCTCCGGCTCGACGACGATGTAGTCGCCATCCTCGTCATAGTCGTCATAATCACGGTCACGGACGACATAGTCGTCCTCCTCGTAGACGTGATAGGTGCGGTGGACCCGAGGATAGGCACGGGCATCATACCAGCCATAATCCTCGTAATAGCGATAACGCGGACTGACCTGGTAAGTGTAGAACGGGACACCGAAATGGACCTCGACATCCGTATCGGCCGATGCCGGCATTGTCCCGATCAGGCCGAGTGGAAGAGCGATGGAACAAGCAAGTAATGTTTTCCTGAACATATTCACCTCCGTGATGAACCTGCTGAGGAGAGAACGATGCGTTTCTGCGGCTGTTCCTACACGATAGATTACTGTTTGTTACGGGTGCGGCGCTCGCGCACTCTTCCCATTGGTCACACTAGGGACGCCATATCCGTCCGGCGCGGGAGTTCACGAGGCTCTTCCCAGAAAAGGGTCACAAGGCGGCGATGATCGGCAGGCCGGATTACATTTTGGTACTGAACGAGAAGTCATGAGGGAGCCCTTGCGAGTTCCCTCATGGTTGTCGTCGAGTCATCCGCGCGTGATGCGCCCGCTTTCCCTGTCGACGCGCAGATGGACCCTGTGGCCATTGCGGTCGGCGCGGAACGAATAGGTCTCGCCGTTGCAATCGCGGGCCTTGACATCCTGATAGCCCTCCTCGCGCACGATCTTGCGCGCGGTGACGCAATCCAGCGGGCCACGATGGACAACGCCGGCCTTGTCGATGGGAATGGCATGTTTTGGAACATAGTCCTGCTCCGTCGCCGGCATCGCCGCCGACGCGGACAGGATCGGCAGGCCGAAGGGCAACGCCACTACGCTTGCCAGGATCACTTTACGCAACATGGGCACACCTCCATGATGTTGTTGCGTATCCACAACCATCGATCGGGTCAGTTGTTCTCGTTACGGCAAATTAAATTTTGCTCATCGCCCCGGCGCCTTGCCCAAAGTC
>Ga0187894_10000391_pt1 | contig 59436 bp, 45 predicted proteins | sample GBC1701081metaG_FD_136650 | JGI IMG/M metagenome (GOLD analysis project Ga0187894, IMG submission 136650) | White microbial mat communities from a lava cave in the Kipuka Kanohina Cave System on the Island of Hawaii, USA - GBC170108-1 metaG ...
CGGGACGAGGGGCTCGATGAGCGTCCACAATTCGTCCGAGACTTCGACTCTGGCCATGGCCGTGCCTCCTTGCACAGCCGCACTCACCGCAACCGTCATGCCATTCTGTTAGAGGCTCTTAGTCGTCAGGCAATGGGAATCTCGGATTGGGATGATCATTGGAGTGGCCCAATTGAACAAAGCCTGGCGCGCGGCCTGCTGTCGCAAACGCAATTGGCAAGATACGTCCGACAGGGTCTGAGCGTGGACTTCTCGGTTCGGAACCGCTACTCACTGGGAGATCGGCTGCTGATTGAAGACATCAGACTCGTGCGGAAGAACCTTCCTGCTGAGAGTCTACTGGTCATTTCGGCGACGCGTGTGGAGGTCTCAATCGACGGACAAACGTTCGAACTGATCTGTCCGTTTGAAAGCGTCCTGCAACCTCCTGAACGAGTGCTTGTGTTTCGACCAAGGCCGGCTGCGCATGCGATGGCCGCGGAAGTTGGCTGCCACGAGATTCAACTACGGCTCTACGTCACCGTGGGAGTGCGAACATCCAGAATGACGCCTTCCCTCGTTATTTCGTTCGCGAGGTGCATGGATATCGAGATAGTGCCTCGTGATACTCCCGTGATCCAGTTGCGAGACGACGGCGTGACTTTAGATGATGCAGCAAGGGCGATCCAGATCGACATGGTCGCGATCGAGGATGCCGACGGACGAAGCAAAGTGTCTGTGAAATACAGCGTGTCGAATGTGCTCATTCCAATCGTGGGTCTGGTCACAATACAATGCGACGAGAGAAAGATCGACGTTGGCCATCTGTGCGTTCATGCCCGTTGGGGCGAAGGCGTCGCTCGAGGCGAAGTCTGGACGTTCGTGGATCGGTTGACTCCAAGGTGTTCCCGTTTGAGTGTGGGTATTTGCCCTGACCCGGATTACGCCAAAGCGCAAACGACCTTTAATGAGATCGTCGGTGCCTGCGTTACTTTCGAGTCGCAGGTAGCGCATCGACTAGGACATGATGCTCGTGCTCCCTGATGCCTCGTGCCGGGTCAATGGTCTTCGAGAAGGGCGGACAATCTGTCGGCAGGCCCGGCGGTCGGACCGCGGGCTACGTAGTAGTGTTCCAATTCTCGGCCCATCGACGTTTCGCGGTGTTTCAACGCCCCGCACTCCCGGGCTCGGATCATGCCGCCGTGCGATGGTAGAAGCGGATCATGCCCCCGAGGCGAGTGCGGCATCTCAGCGGCCCTTCAGCCATGGGTCCGGTCCCTGAGAGCAGGCGATTACCCATCCCGTGGTGATTCCGCTCGAGGTGAAAGTGCTCGACGTATTCGTCGATGGCCAGGCGCAGGTGCCGCTCGCCCAAGGGGATGATCTGGTCGAGGCACTCCTCCTTGATGGAGCGGACGAATCGCTCGGCGTAGGAGTTCATGTTGGGCGTTCGCGGCGGGAGTCTGATCGGCGTGATCCCCACCGACCGGAGAAGCGCGGCGAAGGATCGTGCACCCGACGATGAACGTGAGTCGTGTTGGAGCACGCGACGAAGGCCGTGAGTCGTGGCGGAGCACGGTCCACGGGGACGCGGAGCGTGGCACGTATAGTGCGCCATGGCCCGCGGACGCATCGCCCGCCCATTTTATGGGCGAGATGCAAGTCAGGATTGAGGTCATGCTGACCAGATGCTGGAGCATCTGGCAACGATCGCCGCCCCTTCAGGGGCTTTGCAGAGGAGAGCGCGCGGGACAAGCACTGTGCTTCCTCGGCGGCCCTCGGCACGCAGCGGAGACCGGCGCGCGGAGCACTGACCCGTCGGAACGGGTCAGTGGCACGACGGTGCATGGCGGGGCATCCCGGAGCGCCGGGATACCCCGCCTCCCAGCAAACGGCCGAGCGAGCGAATCAGGTTGACGTCGAAACGGGGATTCGGCGCGAGCGGGTGCGCTCGCCCTTGGGGAGATTGACTGTCAGGACGCCGTCGCCGTATTCGGCGGTCACGGAAGCGGCGTCGATGTCATCGCCGACGCGGAAGGAACGATGAAAATCTCCGACGCCGTACTCGGCCGCGAGGAGCCGCGCGCCGGACTGCGAGCGCTGGCGCACGTGGGCGCTCACGGTCAGGACGCCGTTCTCCAGATCGACGGCGATGTCCTCCATCCGGGAGCCGGGCACATCGGCGAGGATTCGATAGGAGCGGTCGTCTTCCATCAGGTCCACGGCGGGCTTAAAGGTCGCAGCCTGCTTGCTCGTCGTTGAGCAGCATTCGGTGGTCGTGCCGCATCCGTTGGTGGTGTCTTTGTTGTCCATGGATGAGTCTCCGTTCAAAGGGGTTTGAGCCGCGACGAGCATCAGGCCGAGCGGACTTCGATGCGGCGCGGCTTGGCCGCGGGCGTTTTGGGGAGCGTGACCGTCAGGACGCCGGCGCTCAGTTCGGCGCGGATGTTGTCCGCATCGAAGGGGAGCGGGAGGCGGATGGTGCGCTCGAACTCGGGGGCCATCCGCTCGCGGCGGAGAAAGGCGCCCTGCGCCTGGGTCTGCGCGGGGCGGCCGCGGATGGTCAGTTCGTCGCCGAGGGCGCTGATTTCGATTTCTTTGCGCCGGTAGCCGGGCAGTTCGGCCTCGATGAAGAAGTTCTCGGCATCTTCCAGCACGTTGACGGCGGGGAAGAGCGTGGGTGCGGCCGCGAAGGCGGACATCGGACGATCATCCGCGAAGAACGAGTCGAGCAGTCGCTCGACATTGGGCAGGAGCCTGGGGCCCGATGGGGCTCGGCATGCGATCAACATGGTCTGACCTCCTGAGCGAAGACTGAGAGGATGGCAGGGCACCGTCGCCCCGCTTGACGGTGGAGCAGAATGCAAGGAGCGTGCCGGAGCGGCGATGTGGCTCGTTGCGATTCGGGCCCGGGATCGGCTGTCAAAATGGCAATCGGGGCCTGCCAGCGACGCGGAGTGACACCTTCCGGGGCGCGGGGCCCGGCAATGTGATGGAGAATGACGGGATTCGCTCGCCTGAAGCGGGCTCATCCCGAGCGTGGCGGCATCGTGATTGCAGGTGATAGTGAGCCACAAGAGCAAGTGGCGATAAGGATCACTCGATGGATTTGAATCGACTGACGCAAGCCTCGCAGGAAGCGCTGGCGCAAGCACAGACGCTGGCGGTGCGCTTCGGGCATCAGGAGATCGATGCCGAACACCTGCTGCTGGCGCTGCTGGAGCAGGAGGGCGGGCTGGCGCCGCGGCTGCTTTCGCGGTTGAACGCCGATGTTGAGGCGCTGAGGGCAGATGTACAGAGCGAACTGGAGCGGCGGCCCGCGGTGTCGGGGCGCGGAGCGGAACTGGGCAAGGCCGTGGTGACGCGGCGGCTGAGCGAGTTGCTGGTCACGGCGGAGGCCGAGGCCAAGAGACTCAAGGACGAATACGTGTCGGTGGAACACCTGCTCCTGGCGATGATCGATACGGGGCAGAAGAACGAGGCGGGGCGGGCGCTCATCAGGCATGGCGTGGCGCGGGCGAACTTCCTCAAAGTGCTGACGGCGGTGCGGGGCAAGCAGCGCGTGACGAGCGCGACGCCGGAGCAGACTTACGAGGCGCTGGAGAAATACGGGCGGGACCTCGTCAAAGAGGCGCGGTCGGGGCGGCTCGACCCGGTGATCGGGCGCGATGCCGAGATCCGGCGGATGATCCGGATCCTGTCACGACGCACGAAGAACAACCCGGTGCTGATCGGCGAGCCGGGCGTGGGCAAGACCGCGATTGTCGAGGGCCTGGCGCAGCGGATCATGCGCGGCGATGTGCCGGAGGGGCTCAAGGACAAGTCGGTGTACGCGCTGGACATGGGCGCGCTGCTGGCGGGGGCGAAGTATCGCGGCGAGTTCGAGGAACGGCTCAAGGCCGTGCTCAACGAGATCAAGCAGTCGGAGGGGGGCATCCTGCTATTCATCGATGAGTTGCACACGATCGTGGGCGCGGGGCGAGCCGAGGGGGCGATCGACGCGGGCAACATGCTCAAGCCGATGCTGGCGCGGGGCGAGTTGCGCTGCATCGGGGCCACGACGCTCGATGAGTACCGCAAGCACATCGAGAAGGATGCGGCGCTGGAGCGACGCTTCCAGCCGGTGATGGTGGACCAGCCGACGGTGGAGGACACGGTCTCGATCCTGCGCGGGCTGCGCGAGCGGTTCGAGGTGCACCACGGCGTCAAGATCCAGGACAACGCGATCGTGGCCGCGGCGGTGCTCTCGACGCGGTACATCTCGGACCGGTTCCTGCCGGACAAGGCGATCGACCTCGTGGATGAGGCGTGCGCGATGATCCGCACGGAGATCGACTCGATGCCGGCGGAACTGGATGAGGTGACGCGGCGCGTGATGCAGCTGGAGATCGAGGAGGCGGCGCTCAATAAGGAGAAGGACAAGGCCAGCCGCGATCGGCTGGAGTCGCTGCGCAAGGAGCTGGCGGACCTGAAGGGGCGGGCGACGGCGATGCGGGCGCAGTGGGAGGGCGAGAAGGAAGCGATCCACAAGGTGCAGGCGCTGCGCAGCAGCATCGAGGAGATGCGCCATCAGATCGAGCAGGCGGAGCGCTCGTATGACCTCAACCGCGCGGCGGAACTCAAGCACGGGCGGCTGCCGGAACTGCTGCGGCAACTGGAGCAGGAGGAGGCGCGGCTGGCGGACCGCGCGAAGGCGGCGGGCGCGCCGCGCATGCTGCGCGAGGAGGTGACGGAGGAGGAGATCGCGGAGATCGTGTCGCGATGGACTGGAGTGCCGGTGACGCGGCTGCTGGAAGGCGAGCGGCAGAAGTTGTTGCGCCTCGATGAGATTCTGCACCAGCGGGTGATCGGGCAGGATGAGGCGGTGCAACTGGTGGCCGATGCCGTGATCCGGGCGCGATCGGGCATCAAGGACCCGAAGCGGCCGATCGGGTCGTTCATCTTCCTCGGGCCGACGGGCGTGGGAAAGACGGAGCTGGCGCGGGCGCTGGCCGAGGCGCTCTTCGACACCGAAGAGAACATCGTGCGCATCGACATGAGCGAGTACATGGAGAAGCACACCGTCTCACGGCTCATGGGCGCGCCGCCGGGGTATGTGGGGTATGAGGAGGGCGGGCAACTGACGGAGGCGGTGCGGCGCAAGCCGTACTCGGTGATCCTGTTCGACGAGATCGAGAAGGCGCACCACGATGTGTTCAACGTCTTGCTTCAGATCCTCGATGACGGACGCCTGACCGATGCGCAGGGGCGCACGGTGAACTTCAAGAACACGGTCATCATCATGACGAGCAACATCGGGTCGCCGTACCTGCTGGAAGACTCCATGACCGGCGGGGAGATCGGCGAGAAGGCGCGGAACTCGGTGATGGCGGAGTTGCGGTCACACTTCCGGCCGGAGTTCCTCAACCGCGTCGATGACATCGTGCTGTTCAAGCCGCTGACGCTCGCGGAGATCCAGAAGATCGTGGACCTGCAGGCGGGCGAGCTGCGCAAGCGGCTGGGGGACCTGGGCGTGGGGCTGGAGATGACGGATCGGGCCCGGGCGTTCATCGCGTCGCAGGGCTATGACCCGGTGTTCGGGGCCCGGCCGCTGAAGCGGTACCTCCAGCGTGAGGTGGAGACGCGCGTGGGGCGGCGGCTGCTGGCCGGGGAAGCGGAGGCGGGCGCGACCGTGAAGATCGACGCAACGGAGGACGAGTTGATCGTCGATATTGTGGGCGCGCCGGCGGAGAGGAGGGCGTAGCGGCACGCACCGATTCCCGAGGACGGGAATCGGTGGCACGGCGAGATCTCATCGCGCGGGGCGGATCTGGAGGCGCCAATCGACGGCGTTGCGGTCCATGGCGTGGCCCTGCAGGAAGACCTGGGAGCGCGAGGGGAGGCGGGCGAACTGCCAGTCGGGCTCGGTCTTGAGCGGCACGTTGTCCTTGTCGAAGAAAAAGAAGCGGTACTGGATGTTCAGTTCCTGGTGCTGCGTCATGGCGCGAACCGCGACGGTCAGCCACATGGGCTTGGTGTCGGTGGCGTGGTATTCCTTGAGGCCGCTGAAGGCGAGGTAGCGGCTGAGGCCCTCGGCGGCTTCGATCTTGGGGTACTGCTCGCCCGGGAGAGGATCGACTTGCGCCGAGCCGGGGCCGCCGGGATTGGGCGTGCTGTCGCAGGCGGAAGCGACGACAAGAAAGATGGAAACAGCCGTTGCGGCGAAGGCACGCCGAAGCGCGACTTGGTGCTCGAGTGTCATGGTTCGTTCTCCGGTGGCCGCTCGCTTGATGAGCGGGCGAGGGATGCTGCTTCTCTGGAGCGGGGACGGTACGGCGCGTGGGGCACGCAGAAGAGCCGCGCGTAGCCTGTCGAGCATTTGCGCGGCGTGTAAAGGACGTTGCCGCCTTCGAAGATATGCAGATCGGAGCGGTGGGTGTCGCCCGGGGCGGGATCGAGCGGCTCGATCGTGATTCTTTCGGCGTGATACACGTTGCGGAGATCGCCGGCGGTCATGTCTCGAAGGCATCCCGATTCGTGGTAGCGGCGCATGGTTTCGGGATCGGGGGTTCGAACACAGGTTCCGCCGAGGATGAAGGGCATGTCATCGCCGGGCACGCGCTGGTTGGTGGCATCGTTGGCGTAAGCGAGTTGGCCGCTGGCCCATGCCGGCGTGTCCTGACGGCAGGGGAGCCGGATGTAGTGTACGGCGAGGGGCTCGCGGCCGGTTGGAGGATCGATCTCGGGGAGCGAAAGGGTGATGCCGCCCGGGCCCGGGACGGTGAGCGTGAGACGAGCCCCGGGCGCGGGAACGTTGATGGCCGCGACGTAGATGCGCTGGGGCATGATCTCACAGTGGCGGACATCGGCGCGGGCGGAGAGTTTGGCCACGAGGCCGCCGAGCAGCAGCGAGAGCCCGATGATGTTCCCAGTGTCGCTGTCGCTGGATGCGGCGACCACGGCGCCGCTGATGAGGAGCGCATCGCCGATGGCGCTCTTGGCGCGGCGGACATCTTCGAAGTTGTTCCACATGTGGTCGGCGGCCATGGCGTTGACATCGCAGGCCCAGCCGAAGGTGCCGCGGCCGGCGCCCTCGAGCGTCACTTCCAGAGGGCGGTCGTCGCTGGCGACGTGCGGCTCGAAGCGCGCGAGCGCGCCATCGGGGCCGTAGCGCACTTTCTCCGGGCCACGGCCGAAGTCCACGATGAGCACGGTGTTGGTGCGGTTTTCGAGGAGGTCCTGGGCGAGCGGCTCCAGCGGAGGGCGCAACTGGACCGCGCGCCGGAAGTGGTCGCTCGCTTCGTTCCTGCGATCGGGATCAACGCGGGCCAGAGCGAGGTTGGCCACTCCAGCCATGAAGTAGCCAAGGGCGAAATCGGTCTCGCGGGGCGTGTAGCCGTGATCGAGATAGTCCTCGTAGCCGGCCTCGCCGCCGCGGCGGTAAGCCTCTTCGGCGATGTCCTCGGTGGTCTTGCGCCCGCCGCGCTCGTTGTCGCCGAAGTCCTGAAGCAGGAACAGCGAGGCGTTGGCGGCGGCGCGAGCGTTGTCCCACTCGCTCTGCATGGCCTTCTGGACGGCGATGTAGTGGAAGGCGAGGGCCTGCTCGAAGGGCTCGCCCTTCCAATAGATGACGCCGCGCTCGCCGAAGACGGCCGCGCGGACAGTGCGGTCGTCGTTGATGCCCTGGGTACGCAGGACGTCGAAGACCTCGGTCAGCACGGGTTCGGCGGCGGCGGGTCGGCCGTCGGCGAGCTCGACCACGCCGAGGCACATGCGGTCGAGCAGGTAGTCGCGGTCGCGGGTTCGAGCGGTCATGTTGTCGGCGAGGAGGGCGCGGGCACGGCCGTACTGGCCGTCGTCAACGAGTTCGGCAAAGCCGGAGGGAGGACCGGAGCGGCAGCCGGCGAGGACGAAACCCAAGAGCAGGGTCGCGGTGCGACGCATGCGAGACCTGATACTGGCGCGAGAGGCCGACACGGCGAGATGCTCACCTCAGTTGTAAGCGCGGCCGAAGGCGGTGCGCTTGAATTCGAAGCGGTCGCTCCAGACCTGCTCGCCATCGGACAGTTGTGTGATGCGGAACTCGCAGGAGTAGAGATCGGTGCGGTCGCGGCCGGCGGAGCGGGTGACGGATCGGATCAGGGCGGTCATGGCATGAGTGGGGCGTCGCTCGGCTCCGGCTTCGGACGCTTCCGGGACGCGGCGGCGCAGGCTGGCGAGACGCTCGGCGGGGATGACGAAGCGGATGTTCTTCTCCTGCTCCATCGCGCGCATCGCCTCGCTGCTGACCACGCTGTCCATGAGGTACCACTTCTCGCCATCGGAGATCAGATCGGTGGTGAGATGATCGACCTTGCTGACGGCAACGGTGATGGGAGGGGACCCGGGGCCGCGGTGGGCGAGGAAGTAGGAGGCGCGAAGCCGGGCCGCCATCTCCGATGACATCACGGAGAAGTCATCGGCGGCGAGGCGAGTGGACTTGCTCTCGCGATTGCAGGCTCCAGGGAGCAGGGCGAAGAACACAAGGGGGAGCGCGCGGGCGAGGGCACTGACGCCCCTGGGTGTGGTGCGCGGGGTCATCCGCCGGGCGCCACGTACTTGACCTCGTAGTCCTTGGAGAAGACGGTTTCACCGTCGCTGGCGCGCATGAGTTCAAACTTGAGGTAGTAGAGGCGCGTTTCGGGACGGTCCACGCTGTACATGTTGCCGTTGAGGAAGCAGAAGAAGTCTCGGTCGACCGACGGCTGCGACGTGCCTGTCAGGCCCGGCTCGCCCTCCAGTTCGCGCTGGTGGAGCTCATCGCGCCGGGCCCGGCTCTCGATGAATCGGACGTTGTTGCGGACGTGCTGGCTCTCCATGAGCCGGCTCTTGATGCGGTCGCGGAGGTACTCGAAGTCGGTCGTCGGCATCTTGGACGTTTTGTTGACGATGTCGCCGAAGGTGACGGTGACGCGGCGGTTAGCGAAGTCGCGGGCGGTCATGGAGTCGATGTCCTGGGCGAGGGCCGTGGCGATGCGGTCGCTGGCCGAGATCAGGTCATCGGTGCGCATGAGGCCCGAGCCGGCTTCGCCGCGGGTCGTGGTGCCGGCGGGGACGCGGCCGGAGGAGTCGCCCTTGGGAGGCATGTTGCAGCCCTGCGAGGCGATGACCACGGTGGCGATGAGGGCGAGGGCCAGCGCGCCCCTGGTTGCCCGGATGTGCATGAATCGGCTCTCCTTGCCCGGTGACGAGACGGCGGGCGGCCTGTGAGGCTATCCGCCGCTCTGCGGGGCGACTCCTGCGACTGAACCGAGAGCGGGCGAAGGCGTTGCGGGCGGCGGGCTTGACCCGCGACCGCATACTGCCGAATATATATGCGCCATGGCCAAGCACCGTCGTCAACGGTTGATCGCGCGGCTGATCAGCGGGGGAGCGGTCCGCTCACAGGAGGAGCTGCGCGCCATGCTTGGCGCGCAGGGCATCACGGCGACGCAGGGGACGCTGTCGCGCGACCTTCAGGAGATGGGTGTGGTGAAGGGAGCTGGCGGTTATGCGCTGCCGCCGATGCTGCCGCCGACCGATTCGGATGGGGAACTGAAGGTTGCGCTGCGCACGCACTGCCTGGCCGTGCACGCGGCGATGAACCTCGTGGTGCTGCGCACGCAGCCGGGGGGCGCGCAGCCGCTGGGGATCCAGATCGACCGGCGGCCGATCGAGGGGATCGTGGGGTGCGTGGCGGGCGACGATACGATCCTCGTGGCGACCACATCGGTGCGCGCGGCGCAGCAGGTCGCGAAGGACTTCGCGCGGATCGGGGGGCTGGACTGATGCCTTCGGCGGTGGTTCAGAATGATGCGCTTCGCGTGGTGATCGTCGGCGCGGGCGGCTACAGCGGGGCGGAGCTGCTGTCGATCCTGCTCGCGCATCCGGGCGTGAGCGTGGTCGGGCTGTTCGGGTCGGAGAAGCGCGGGAGCGGGGCGGCGGCTCAGACGATCGACGAGGTGTTCCCGAGATTCCGCGGCCTGTGCGATTTGCCGCTGCGGCCGGCGGCGATCGATGACATCGTCGCGCTTTCGCCCTCGGCGGTCTTTCTGGCGACGCCGATTGGAGTGAGCCATGATCTTGCGCCGGCGCTGGTGAAGGCGGGGATCGTCGTGCTGGATGTGTCGGCGGCGTTTCGGCTGAAGGATGCGTCGCTGTATACGAAGCACTACGAATTCGAGCATTCGCATGCCGAGGCGCTCGCGCGGGGTGTCTACGGGCTGCCGGAACTGTTCCGCGATGCGATCCGGTCGGCGGACCTGATCGCGCTGCCGGGTTGCTACCCCACTTCGGCGATTCTGCCGCTGGCGCCGCTGGTGCGGGCGGGTCTGCTGGCGCGCGGACGGCGCCCGATCGTCGATTCGGTGAGCGGCGTGAGCGGCGCGGGGCGGAGCCCGGCGCTCAAGACGCATTTCTGCGAGGTGAGCCTCCAGCCGTATGAGGTGCTGACGCACCGGCACACGCCGGAGATCGGGGCGTATGCGGGGACGCCGGTGGTGTTTACGCCGCACCTGGTGGCGTTTGAGCGCGGGATTCTTTCGACGATCCACGCTGAACTCGCGCCGGGCGGGAATCGAGGGCGCGTCGCTGAAGTGCTGGAAGCGGCATATTCGGCGGAGCCGTTTGTGCGGCTGTTGCCGCAGGGGCAGTGGCCATCGGTTGCGGCGGCGCGAGGGACGAACTTCTGCGACATCGGATTCGCAGTGGATGAGGCGGCAGGTCATCTCATTCTCGTCAGCGCGATCGACAACCTGGTGAAGGGGGCGGCGGGGCAGGGGGTGCAGTGCCTGAACATCCGTTTCGGCATGCCGGAGGTGATGGGGCTGCTGCCGACGCACGGACAGGCGGTGCCCGCATGAGCGCCGCATCGAATGCAACAAACGAGGCGCGGCCCGTCGTTGTGAAGATCGGCGGGCTCGGTGTTGAGAGTCCGGCGGCGGCTGCGCCGTTGTTCCGGGCGCTGATCGATGTCCATCAGCGCGAGCCGGGTGGAGTTGTGATCGTCCACGGTGGCGGTCAGGCCGTGGATCAGCACCTGGCGCGGTTGGGGATTCACAGCAAGCGGCATGAAGGATTGCGCATCACATCACGCGAGGAGATTCACGAGATCGTCGGTGTGCTCGCGGGGCGCGTGAATAAGGCGATCGTCGGCGCTGTGGCGGCGCTCGGATGCCCTGCGGTGGGTATCTGCCTAGGGGACGGTGGAACAGCGTGCGCTGCTCAACACAAGCCCGGTGGAGTGGACATCGGTCGCGTCGGTGAGATTACCGGTGGCGATCCAAAGTTCATGAGATTGCTGCTGCGCGATGGCTTCATGCCGATCGTTGCCCCGATCGCGTTCGATGAGGCCGGCGAGCCGCTCAATGTCAATGCTGATGATGCCGCGGCGGGGTTGGCGGCGATTCTTGGGGCACGGTTGCTGGTGCTGCTGACGGATGTGCCGGGCGTGCTCGATGGGGATGGGCGGCTGGTGCGGGAGGCCGACACGGCCCGCGTCGAGGAAATGATCTCGGCGGGGGTCATCAAGGGCGGGATGGCGCCGAAGGTTCGAGCGGCGGCGCGGGCGGCGGGAATCGCGCGGACGCCCACCTTGATCGCGTCGTGGAACGAACCGGAGAATCTTGGGCGGATTATTCAGGGCGAGGCGCTGGGCACACGCGTGATAGCGCCGGAAGCGGCGATCGCACGCTGAGCGGATCTGGAGAGATCGATGGATTCGATGGAATTGAGTGCCGGAATCGCGGCGAAGCCGCTGGATACCGAGGACCTGCTCACGGGGGCCGAACTGAGCGCGGATGAAGTGCGATCGCTCTTCGCGACCGCCGAGAGACTGAAGGCGGAGCCGACGCGGTACGCGGGCCTGCTGAAGGGGCGGGCGGCCGTCCTGATCTTCGAGAAGCCGTCGCTGCGCACAAGGGTGTCGTTCGAGGTGGGGATATCGCGGCTGGGCGGCTATCCGCTGTTCTATGACCATGCCTCATCGCGCATCGGAGAGCGCGAGAGTGTGCACGACTATGCCCGCAACCTTGAACGATGGGTCGATGTGATCATCCCGCGAACGTTCAGCCATGCGGTTCTGGAACAGCTGGCGGCGTTTGCGCGCGTTCCGGTCGTGAACGCGCTCTCGGATGACTTTCATCCGTGCCAGGCGCTGGCGGACCTCTTCACGCTGGCGGAGCACCTTGGCGAGCTGCGAGGGCGGCGGCTGTGCTTCATCGGCGATGGGAACAATGTGTGCCGCTCGCTGGTGCTCGTGGCCACGGCGCTGGGGATGCATGTGTCGATCGTTTCACCGGAAGGGTTCGGTCTGGATCAGCGGGCGTTGGAACTGGGGGGCGCGCGGGCGAGAGCATCGGGAGGATCGCTGCGGCAGAGCAACGATCCGGGCCTGGTCGAGGGGAGCGACGCCGTCTACACGGATGCGTGGACGAGCATGGGGCGCGAGCATGAGGCGCAGGAACGCCGCCAGCGGTTCCTGCGGTACCAGGTGAACCGGACACTGATGGAGCGAGCGGGGCCCAAGGCGCTGTTCATGCACTGCCTGCCGGCGCACCGGGGTGAGGAAGTGACGGACGAAGTGATCGACAGCCCGGCTTCGGTCGTCTTTGATCAGGCCGAGAACCGGATGCACGCGCAGAATGCGCTGCTTGTGCACCTGCTGTGCGCAAAGCCGCGGACGCCGAAGGCAGAGGTTCTGCGTGACGAGCCCGCGCCAACGGGGGCAAGGTCGATCGCTTAACCTGTCACCCCTTTCACGACACAGCGGATCAAAGACAGGAAGGAACAGATGCCCAGACGCGTGGCGCTTGCGTATTCCGGCGGACTCGACACTTCGGCCATCGTGCCATGGCTCGTTGAGAAGTACGGCTGCGAGGTGATCGCCGTGGTCGGCGACGTCGGCCAGGGATCCGACGAACTGGCGGGAGTTGAGAAGAAAGCCATCGCATCGGGCGCCCAATCGTGCCACGTTGTCGATCTCAAGAAGCGGTTCTGCGAAGAGTTTGTCTTTCCGACTGTGATCACCGGTGCGGTCTATGAGGGCCGCTACCTGCTGGGAACATCGATCGCGCGGCCAATCCTGGCCCAGGCGCAGGTCGAGGCGGCGCTGAAGGCTGGCGCGGATGCCGTCGCGCACGGGTGCACGGGCAAGGGCAACGATCAGGTTCGCTTTGAGAGCGCGTACGCCGCGCTGGCGCCGCAACTGGAAGTGATCGCGCCGTGGCGGATCTGGGGGCCCAAGTCGCGCGAGGACCTGATCGCATACCTGGAGGAGCGCAAGATCCCGTGCGCGGCCAGCCGCGAGAAGATCTACAGCCGCGACCGGAACCTGTGGCACATCTCACACGAGGGCGGGGCGCTGGAGGACCCCTGGAACCCGCCGCCGAAAGATGTGTGGATGCTGACGGTGTCGCCTGGCAAGGCGCCGGACAAGCATCAGGATGTGAGCCTCGCGTTTCGCTCGGGCTTCCCGGTCGCGGTAGATGGGAAGGAAATGTCGGGCGATGCGATCGTGGCGCGGCTGAATGAGATCGCGGGCGCGCACGGCGTGGGGCGCGTGGACATCGTCGAGAACCGGTTGGTCGGGATGAAGTCCCGCGGCTGCTACGAGACGCCGGGTGGCACGGTGATCATGGAGGGGCTGCGGGCGCTCGAGGAGCTTGTATTGGATCGGGCGACGCTCCACTACCGGGAGCTGCTCGGCCTTCGTTTCGCGGAGCTGGTGTATGACGGGCAATGGTTCACGCCGCTGCGCGAGGCGCTGTGGGCGGCAGCGCAGTCGATCGCGCGGCCGCTGACAGGCGAGGTCGTTGTGCGGCTCTACAAGGGCACAGCGACGGCGGTGCGGCGGCGCAGCGAGAACAGCCTGTACGCGGAAGCGTTCGCGACGTTTGGTCGGGATGAGGTCTACAACCAGGCGCACGCGGAGGGCTTTATCCGGTTGCTCTCTCTGCCCGCGCGGATCGCAGCGCTGAAGAAGCACGGCAAGGAGCGGTCGAAATGACAATGTGGGGCGGGCGGTTCGGCGAGGCGCCGGCCCCGCTCTTCCGCCAGATCAACGACTCGCTGGCCGTCGATGCACGGCTGCTGGATCAGGATGTGCGCGGGTCGATCGCGTGGGCGAAGGCGCTGGCGCGCGCGAAGGTGATCACGGAGGATGAGCGCGGGCGGATCGCCGCTGCGCTGGAGGAGATCGGTCGTCGGGGTGCTGCGGATCCCGCGGCGGTGGTGGCGTCGGGCGAAGAAGACATCCACTCGTGGGTCGAGGCGCGGCTGGTCGAGCGGGTCGGCGACCTGGGGAAGAAGCTGCACACCGGGCGGAGCAGGAACGACCAGGTCGCCACGGACTTCCGGCTTTTCGTGCGCGAGGCGAACACAGCGCGGGTCAAGGAGGTCCGGGAGGCGTGCGCAGCGCTGATCGCTCTCGGCGAGCGGGAGGCGCGGACGGTGTTTCCCGGATACACACACCTGCAGCGGGCCCAGCCCGTGCTGCTTGGCCATTGGTGCCTCGCGTATGTGGAGATGCTGGAGCGCGATGCGGGACGCTTTGCGGATGCCTCGACGCGGGCGGGGCTCTGTCCTCTGGGGTCGGGAGCACTGGCGGGCACGGCCTTTGTGATTGATCGAGATGCCCTCGCCCGCGACTTAGGCTTCGAGGGACCGACGCGAAACAGCCTCGACGCGGTATCGGATCGGGACTTTGTGGTTGAGGCGCTGGGCGCGGCGGCGACTTGCGCCATTCACCTCTCGCGGCTGGCCGAAGACCTGATCATCTACTCGAGCGGCGAGTTCGCGCTGGTCGAGATCCCGGACGGGTTCTCGAGCGGGTCTTCGCTGATGCCGCAGAAGAAGAACCCCGATGCGCTGGAAGTGATGCGCGGGTCAGGCGGAAGGTTGCTGGGAGACTTCGTGGCAATGGCGGCGACGCTCAAGGGGCTGCCGCTGGCGTACAACAAGGATCTGCAGGACGACAAGGCGCCGCTGTTCGATGCCATGGACCGGCTGTCGCTGTGCCTGCGCGTGCTGCCGCCGCTGCTCGGCGGTCTGCGAGTGAATCGCGAGGCGTGCCGGCGCGCGGCGGAGCGTGGGTATTCAACAGCGACCGATTTGGCGGATTACCTGGTCGAGCGCGGTATCGCGTTCCGTGATGCGCACGAGATGGTCGGGAAGATGGTCCGGCTGGCGATTGAGAAGAAAGTCGGACTGGCGGCGCTCCCGGTCGCGGAGATGAGGTCGATCGCGCCGGTCGTGGAGGAGAGTGTCAAGCAGCGGCTGACCCTAGAGGCATCGCTCGAGAGAAAGAACGTCGCAGGGGGCACAGCGCCGGCTCGGGTCGCAGAGGCGCTCAAAGTGGCGAAGGCGCGGCTGGTGCGATAGCGCATTTTCCGTATGATCGCGGCCTCGGAGCGGGTTTGATCGGGGACGCGAACATGACGACAAAGCGGATCGGACTTGTGGCGGCCGCCTCTGTGGCGGCCCTTCTATTTGCCTGTGCGGCGCCGACGACACAAGGCCAATCATCGCCGGCTCCGTCGGCCGCACCGGCGGCCTCATCACGGCCGACGAGCGCCGAGAACGCGAACGGTCGAGTGTTGCGTGCGGAGGACTTCCGCGGGCTGAGTTGGCGCAGCATCGGGCCCGCCAACATGAGCGGGCGGGTCGCCGCGATCGCGATCGAGCCGGGCAACCCAAAGACTTTCTACGTCGGATTCGGCACCGGCGGGCTGTGGAAGACGACGAACGCAGGCACCACGTTCTCCCCGATCTTCGACAAGGAGGCCACATCGTCGATCGGCGCGATCGCCGTCGCCGATGCGCCGCCGGAGTGGCCCGGGTGGAAAGACGAGCCCGCGTCGACGTCAGGCAAGCCGGCCGATCCGGCAAAGAAGGGGCGCGGGAAGATTGTCTGGGTCGGGACGGGCGAGGGCAACGGCCGCAATTCGTCATCGTGGGGCAATGGGGTCTATCGCTCGACGGACGCGGGTTCGACCTTCAAGCATCTCGGGCTCGCTGACTCGCACGATATTCCCGCGATCGCGGTCGATCCGCGCAACCCCGATATCTGCTACGTCGCGGCGCTGGGGCACCTGTGGGGGCCGAACAAGGAGCGCGGCGTCTATCGCACGAGCGACGGCGGCAAGACCTGGGCCGCGGTGCTTCAGATCGACGAGAACACGGGCTGCTGCGAAGTGATCATCGATCCGCAGAACCCGGACAACGTGTACTGTGCGATGTACGCGCGCCGGCGCACGCCGTACTCGTTCCAGAGCGGAGGGCCGGAGGGAGGGATCTACCGGAGCCGCGACGGGGGCGCGACGTGGACGAAACTGACGAACGGGCTCCCGAAGCAGACGGGCTGCATCGGCCTTGCGGTCTACGCGAAGAACCCCCAAACGCTTTATGCCGTCGTGGAGTCGGACGAGGGCGGGTGGGGTGTGGAGCCGCTGCGCGATGACCGGAGCCGGGCCGGCGGCGTGTTCCGGAGCGACGACGGCGGCGACAACTGGGTGCGTCAGAGCCCGTATACGCCGCGGCCGTTCTACTTCTCGAAGATCCGAGTTGACCCGACCAACGATCAGCGCGTCTACCTGCTCGGGTTCCACATCTGGGTGTCGGACGATGCGGGCAAGTCGTTTCGGGCGGGCGGGTCGCGCAAGCCGCACGTTGATCATCACGCGATGGTGATTGATCCGCAGGACACGCAGCACCTGATCCTTGGTAACGACGGCGGGATCTACATCTCGCACGACGGAGCGAGGACTTGGGACTTCATCAACACGATCGCGGCGGGGCAGTTCTACAACGTGGCGTACGACATGTCGGATCCGTATCGAGTCGGCGGCGGGCTGCAGGACAACGGGTCGTGGATCGGGCCCAGCGGCACGATCGATCTCGTCGCTCGGATGGAGGAAGAGGATGCGGGCGAGGAGGGCCGCGCCGGCATCACGAACGAACACTGGAAGTACATCTTTGGCGGCGACGGCTTCCACGTCGCGTTTGATGTGATCGATCCGAACATCGTGTACGCCGAGTCCCAGGGCGGGAACATCGCACGGATCCACCTGGATACGGGCGTGCGCAAACGGATCCAGCCATCGCCCAAGGAAGGACAGCAGCGATTCCGATTTAACTGGAACAGCCCGTTCTTTGTGTCATCGCATGAGCCGACGACGTTGTACCTCGGCGGGAACTACGTGTTCAAACTGCTCGATCGCGGGGACCGGTGGGAGCGGATCAGCGACGATCTTTCGACCGATGACACCGCCAAAGTGGAGACGGTCGGTTCGAACGCGGAGACGCACTGCACGGTCGTCTCGCTGGCGGAATCACCGCTTGCCGCGGGGCTGCTCTGGGCCGGGACGGATGACGGTCGAGTTCACGTGACGGGGGATGGAGGCAAGTCATGGCGAGATGTCACGCCGCCGCAGGTGGGCGGTCACTACATCGCCAAGATCGAGCCGTCGCACCATGATCGGGACGCGGCGTATGTTGCGATCGACGGCCATCGGAGCGATGACATGAAACCGAATGTCGTGGCCACGAGCGACGGCGGGGCGACATGGCGATCGATCACAGGAGATCTTCCCGAGAACGCGCCGGTCAAGGTCGTCCGAGAGGATCGGCGCAATGGGCAGGTGCTCTACTGCGGGACTGAGCATGCGGTGTACGTGACGATTGATGGCGGCCGCCATTGGCTGCGCCTGAACAGCGAGTCGCTCCCGACGGTGCCCGTGGATGATCTGGCCCAACATCCTCGCGAAATGGACCTGATCGCGGGCACGCACGGCCGGTCGATCTGGATCATGGACGACGTTTCAGCGATCTCGCAACTGACGCCGGAAGTGATAGCAAGCCCGCTGCATGCATTCCTGGTGCAACCGGCCAAGCCGCGTCTGTTCCAGCCGTATGGTGCGCTGTGGACGGACCGGGCGTTCAGCGGCTCCAATCCTCAGATGGGAGCGCGCATCACCTATTGGATCAGCGAATATACAGGCAAAGATGTGACCGCGACCGTCGAAGATTCCACCGGCATCCTGGTCAGAAAACTGAAGGGATCGAACCGGCCGGGATTCAATCGAATGGTCTGGGACCTGCAGCGCGAGCGGTACGACCGCCTGCCTGATCCGGATGCGCGGCTGAACCAGAGGCAGTTCGTGCCGCCGGGCGAATACTCGATCACCATCAAAGCGGGGGATCACAAGACGCGAACGACGGTGACGGTGCTGCGCGCCCCTGGCCAGGGAAGCTGAAGCCGAATCGCGCTCGTTTCTGGTTCGCCTCGCCTATCGTGTCGACGAACGATGGAGATTGACGCCTCCGGTGCTCGAAGGTCGGATGTCAGCGGCGAACGAGAGAGGGGGCTGCTCCGATCGCTCGATGATGTCATGCTCCGTGATCAGCGGCGCCTGAGGTCGCTGGTCGAGGGTCTGCGCGCGCCGCGGGCATCCCTTGAGAGCGTCGCGCGCGAGATCGAGCGGTCGGTAGGGCGTCGCCGCCAACGGCGGGAGCGGGCGCTGAGTCTCGCTGCGCGGGCGATCGTTCCGGACCTGCCGATCCTGGCGCATCAGGAAGAGATCCTGCGCGCGCTGGAGACATCTCAGGTCATTGTGGTCTGCGGCGAGACAGGATCGGGCAAGACAACACAACTGCCGAAACTGTGCCTGGCGGCGGGGCGCGGATCGGGCGGGATGATCGGGCACACGCAGCCTCGGCGCGTGGCAGCTCGCACCGTGGCGGCGCGGATCGCTGAGGAGCTGGGCGTGCCGCTTGGCGGCGAGCGGCAGGCCTCGGGTCGCGCGGACGTGGGTTACCGGGTTCGATTTGAGGGGCGCGCCGGACTCGACGACGGCGACACGCTCGTGAAGGTGATGACGGATGGCATCCTGCTGGCGGAGGCCGCGGGGGGCGACCGCCTCCTCGAGAGCTACGACACGATCATTATCGACGAAGCGCATGAGCGGTCGCTGAACATCGACTTCCTGCTGGGGTATCTGCGCCCACTGCTGCCAAGCCGACCGGATCTGCGGGTGATCATCACTTCGGCCACAATCGACCCGAAGCGGTTCAGCGAGCACTTCGGAGGGGCACCGATCATCGAAGTGTCGGGCAGGACCCATCCGGTCGAAGTGCGATACCGCCCGATCGAGCCGATCGATGGCGGTTTCGGTGACGAGAGCGGCGATGAGGACGACCTTGCGTATCAGCAGGCCATCGTTCGTGCGGCCAAGGAGGCGCTTGGACATCCGCCGGCATCGGCGAGCGCGCCGGACCTTCTCGTGTTTCTGAGCGGGGAGCGCGAGATCCGGACCACGTCGACGACACTGCGCAAGCACTTGCGTGATCGCGTGGACATTCTGCCGCTCTATGCGCGCTTGAGCACAGCCGAACAGGACAAGGTCTTTCGGAGGTCAGATCGGGCCGGGCGTCGCCGCATTGTGCTTGCCACGAATGTCGCGGAGACATCGGTCACTGTGCCAGGCATCGGCATTGTCATCGATCCCGGTTTGGCGCGGGTCGGGCGATACAGTCCCAAGCACAAAGTGCAGCGCCTGCTGGTGGAGCCGATCTCGCGAGCTTCGGCGGACCAGAGGGCCGGACGCTGCGGGCGGATCGCGCCGGGCGTCTGCATCCGCCTCTACGCGCGAGAGCACTACGAGCAACGGCCCCGGTTCACCGATCCCGAGATTCTGCGTACCAATCTGGCGAGCGTCATCCTCCAGATGAGGCACCTCGGGCTTGGCGAGGTTTCGGAATTCCCGTTCCTCGATCCGCCGGAGCATCGACGCATCCGGGACGGGCTGGAGACGCTGCATGAACTCGGCGCGATTGATGATCAGGAGCGTCTGACGCCGCTGGGCAGGCATCTGGCGCGATTTCCTCTCGACCCACGGGTGGGGCGGATGGTGCTTGCGGGTGGCGCCGAGGGCTGTCTCGACGAGGTGCTGATTGTTGCCGCGGCGCTCTCGGTGCAGGATCCGCGTCAGCGGCCGGCCGACGATTCAGTCGACGGCGATCGCGCGCTGAGCGAGTATCGGAGCGCGGAGTCGGACTTTGTCGGGACGCTGAGGCTGTGGTCCGCGTACAACGATCAGCTTCGGGGAACCGGGGGCGGGTTGCGCCGGTGGTGCCGCGATCACCTGCTATCGCCGGCGCGCATGAGGGAATGGCGCGATGTGCACGCGCAGCTCGTCAGGCTGACGCGATCGATGGGCACGCCGAAGAACGCGAGAGCGAATGGCGGGCGCAGGGCAGCGCCCAACGCCGGGCGCGATGACGATGTGCGACACCTGTACGCGAGGTTGCACCGGGCTCTTCTGACTGGGTTGATCGGCAACATCGGCGTGCTCGGGGATGCGCGCGAGTACACAGGGACGCGCGACCTGAAGTTCTCGATCCATCCCGGCTCGGGTCTCTTCAAGGCATCGCACAAGTGGGTCGTGGCATCGGAACTTGTGCGCACGACGCGCCTCTATGCGAGGCAGGCGGCGCGCATCCAGCCGCAGTGGGTGGAGCGAGCGGCGCCCCATCTCGTGAAGCGGTCCTACAGCGAGCCGCACTGGGACGAGCGGACCGCGCGGGTGCTCGCCAGCGAGCATGTGACTCTGTGGGGGCTGGATCTCATCGAGGGACGGAAGGTCCATTACGGGCCGATTGATCCCGCGGCGGCGCGGCAGGTGTTCATTCAGCAGGGTCTGGTCGAGGGGCGTCATTGGACGACGGCCGCATTCGCGAAACACAACCGCTCACTGCTGGGGCAGGTCGAGGCGATGCGGGCGCGGCTGAGACGCTCGGACCTGACCGCGGATGCAGAGGCTCAGTATGCGTTCTATGACCGGTACATTCCGCGCGGTGTGACGACGGGAATGGCATTTGAGGGATGGCTGCGCCATGAGTCGCGACGCGATCCGCGAGTGCTGTGCATGAACATGGCGGATGTGCTCGGCGAGCAGCTCTCGCGATGGCCGATGCCTGTGGCGGCCGGCGATGAATCGGATCTTCCGCTCGAAGCCTTGCGGAGCGTTGATCCCGGCGGAGCGAGGCCCACAGCGCCGCTCGCTGGGTTTCCGGATGTGATGGACGTGGCGGGATTGACGTTGCCGCTGCGGTATCGGTTTTCGCCGGGAGAACCCGATGACGGGATCACGCTCCTCGTTCCGCTGGCGGCGCTCTCGAAACTGCGTGGCGCGGCGGCGAATCGGCTGGAGTGGCTCGTGCCCGGCATGTTCGAAGAGAAGGTTGTGGCCCTGCTGCGCGCGCTACCGAAGGACCTGCGTCGCAGGCTGGGGCCGGCGGCCGATGCGGCGCGCCGGTGTCTCTCAGACGTTCGGTTCGGAGAGGGCGACCTTGCGTCCGTGCTGCGCGAGCGAGTGGGCGCGATGGCCGGCGCTGAAGTGCCTGGTGGGGTGATTGACGTTGATCGCATCCCGGCACATCTGCGGCTGAACTTCAGGGTGGTTCGCGATGATGCGGGGGGCGAGGAACAGGTGCTCGCCGAGGGCAGGGATTTGAGGGAGATTCGGGCGCAGATCGGCGCTGCCGCCGCCACCCAAGCGGGCGCGGAGGCGGACTCACCCTGGATCCGTGACGGAGTAAAGAGTTGGGACTTCGGAGAGATGCCTTCTTCGGTCACGCCGGCTTCGCGCGCGCAACCGGGGGCCGGGATCGTGCTTCATCCCGCGGTCGTCGATCCGGCGATCGCGCGGCGCCCTTCCGTGGCGCTCCGCCTGTTCGGTGATGCTCGGGATGCCGCGAGCGCGATGCGGTGGGGAGTGAGGCGACTCATTGTCCTTCGCTGCCGCGCCGAGTTTCAGAGCGTGCTGAGATACATGGCGATGAGCGAGCTCGATTCGCTGCGACTCCTCTACTCTCTGGTGGGACCGATTGATTCGCTGGAAGACGATCTGATTGACCTGGTGGCCGAACGCGTGTATTTCGCGGGGCCGGAGGCGACGGCCCGGGCCAACGACGTCCGTTCGCGGGAGCAGTTCGATTCGTTCGTCGATTCGGGCTGGCACCGGCTCGCGGAATGTGCGGCTGAGGCGGGCGCCATCGCGGAGCAGATTCTCCGCGGGTATCAGGCCGTCCGGGATCGGATGGATCGCTTGCGAGGTGGACCGGCCGAGGAGAGCGCCGAAGCGATCGAGTCGCAGATGCGCGAACTGCTGCCCGACAGACGTGCGCATGCCCCGGGCGGGTTCCTCGCGACGACACCATGGGAGCGGCTTATTCAGATACCGCGGTACCTGAAGGCGGCAGAGCGAAGGCTGGACAAGATGGGCTTGGGTGGCATGGAGCGCGACACGCAGATGAGCGATCAGATCGTGTCGTTTCTTGCGGAGATGCGCGAAATTGAAGCCGAGCGGAGGGCGATGCGCGAGGGCGCTGTGCCCGCGGCGGTGCTCGATGCAGACGTCGAGGCCTTCCGCTGGCTGATCGAGGAGTTCCGGGTGTCGCTCTTTGCGCAGGAACTGGGCACGACGGAGCCTGTCTCGGCGAAGCGTCTGCAACGACGGCTCGCTGAACTTCGTCAGATTTCGAGCTGATAGTCAGAGGCGAATACATGCTTTGAACCGTATGGCAGCGCATGATCTGCGCAGTGCGATGATGATGATTGCTCGCGACGCCTGCTAGATTTGTGCCCATGGCGATGTCCGCTGCCGGCGGTTCGAGTCCCGCGTCAACGCCGGGTGGGGGGTGGTCTGCGCCGCCGCACGGCGCACCGATGCTGTTTGAGATCTCGACGGAGGTTTGCAATCAGGTGGGGGGGATCTATCAGGTGCTGCGGTCGAAGGCCTCCGCCATGCTGGCGCGCTGGGGCGAGCGATACTGCCTTGTCGGGCCGTACTCGGCGGCGGCGGCGGCCGTGGAGTTTGATCCGCGGGCGCCCTCGGGGCCCATGGCGCGGCTTGTCGAGTCGCTCGAGCATCTCGGGATTCGAGCGCACTTCGGACAGTGGCTGGTGCAGGGGCGCCCTCAGGTCCTGCTGCTGGAGCACGCGCTCTCGCAGGAGCGCCTCGATGAAGCGAAGTTTCTCCTGTGGAAGCATCACGCGATCGAGTGTTCGGCTGATGATCCGAGCATCGATGTCGCGGTATCGTTCGGGCAGGCCGTGCTGCGGCTGCTGCGCGAGGCCTCGCTGATCTGGGCAGGTGAAGCGCGGGCCGGCGCTTCTCGAATCGTCGCGCATTTCCATGAATGGCTGGGCGGGCTCGCCATTCCCACGGCGAGGATGGAGCGGCTTCCTGTCGCGTGTGTGTTCACGACGCATGCGACGTTGCTTGGGCGATACATCGCCTCGTGCGAGGACAACTTCTATGAGACGCTGGCGTGGCGGAACCACGAGGACGATGCGCGGAAGTACAGCGTGCGCACGCAGCATTCGATCGAGCGCGCGTGCGCCCACGGCTCCCACGTGTTCTCAACGGTCTCGGCGATCACGGCCGAGGAGTGCGAGGCCCTGCTAGGCCGCCGGCCCGATGTGATCGTGCCCAACGGCATCAACCTGGAGCGGTACGATGCTCCGCACCAGTTCCAGATGCTCCACTCGCAGTTCAAGGAGCGGATCAGCCGCTTCGTGATGGGGTATTTCTTTCCGTCGTATACGTTTGATCTGGAGCGCACGCTGTACTTCTTCACCAGCGGGCGCTTCGAGCCGCACAACAAAGGGTTCGACCTGGCGCTGGAGGCGATGGCGCGGCTCAATGCGCAGCTGAAGGCCTTCGACCTGCGGACAACAGTGATCTTCTTCATTGTGACGAGGCGCCCGACGCGATCGATCAACCCGATGTCGCTGCACAGCCGGGGCGTGCTGAATGAACTCGACTCGGTGTGTGCGCGAATCCTGGATGACGTCGGGTTGAAGTTGTTTCCCCGCGCGGCAATGGGGGAACGGGTCAATATCGACGAGATGGTCGATCAGTACTGGTCGCTGAGATATCGGCGTGTGCAGCAGGCATTCCGCGTATCGAGCCTGCCGCCGGTCGTGTCGCACATACTCGAGGACGATGCCAACGACCCTGTGCTCAATCAGATCCGCAATCTAGGGCTGTTCAACCGCGCTGAAGATCCAGTGAAGATTGTCTATCACCCGGACTTCATCAATCCGGCGAGCCCGCTGTGGGGTATCGAGTACGACCAGTTCGTCCGCGGCTGCCACCTGGGCGTGTTTCCCAGCGCGTACGAGCCGTGGGGGTACACGCCGCTGGAGTGCGTGGCCAGCGGAGTGCCGGCGATCACGAGCGACCTGGCCGGATTCGGTCGGTACGTCGCCGAGAAGTACCCGGAGCACGACCGGTGGGGACTCACGGTGCTCAAGCGGCGCGGCAGGGCGTATCACGCGGCGGCGGCGGACTTGGCGCGCTGGATGCTGGCGTTCTGCCGCCTCGATCGGCGCGGACGCATCGATCTGCGCAACGAAGTGGAGCGGCACGCGGCTGAGTTCGACTGGACGAGGCTCGGCCGGGCGTACCACCAGGCGCATGACTTGGCGCTCGAGCGGAGCCGGCCGACGGCGTCATGACCGCGGGGGTGCGCGCCGAGTTCAGCGCCTCTTACTCGTTGCCGGGTCGCAACGTAGGAACTTAAGACCGTCGCGCTCGATGACGGTTCCGGCAATCTCGACGGAGTATCCGAGGAGATGCAGGACTTGGGTGCCGACGGGGTTGCCGGAGGAGTCGGTCATGAGGTAGTAGGACTCAATGCCGTCGGGCTGTCGAACCACGAAACCGGGCGGGATACCGCCGGAGAGACATAACGCGGCGCACGCCTTGTGCGGCACACCGGTGCCGGGCTTCATGGCGCCGAGGAAGCACTTGGTATCGACAATCTCGCCGCGCAAAACGACTGGCTGGGGGCTTGGGTCGGGGCCATCGGCGGCGCTGTCCGATCGTCCATTCGAACGCAAGCCATCCTCGCCGGGGAGCAGTTCCAGCATCACTGTTCCGGCGCGAGTCAGGACGAACCCCTCTGCTCGAACCGTGCTTCCCTCGAGCGCATCGAGACCGGGCCGGCTTCCGAACTTGCCGGACTCCACGAGAAGTGCGCGTGTGCCTTCACCCGGAGCCGTCTTGTCGCCGCGAGCGCTCCGCACGAGCACGGATGGATACGGATCCATGATCAGCGTTCCTTCGACGATGACGGTCTGATCCGTGAGCCATTGGCCGTCGCCGGCGCTGCGCATGCTGAGAATCGCCAGCGCTCCGGCACCGCACATGCCCCAGAGCAGCGCCGGCAAGAGCAGTCGCAAGAATCGGCGGTCACGCGCGGGCAAGGGTCGGTAACCGACGTAGATGTCGTCGCGATCGAGCGTGCTCATGGCGAACCTCTCGAGTGCGCATGAATCCGCGCGGGCTCAACGGGCGTGCCCTTTGCATTCGGGCGCGGATCGACCTGTACGTTGCCAGCGACGATGCGAACGTGATAGGTGGCGATGCGCTCGGTGAATGGCGGTGGCGAGCGGCCGCTCTCCGGAAGGTACTGATAGCCGTGCCAGGGACAGGTGATGCACCCGTCGATGATCTGTCCCTCACCCAGCGGGCCGTTCTGGTGTTCGCAGACGTTGGAAACCGCCGAGATCTTGCCATCGTGCCGGAAGACGGCGATGCGCTCGCCGCCGCGCAGGCAGGCGATGACTGCGCGCTTTTCGGGGATGTCGTCGACGGCGCACACATCGACCCATGACTGATCGCCCTGTCCGGCCGCTGATGCAGACGAACCTCGATCGCGCTTGACCTCGCGCGTTCCGGCCGCGATGTGGAGTGAGGCGACGTTGACGGCTCCGATGGCCATGAGCGCGAAGAGCAGCGGGCCGCGATTCCCGGCGAGCGCGCCGAATCCGACATGGGCGATAAGCAGGATGTAGGCCACGTAGACGCCCATGTGAAGCGACTTCCAGATTCGAGGCGAGAGGTTCTTGAGCCAGAAGTCGTGGCTTGTCGCGGCCATCAGAAAGAGGATGAGCAGCGCGCCGAGGCCGAAGATTTCGAACGGGATGCCGCCGCGCGTCGTATTGACCAGGAGCGATCGAAGGGGGTTCTGGCCTCCAAAGCCGTGGTAGTAGCCGAAAGCGACGACGGCATGCAAAAGCGACACGAGGAACATCGAGACGCCGAGGTGCCTTCGGTTGTAGAGGAGCGGGAGGAAACGCCGATCCAGGCGCGCCAGAGGCCCGATGCACAGAACGATGTGCAGCAGGACGATGGCGCAGGCGCCGAAGGCGCGCATGAGTGACACGGCAGGGTCCGGCGCCGACCCGGCGTCGAACCGCCACTGGCTGATCACGAAAAACACAGCGAGGAAAGCGACCATTCCGAGGACGATTGCGGCGTCGTATACGCGTTTGTGCCGGTTCCAGCCGATTCCTGAGTAGCGGACGCTCACGGCGATGCCCCCGAGTCACTCGATGGCGACACGGCGCGCGCGTCAGGCGAAGCAGCCTGATCAGGTTTCCATATGAGCGCAAAACAGAGAATCAGAAGTCCGAGGGGCGCGAGCAGGCACCACATTGCCAGGTGACGCCGGCGCAGGGTTCGCGTCATTGGTGGCCCTCGGCGGCGCGAGCGGGATCGGCGCGCAACCACTTCACCAGCACCACAGGCCAAAGAGCAGCAACGCCGGGAAAGATGAGCACGCGGAAAAAGAACGGCGCGCCTATGGCCGCTTCATCGATGCGTTGCACGCCGACCGCCAGAAAGGCGAAGGCGAAGCAGATGCCGACCCCGATGTAGATCGCCGCGATCCAGAGCAGCCAAGCCGCCGCGTCCACGCGGACCTCCTCGGGCGCACCCGCAGCATCCTACAAGCGCTGTTCGCAAGGGTTGGATGCCGCGCACTGGGCCAAGGTTTCCGCCGGCGCCTTGTTGGGGCTCGGGCTTCAGTGCGGCTTCATAACCGCCGCGAGCGCCTTGTCCTTCTCGGCCTTGGACATCTTCTCCCATTCAGGGATGCAGTCGGCGCAGCAGAAGCTGACGACCTGGCCCTTATAGACCACTGTGGGTGAGGTGTTGTCCACAGGATGATCCATCACTGGGCAAGAACCGTTCACCGCGTTTGCGGCGGACGCATCGACTTTCTTGGAGGATTGGCAGCCAATGAAGCTCAGCAGCACCAGTGGCGCGAAGGCGAGCGGTGTCATTCGTCGGATGGCAGTACGCATCGTTTCGGCTCCAGTCTTCAGATAGCGGCTCAATACGCCGACCAAGGCTTGATCTCGAGCTCATCGAGTTTAACGCGCGTCAGCGCCTCGGCGAGGCGCTGGGCGATCTGGCGGTTGGTGATCAACGGAACGTTGTAGTCCACGGCGGTGCGGCGGATGATGTAGCCGTTGGTCAGTTCCTCCTCCTGCGCGGATTTGGGGATGTTGACCACCAGATCGAAGCGGCGGTCCTTGATGAAGTCGACGGCGTTGGGGGTGGTGCGGTCCAGCGGCCAGGCGACAGTCTCCGCAGGAACGCCGTTTTCGCGCAGGAACTTCGCCGTGCCGTTGGTCGCGTGGAATTCGACTCCCATGGCCGCGAGGGCGCGGACCGAAGGGAGCAGTTCGGCCTTGCTCTCCGTCGGGCCGGCGGAGATCAGCACGCGACGCACAGGGAACCGGTAGCCGACGGACATGAGCGCCTTGAGGAATGCCTCGTAGAAGTCCTCGCCGAGGCAGCCGACCTCGCCCGTGGAAGCCATTTCGACGCCGAGCGTCGGATCGGCACCGTCGAGGCGCGTGAACGAAAACTGCGGCGCCTTGACGCCGACGTGGTTAAGGTCGAAGACGGCCTTGTCCACACGCTCCACCTTCTCGCCCATGATCACCCGGGTCGCGATGTCGATGAAGTTGGTCTTGAGGATCTTGGAGACGAAGGGGAACGAGCGCGAGGCGCGCAGGTTGCACTCGATCACCTTCACATCATTGTGCCGAGCGATGAACTGGATGTTGAAGGGGCCGTTGATGTGCAGGCGGGCCGCGATCTTGCGCGCGATGGAACGAACCTGCCGCATCGTTTCGAGATAGGTGCGCTGGGCCGGGAAGACGATCGTGGCGTCGCCGGAGTGCACACCGGCATTCTCGACGTGCTCCGAGATGGCGTAGACGACGATCTCGCCGTCGCGCGCGACGGCATCGATCTCGATCTCCTTCGAGTTCTCGAGGAACTTACTGATAACGATCGGGTGCTCGGGGGAAACATCGGCGGCCCGCTGCAGGTAACGCACCAGTTCGTTGTCGTTGAGGGCGACCGCCATCGCTGCGCCGCTGAGGACGTACGACGGGCGAACGAGCACCGGGTAGCCGACCTTATTCGCGAAGGTGCGGGCCTCTTCAAGGCCCTTGAGCTCGGCCCATTCCGGCTGATCGATATCGAGTTCATCGAGCAGACTCGAGAAGCGGTGCCGATTCTCGGCGGCGTCGATGCTGTCTGGCGAAGTGCCCAGCACGCGGACGCCGCTGCGATGAAGGCGCATCGCGAGGTTGTTGGGCGTTTGGCCTCCCATCGACACAATCACGCCCATCGGGTTCGTCTTGCGGCAGATCTCGCGAACGCTTTCGAGCGTGATCTCATCGAAGAAGAGACGGTCGAACTCGTCGTAGTCGGTGCTGACGGTTTCTGGGTTGCAGTTGAGCATGACCGTGTGGAAACCGCTGCGACGCAGGGTCTGGCCCGCATTGACGCAGCACCAGTCGAATTCGACGGAGCAGCCGATTCGGTACGCCCCCGATCCGAGGATGATCACGCCGTCGGCGTCGTGGAAAACCACATCGTCCTGGTCGCCGTGATAGGAGAGATAGAGGTAATTAGTCTGCGCTGGGAACTCGCCCGCGAGCGTATCGATCTGGCGCACAACCGGATGCAGGTCCATCTCCTGTCTCTGCTTCCAGACATCGTCCTCGCGCCGGCCGGTCAATGTGGCGACCTGAACATCGGAGAATCCCGCTCGCTTGGCATCTCGGAGTATCGGCGCCGGGATCGCCGAGGCGGACTCGCCAGCGGCGACGGCTGCCGAAAGCGCCGCCTCGAGTTGTACGATCCCCGCGATCTTGTGCAGGAACCATCGGTCGATATGCGAGAGCGCATGGATGCGGTCGATGTCGTAACCGCGTTTGAGCGCCTCGGCGACGGCAAAGATGCGATGCTCGGTGGGCTCAGAGAGCTCGCGATCGAGGTCCTCGAAGACCCACGCGGGATTCGCGACCAGACCGCGAGTCCCCGTGTCGAGCATCCGCAGGCCCTTCTGGATCGCTTCTTCGAACGAGCGGCCGATCGCCATTACCTCGCCGACCGATTTCATCGCCGAACCGATGCGGCGGGAAACTCGCTTGAACTTGCGCAGGTCCCAGCGCGGGATCTTGACGACGATGTAGTCCAGCGCGGGTTCGAAGAACGCCTTCGTGACCTTCGTGATGGCGTTGGGGAGTTCGTGCATCCCGTAGCCAAGGGCTAGTTTCGCTGCGACGAATGCCAAGGGGTAGCCGGTCGCCTTACTCGCCAGCGCGCTGCTGCGCGAGAGACGCGCGTTGACCTCGATGATCCGGTACTCATCGGTGTGCGGCGAGAGCGCGAACTGGATGTTGCATTCACCCACGATGCCGAGATGGCGGATGACGCGGATCGACACTTCGCGGAGCCGGTGGTAGTCGGCGTTGGTCAGCGTCTGGCTGGGCGCGACGACGATGCTCTCGCCCGTGTGGATCCCCAGCGGGTCGAGGTTCTCCATGTTGCAGACGGTCACGCAGTTGTCGAAGCGGTCACGAACGACCTCGTACTCGACTTCCTTCCAGCCTTCGAGGTATTCCTCGATGAGCACCTGCGGGGCGTAAGACAGCGCCTTCTCGACTCGCAGTCTCAGAGTCGCCTCGTCGCGGCAGACGCCAGAGCCGAGCCCGCCGAGCGCGAAAGCGATTCGCAGCATGACCGGGAAGCCCAGGCCCTGGGCGATGGCGAGGGCCTCGTCAACGGTGTTCGCGGCCTTGCTTCTGGGAACCAGCGCGTCGATCTCTGCGAGGCGGTCGGCGAAGCGCTGGCGATCCTCCGTGTCCACGATGGCGGCGACGGGAGTGCCCAGCACGCGCACGCCGTGCTTCTGGAGCACGCCGCGCCGGTGTAGCTCCACGCCGCAGTTGAGCGCGGTTTGGCCGCCGAAAGAGAGCAAGATCCCGTCGGGCTTTTCGCGCTCGATGATTTTTTCGACGAATTCGGGCGTGACAGGCAGGAAGTAGACCTCGTCAGCCAGATGATCGGAAGTCTGGATGGTCGCGATATTGGGGTTGATGAGGATGGTCGCGACGCCCTCTTCTTTGAGCGCCTTGATCGCCTGGCTGCCGGAATAGTCGAACTCGCCGGCTTCACCGATCTTGAGCGCGCTGCTCCCAAGGATCACGACCTTCTTGACATTCTCTCGCATGTTGCCTGGATTTCCTAACGCGCGGAAGCGACTTCGGATGCGAATTCATCGAACAGGAAGGCGGTATCGACCGGGCCGGGGCAGGCCTCCGGGTGGAACTGCACGCTTCGGAATCGGCCGGACTCGTGGCGGATGCCTTCGTTCGTGCCGTCGTTGAGATTCTCGAACCACGGGCTCCATCCCGTTGGCAGAGTGGCGGTATCGACCGCAAAGCCGTGGTTCTGGCTGGTGACGTAGCAGCGTTCGGTCCCGACGAGTCGCGCCGGCTGATTCTGGCTGCGGTGGCCGTACTTGAGCTTGAACGTGCGCGCGCCGATCGCCAGCGAGAGCAACTGGTTGCCAAGACAGACGCCCATGGTGGGTGTGCCTCGGTTGACGAGTTCGCGCACGGTCTCGATGGTCCTTGTGAACTGCGTCGGATCACCGGGGCCGTTGGAAAGCAGGACGCCGCGAACGTTCTCGCCGGACAGATCGTGGTCCCACGGCACTCGCAGCACCTGAAGTCCGCGCGACACCAGCGAGCGGACGAGGTTGTGCTTGGCGCCGCAGTCGATGAGCGCGACGCGCGGGCCCGAGAGGCCGTAGAGGATCGGTTCTCGCACGCTGACCATCGGGCCGAGCGGCTCAACATTGGGGTCGTACCAGTCCGGCGAAGAGTCGCCGATGACAATCCGGCCAAGCATCGTGCCGTGCTCGCGCAGGCGTTTTGTGAGCGTGCGCGTATCGATGCCGGTGACGCCCGGAATCCCTTCCGCCTTGAGCCAGTCGGCCAGGCTGCGCGCCGCGCCCCAGTGGCTGTACTGCGCTGAGTAATCCGAGACGACGAGGGCGCGAGCGTGGATTTTCCAGGACTCGAGATGCCGATCCATGCCGTCAGAATCGCTGGCGGGCGTCACTCCATAGTTCCCGATCAGCGGGTATGTGCAGGCGAGAATCTGGCCGTAGTAGGAAGGATCGGTGAGCGATTCGGGGTAGCCGACCATGCCGGTGTTGAAGACGACTTCGCCCGAAGTCGATTCGGCGTGTCCGAAGGACGTGCCGTGCATGACGGCGCCGTCGTGCAGCTCAAGACGGGCCGGAATCGGCGTTTCAGCGCGCAATTCGTGAGCGTGCATCGTGGATTGGGAGGGCGCGGTGCGCGGCAAAACTTCGATGGGCGTCGGCGCGATGCCGGCGGCGTTCATCGTGTGATCTCCTCCGTTTGTCTGCTGCGAATCGATCCGGGCTCCCCGCGCGCCGGATCGCGCTCGGCGCGGCTGCCCGGTTTGGTCGCGGGAATCCCCGCGGCGCACTGAGGACATCTTTGGGGCTCCACAGCCTCGAAGTCCAATGCGCACAGTGCATAAAGCGGCACCGGCGGCTTGAAGCGCCCGCGGCTGCGGTCGGCAACCGCCGCGATGCCGATCACCGAAGCGCCTGTTTGCTCAACGAGCGGGAGCAGTTCCATGACTGATCCGCCAGTGGTGACGACGTCTTCTGCAAGCAGCACCCGGGCGCCCTGGTCGATGGCAAAGCCTCGGCGCAGCTGGAACGGCCCGCCGGCGTCACGCTCGGCGAAGAGAGAGCGAACACCCAGGGCGCGGGCGATCTCGTAGCCCCAGAGCACACCGCCGAGAGCGGGGGCGAGCACCGCATCGATCCGGGTGCCCGCCGGAAGCATGGCAAGGAGCATCCCCGCGGCCTCGGCGGCCAACGTGGGGTGCTCGAAGAGCGCGGCGCACTGGCAGTACCTCTCGCTGTGCAGGCCGGATGAGAGCACGAAGTGGCCTTGGCGAAGGGCGCCGACGCGCTCGAGCAGCGAAGTGACGGCATCCTGGCGCGTCACTCGATGGTCCCCCCCGTGACGCGGGCTACAGCCTCGTTGATCTGAGAGCGCCAATTGCGGGTCTTCTCGAGGATGGCTGCGGCTGGATCGCAGGACTTGCCCTTGTCGGGAAGGATGCCGCGGGTCACATGGAAGAGCACCGGCACGTTGCCCTCGGGCGCCCGAGCGGCCTTCGCCGCGCCCCGAAGATCGCCCCCTTGCGCACCGACACCCGGAACGAGGAACGGGAGCGACGGGGCGGCTTTGCGGATTTCTGCGGCAAGGCTCGCCTGTGTAGCGCCGACGACGAGCCCGCAGTTCTGTCGCGTGTTCCACGCGGATGCTGCCTCGGCGATTCTCCGGTACAGGGCCCCCGGCGCGAGAAAATCGGCCGCGCCGGGATTCGAGGTGAGCGCCAAAAGGAAACTAAGGCGGTCCGAGTACTCGAGGAACGGCTCGACGGAATCGCGCCCGAGCAGCGGATTAACGGTGGCGGCATCGGCGCCTAGGGACTCGTACAGCGCCTGGGCGTAGCGGCGCGCCGAGGATCCGATGTCGCAGCGCTTGGCATCAGCGATCACGTATGTATCCGGCGGCAGTTGCTGGCGGACGCGATACAGCAGCTCAACTCCGGACGCGCCGAGCGCTTCAAAGAATGCCAGGTTGAACTTGTACGCCGCGGCCTGGCCCGCTGTGGCGTCAACAACGGTTCTGAGGAATCGCTCGTAGCCGCCAATGTCGGGCCGGAATCCCGCCGGCAGGTACTCCTCGCACGGCTCCAGGCCGATGGAGATCGGACTGCCGGCACGGCGGCACGAGAGAGCGAGACGTTCGATCGCAGTGGGTATTGAAGCGGATCCAACGTCAACCACATTTCCGTCTCGCAGCGATGGAAGCGTGGTCGTGCCTGGTCCCGCCATCAAAGCAGCAGTTTAGCGGACTGAGCCCGATATGTCACGCGCGAAGCGCCGAATCGCCGCCGCTTTTTCAGTCGCTCCGCGACGCGAACAGACCCTGCGGGAAGATCGACGGGTCGGCGAACGCGTCCACGCCCGCCGCGAGAGTGCCGACCACCCGGGCGGCCATCTTCTTGCCAAGCCAGGGGGAGTTGCGGCTGCGTGAACGTAGCGACCGCTCGTCGAAAACGGATTCCCGACCGAGTTGGAGCAGCGCCACATCAGCGCCGGCTCCGGGCCGCAGCGATCCCCAGTCGGCCCCGACGACCCGTGCCGGGTCAATCGTCAGGCGACGGATGAGGAAATCGAGCGCCCAGACGCCTGGCGCGACGAAGGCCGTGTAGAGAACCGAGATGGCCGATTCGAAGCCGATGATGCCGAAGGGCGCGGCGTCGAAGAGCGTGTCTTTGGAGGCGGGAGAGTGGGGGGCGTGATCGGTGGCAATACAATCGATCGTGCCGTCCGCGACCGCTTCGAGCAGCGCCTTGCGATCGGACGCCTCACAGAGCGGCGGCTTCATCTTGGCGCTCGTACGGTAGCCCTCGCCCTCGGCCACCGAGTCGTCGGTGAGCGTGAGGTGGTGGGGGGTTACCTCGGCCGAGATGGGCGCGCCACGGGCCTTGAACTCGCGGATCACAGCCACCGAGTCACGGTTCGACACATGGCAGATGTGGAGCCTGCCGCCGGTCTCGAGGGCCAAGGCCGCATCCCGCGCGACGGCGGTGGCCTCGCTGCTCCGCGGAATGCCCTTGAGCCCGAGGCGGAGCGAGACTTCACCCTCGTGCATTACGCCGTCACCGGTGAGCGAAAGGTCCTCGCAGTGATCGAACACGGGCACGCTCAGAGTGTGGGCGTATTGGAGGGCGCGGCGCATCACCTGGGCGCTCGCGAGGGGCTTGCCGTCGTCGCTGAATGCCATGGCGCCCGCCTGCTTGAGCGCGCCGAGGTCTGCCAGATGTTCACCGCTTTGGCCCCGAGTGACGGCCGCCACGGGGACAACGCGGACTCGGCCCAGCTGCTCGGCACGATCCAGTACATAACGGACGACGACCGGCGAGTCACACACCGGGTTGGTATTGGGCATCGCGAAGACGGTGGTGAAGCCGCCCGCCGCGGCCGCGTCGGTGCCCGTCTCCATGGTCTCCGAAGCCGCTCCGCCCGGATCTCGAAGATGGGCGTGCAGGTCAACGAAGCCAGGGACGACATGAAGTCCCGCGGCGTCGATGACTCGCTCGGCGCGCGTTCTCGGAATGGTGCGAGCGACCTGCGCGATCTTTCCACGCTCGATGAGCACATCAAGACGCTCGTGAATCTCCTGTGACGGATCGACCACGATGCCGCCGGCGATCAGGATCGATTGTTGCGGCGGGGTCACGAAGAACTCCTTTGAGCGGAGCGAGCTCGATCGAGCAAGACGAGTACGGCCATTCGCACGGCGACGCCGTTGGTCACCTGACCGAGGATCCGCGAGCGCGGGCTCTCCATGACCTCGCGAGTCACTTCAACGCCGCGATTGACCGGGCCCGGATGCATGATGAGCGCATCCGGCTTGGTCAGCGCGAGCCGCTTCTCGTCCATTCCCCAGAGGGCTCGATATTCGGCGAGCGATGGCAGGAAGTTTCCGGCTTGACGCTCGGTCTGGATTCTCAGCAAGTAGATCACGTCGGCGGACTCAACCGCTTCTTCAAACCGATGGACCACACGCACGCCGAAAGTCTGAAACGCGGGGGGAACAAGCGTTGGCGGGCCGGCGAGCGTGACGTGCGCGCCCAACTTCGTGAGCGCCCAGATCGCCGAGCGGGCGACGCGGCTGTGAACGGCATCGCCGATAATCGAAACACGCGCCCCCTCTATCCGCCCGAGGGCCTCCTGAATCGTCAGAGCGTCGAGCAAAGCCTGGGTCGGGTGCTCGTGCGAACCATCACCGGCGTTGATGAGGGCCGCGCTGACGTGGCGCATCAGGAAGTTGCACGCGCCCGACGAGGGATGACGCATGACGAGGAAGTCCGCCCCCATCGCCTCGATTGTCTCGGCGGTGTCCACCAGGGTCTCACCCTTGGCCACGCTGCTCGTGGCGACGTCGAAATTCACCACGTCGGCGCCGAGCCGACGGGCGGCGAGTTCGAAGCTGGTGCGGGTGCGGGTCGAGTTCTCAAAGAACAGGTTGACGAGAGTCCGGCCGTGAAGCGTCGCCAGGCGTTCATCCGGTCGGGCCACGAGGCCGCTCTTGAACTCCGCGGCCAGGTCGAGGATCGTGCGAATCTCCGAGCGCGACAAATCCTCGACGCCGAGCAGATGGGCATGCACGAAGCCCGAGGTGCCAAGGCGAGCGGCGGTGGTCGTCACATCGATCTCCGGTTCGCGTGATCATCCCCGGCAGACGCGTCTGTGTCTAGTGCGTGGATGCGCGATTAGCGCGCACCGCCTGGAGTCTCCATTGAGGGGCGCGGTCGGCGTTGATCGGACGTACCCTGTGCGCTTCGCACCGGTCTCTCCGGCTCAGGTCAACATGGGATCCAACGACCGCCCCGAACCTTCGCCACCTCCCGTCGCGCCCGACACGGCAGCGGACACCTGGGGCAAAGTCCCGAAACCGTCAGAAGAAATTCAGTTTCTTCAGGGCCCGCACACGCGGGGCTGGGAGTTCCTGCGGGTCTTGCGGATCGTCGGCGAGTTTGTGCGCGGCTTTCGAGCGCTTCACTTCGTGGGGCCCTGCGTGACAGTCTTCGGGTCGGCGCGGTTTCTCGAGAACCACCCTTACTACGAGCAGGCGCGGGAGGTCGGCCGGTTGCTTGCCCTCGCGGGGTTCACCGTGATGACCGGCGGCGGGCCGGGCATCATGGAAGCCGCAAACCGGGGAGCCAAAGAGGTCGGAGGCAAGAGCGTGGGGTGCAATATCGAGCTCCCCGAGGAGCAGGCGCACAACGCGTTCCTCGATCGATGGGTGACATTCCGCTACTTCTTTGTGCGCAAGGTCATGCTGGTGAAGTACTCGTATGCCTTCGTTGCCATGCCGGGCGGGTTCGGCACGCTCGACGAAATCTTCGAGACGGCGGTGCTGATCCAGACGGGCAAGATCCTTGGCTTCCCGTTGATCCTGATGGGGTCGGATTACTGGAAGCCGTTGCTCGACTTTGTTCACGGGACTCTGGTGGGTCGCAGAACGGTCCACTTGGAAGAGGCCAAGAAGATCCTGGTCACTGACTCGCCTGCCGAAGCGGTGCAGGTGATCCGCACCGCGGCGACAGACCAGTTCGGACTCCGCTACGGCGCCCCGGTGCGGCGCTGGCGTTGGCTGGGCGAGCCGGGATGAGCGTTACCCTGCCCGGCCCTATGCTCACCCGATCGCGCATGCTGATCGGCGCGCACCTGAACTCAGGATCGTTCCGCCCATGGAAAGACCGATGACCGGCGCAGCGCCTCGACCCGCGGGGCTGTTCACGCCCGACCAGGCGGTGCGTGTTCTGGCGGGCTATGCGGGGTCTCCGGCCCGGTACGCGGCCGCTCTCGCAGAGGTGCTGCGCCGCTTCACCGGGGCCCGGTGCGCTGTCGTCCTGCGGAGTGCCGGCGATCGCGACGTGGACATCTTGAGCGTCAGCCCCGCGCTGCCGGGCGGCATGACGCCGCCCTGGATTCGCCGTGCAGGGGAGTGTGCGTTGGAAGTGATCCGCGCGGGGACCTCTCATCACGAGAGTTGCGGTGCGAGCCCCTCCGATGGCGTCTTGCTCGTTGTGCCGCTGCCGCAGTCGAGCAAGTCGGGAGGACAATCGACAGGCGCCTCCGTCGCGCTGGCGTGCGTCGTTGATGGCGACGAATCCTTTGATCCTACTCCCGCGCTGGAAAGAGCGGAGACGATTGCCGCAATCGCCTGGGCCTACTCTGCCGGGCCGGAGTCGCACGTGCCCCTGGGACCGGGCCACCGACTCCGTCAGGTGCTCGACGTGGTCGCGGGCATCGCCCACGAGGAACGATTCAGGCCCGCTGCGTTCGGGCTTTGCAACCACATCGCATCGGCCTGGCGTTGCGAACGGGTGGCGCTCGGGATCGTGCGCGGCGCGATGATGCGCGTCGAAGCGGTGAGTCACACCGAGAAGATCGTGCACGCCTCACGGCTCGTTCAAGACATGACCGAGGCGATGGAGGAGTGCCTCGACCAGGACCTGGAGATCATCGTTCCCGTTCCGCAGTCCTCGCCGGGGCAGGCCGCGGAAGCGAGCGGTCCTGGCGTGCTCGGTCCGGGCGCGTACGTCTGCCGGCAGACGGAGGAATTCATCGACCGGCATGGCCCGGCTTGGGTGTGCACGATCCCGCTTCGCCGCGCCGGAAACGTTGTGGGCGCTCTCCTGGTTGAGCGGGAGCCCGACCGCCCAATGGAAACGGGCGAGATTGAGGGTCTGCGCCTCGTTTGCGACCTGGTCACTACGAGACTGGCCGACCTCGCCGATCGCGACCGATGGCTGGTCGCACGCGCCGCCGCGCACGTTCGCCGATCTGCCGCATCATTCATTGGTCCTGAGCACACCTGGGCCAAACTCCTGGCCATTCTCGCCGCGGGAGTCGTGGCTTTCTCGCTCGTGTTTCACGGCACACATCACGCCGCCGCCAGTTTCGTCGTGATGACTCAGCAACGCCGGGTGGTCCCGGCCCCGTTCGATGGCTACTTGGCGGCGATCGATGCCAGGCCCGGCGATGAAGCCAAGGGGGGCCAGACCGTTCTCGGATCGCTGGAGACGTCCGATCTTCGACTGCAACTGGCGGAGGCGCAGGCCCGTCGGGCGACCGCCACCAAAGAAGGGGCGATCGCGCTCAGCCAGGGAAAGACTGCCGACGCCCAGATCGCCCAGGCGAGCGAGCAGGAGGCCCAGGCCCGCATCTCGCTTCTGGAGAACCGGATTCGCGCTGCTTCTCTGGTTGCGCCCATCGATGGCGTCGTTATCTCGACTGACCTATCCGACCGTGTGGGCGGCGTCGTGCGGCTCGGCGAGCCCCTCTTCGAGGTCGCCCCGTTGGATTCGTTGCTCGCGGAACTCCTGGTTCCGGAGGACGAGATCGCGGATGTGGCTGTGGGCCAGCGCGGACATCTGGCGACCGTCTCCCGGCCGGAGGATCGCATCTCGTTCACGGTTCGGTCGATCAGTCCCTTGGCGGAGGTGCACGAAGGGAAGAACGTATTTCGCGTTCGGGCAGACCTCGACGAGAACCGCCACTGGCTGCGACCCGGTATGGAGGGGGTCGCCAAAGTCCAATTGGGAAGCCGCTCCTACGCATTCCTGTGGACTCGACGGCTTGTGAATTGGGTCCGCATGAATCTCTGGCTGTGAGCCGCCGTGATCCGGATTCCGGAGTGCGAGTTTGATCGCATGGCCTATGTGGGTTGCAGTTGGTCTGAGCGTCGCACTTGCCGGCGCTGCGCTGGCGTTGCTCGGCAGATTCCGTAGCGAAAGTTCGCGCGACGATGAGGCCCAATTATCGCCGCTGCTTTCCCTTGTGCCGGTCCTCTTGGCGATTTCTTCGGGGACGATGGGCCTCTTGGCTGGCGCCTCCAACGCCGGCCCGGCCGTCGCTCAATCGATCGAGACAAGTCTTTGTCTGGCGATGGGCGCCCCGTGCTACGCGGCCGCGTTGCTACTCGGGAAGGACATTGCCCTCAAACGCACACGAGGGGAGGCGGCCGCCCTTTCGGGTGTCATTCGATTGGTTGTGGCTGGCGCTGCGTTGCTCTTGCTGGCCGCGGGCGACAGGATCGGATTACTCGAAGCCCAACTGCTGATTCTTTCCGGACTGCTTCTCTGCTGGCGGGACCTTGGGGGCGGTAATCATCAGGAACGATCAGAGGGCCATTCGGGCGCTTCCTGGTGGTTGTGGCTCGCGTGTGCCGCCGCGACGGTGGCCGGAATTCTGGCTGGTGGAACGGCGCTGGAGCGATCCTTGACCAGCTGGGTCATTCCTGGAGTGAGCGTATTCGCGTATCTCAGCCTGCGTATCGCGGGGGGTTCGCGGAACTCCGGGATTCTGCTGCTGACCGGGCGGACCGTTCTCTGGTCGTCGGTGCTCGGTGCTGGCTCGTTGGCGCTGGCGCGAATCGTCGCGCTCGTGAAGGAGCAACCCGACTGGGGCGACAGTGAGCTATGGTCTCGAATCCTGATTGTTGCAGACACGCTCAGGTCGGGTCCATACCTCGGCTCGTTCCGGACGCTGATCCCGGAGGCGTGTCTGTTGCTGCTCTGCGCTGGCGCAGCGGGTTGGGCGGCGCGGGTCCCGGCCGTCAACTCGCAAGCCGCTCCGGCAGCTCGTTTCGCGGCAGGCGGTGCGTTGGCCGGATCGGCCATTGCGCTCCTGTGTTGGCGGATGATTCGAGCCGCGGACTGAGCGGGCGGCATCAATTCGATCTTTGCGGGACGACCGCCAACGACTCGGCGATTCTGTAGTACAACTCGGCTGTCTCGCCGATACTTGGCTGGTCCGCGGTATGCGGGCGGGCACGGGAGAATCGCGTAACAGCCATGGCATTTTCTCCGTCGGGATCGCCGGTCGAATCAGCACCCAGGCCGATGCGCCATGTATTGCCGGCGACCCGCGATTCAATCACTCACAAGTTCACGATCGGAAACCACGAGGGCTATCTCACGGTGGGTATGCATCCGGACGGCCTGGTGGGCGAGATTTTCATCAAGATGTCGAAGGAGGGATCGACGATCAGCGGCATGTGCCAGGCCTTTTGCAGGGCGTTCAGCCTCTCGCTTCAGCACGGGCTCTCGCTGGAGGACGCCGTCGTGCGGTTCCGAGGCATGAGATTCGAACCGATGGGATCAACGAACAATCCGGAAATCCCGGAATGCGCCAGCATCGTGGACTATGTAGCGCGGTACCTCGCAAGGCACTTTCTGACATCGCCCGCGGACTGAGCCTGTGCTCTGGCCGTCTGCCGCTTTACCGCGAGCAGAGCGCTCCCCAGTTCTGAAGCGCCGCGAGGATGTCCTCGAATCCCACGATGCCGTCGTGGTTTGAATCGCCGGCAATCCCAGGTTCTCCAACTGAACCCCAATTGGACAGCGTCGAAATAATGTCCCGGAACTCGACCGCCTGATCACCATCCGCATCCCCCAGGCAGAACGGGCACGGCGGAGTCGCCGCGGAGAAGAATTCGATCGGCGCGTTCGCCGGCAGGCGCGTCACAAAGCCGTCGCTGGCTCGGGCCTCGACGAAGAAATCGACGCTGGATGAACAGAACTGGGCGGGAATCGTCGCTATGAACTGGCTTGGCCCGCCGGTCAGCGGGGCTTGCGACCATTCGCCGCCATTCAATCGATAGAAAAGGGCCTCAGAGCCGGCGTCGAGCGCGTACCCGTTCTCGGGCGCGATCGCGATCGACCAGTCGGCGGGCAGACCGGAGGCGAGCGAGTCCGGCGCGGGCGATACCGTGCCGATTCTCATTCGGACCTGGACGTGCTCCGCAAGAACTCGGATTCCCTCGAACGCTTCCTCCGCGCTGAGAAGGATCGTGCTGGGCGCCGGCGAAAAGCCGCTCACGCTGGCGCCACTCTGCGGACGCAATTCAAACGTCCACGACAGGGCTCCTACGGTGCCGAAAGACCAGTCCGGCGCCACTCCGGAAGCGATATACAGCGTGGCGCCAGCCGGGCCGCCTGTGTAGTTCGAACCGTGCTTGGCTTCGACCGCCGCCACCATCGAGGAGGTGAGCCCCGCCAGTTCGGAGGCCCTGGGCGATGCCGACGTCGTGTAGCCCCACGGCGAGAGCACGAGTTGCGAGAACGTGTGAAGGTCCACGTGCGCCTTCAAGTTCGGAAGCGGCGAACTGACTGAAGGCACACCCAGAATCAGATCTCGGATCTGCGCGGTTTCCGGCTCGGAGAACGCCGCGGTTCCTCGATATGTATCCGATGTCGGCGATCCACTGGAGCCCGGGCCTCCCCAGGCGAAAGCCCAATTGCGGTTGAGATCGACGCCAAACGACGTTCCGTTATTGCGACGATTCTTGCGCCAATAGCGGGTGCTGCTGTTGATCCAAGTGTGGTAGTAACCGTCGGGGTTGACTATCGGGATCACGTAAAACTCAACGCCGTCGACCAGTGCAGTGATCGCGGGATCGACGCCGTACCCCGTGACGAGACGATCAGCGACATACATTCCTGATGCCCCGGCCACCCATTCACGCGCGTGCTGGTTTGCCGTGATGAGGAACACAGGCCGCTGAACGTCTTGGGGCGGGTTCGGCGACGCGATGCGCAGCCCGAGAATGGGCCGGCCCTCGATCGAGTTGCCGATTGAGAAAAGCGTCACCTGCTCGTCGGGAAGTCCCGGATAAACATCGAGCATCGAGAGGTGAGCGGTGAACTCGTCCAACGTGCGATACGCGGTGAAGAAGGTCGCGTCCCGTTGGGCACGCGCTTCATCGTTGAGGCGTCGCTCCTCCCGAGCGACGGAGAGCATGTCCTGAGCCACCACGCGATACCTGAGGCCGGAGGCGTCAAGTGCTGCTCGGGCATCGGGCGCGATGAGCACCAGATTCGGTCCGGGACCCGGCTGACACGCCATGAGTTCGCCGAGCTGCCCCACCGCCAGAAGTTCACGAACGGAGCCGATCTCCACTTCGACGAGATTCCAATCCCTGAGCGTGTCTTCGCGGGGAATCACGTCCTGCGCGACGGCAGGGAAATGCCCGCATGCAGTCAGAAGAACTGCGACGTATCCCAGCCGTCCCGTGGTGTGGACTCGATAGTTACGAATCGGCGACCCCCTTCGGAAAGGCGACCACAACTCGGTCCGCTTGCTATCGATCCAGAGAGCATACCCCGAGAATGGGGGACGAGAGGTCCCAAGGCGTTGGCCGCACCGTGAGAACAAGTCCCGTTTGCGGCACCAAATCTGGGCTCTGAGGCCGAGAATCTCCTGGGAGGTCAGTCGTGCGCAATAGGGTGCCCAATGCCGCCATGAGCGCCTCATGGACTCCCAGCGGCCGGGCGGTCACGAGCACGAGCGCTGGTCTAACCCGACCCAGTTCCCCCAGTTCACCTCGGCTCCAACCGGCCAGTCGCTCTCGAAATGCCTCGTTCAGTTCTCGAGACGCGGCCCCGAGCTCTGGTCCCCCATTTCGCGCTGAAGACTCGAGGGCGGCGGACAAGGCTGCACGAAGCCGGCCCAATTCGGCGGCGAGATCGGCCCGCATGGAGAGCAGGATGTCCCCCTCGGCTCCGAGGAGGATACTTGCCGAGAACCGGCCGACCGCGGGGCGTGCCAACCGATCGGCGATCGCGCTATCTCGCGCCGTTTGGACCATCGGCAAGCCCATTCGGGCCGCGAATCGCTCGAAGCCTGCATTCATGGGAATGCACACGGACGGGTCGGCGCCCCCTCGCATCAAGTCGCGAGACAGGCTGTCAAGAAAATGCTCAGGGCTTTCGAAGAGGTCCTGCTGGATGAGCCGGCGCAACCCAGCCAGACCAGGGTCGCCTCCGAGGCGGCGCGCGAGATCGCGAACATCGTCCAGCGGTGATTCGCCGCGCTCCGCTCGAGAAAGGACGCCTTCGTTCCAAAGGGGCTGAGTCCACCGCCATGTATCCATGAACTGCCCGAACCGCGGGATTGTCCGGAGCGCAGCACCGACGTGTTCGGCGCCCTCGCCCTCCAAGGGCCTCGGCAGCAGCGTGACCGCGCCTCCCGCCGAATCCGCAAGCAACAGTGCGAGCATCGCGGCCGGCGAGCGGGCACTGATCTCGTACGGACTGATGAAGAGCCGCATCTTGCCTTCCGGTGAACGTTAGCCGCTCCACGAGCTCTCCGCCGCACGACTCGCACGCGGGGATGACCGAACGAACCATGAAGAATCGGTCACGAACGCTCGATCAGAACGACCTGCATGCGCGGTCGGAGTCATCACTTGGATTTGGACAACCCCCTCATCGACTACAATCTCTCCGCGGCAATACGGCGGCAACCGTCCGTAAGTCGGAACGCAAAGGAGGGGTGGCGTGGCTCGGGCTCGCGTACTCATAGTCGAAGACGAGACCGACATCGCCAACCTTGTGCAGTTCCACCTCACCAAAGAGGGTTTTTCTTCTGAAGTGGCCCTCTCCGGCCGCATGGCGCTGCGCGCGGTGGATCAGAGCCGTCCGGACCTGGTCATCCTCGACATCATGCTCCCGGACCTGGATGGCCTCGAGGTCTGCCGAAAGCTCAAGCGCGACGCCGCAACTCAGCAGATCCCGATCCTCATGGTCTCGGCACGCGGCGAGGAATCGGACATTGTGGTCGGTCTGGAACTCGGGGCCGAGGACTACGTCACGAAGCCTTTCAGCCCGCGAGTGCTGATGGCACGGGTCAAAGCCGTGCTGAGGCGGCGTGATGGGGATTCCGGCCAGGAACTGGTGCTGGATGGCGGGCGAGTGCGCATCGATTCCGAACGGCATTCGATCGAAATCGACGGCGAGCGGGTGGACCTCACGCTCACGCAGTTTCGTCTCTTTCAGTTTCTTGCGTTGAGACCCGGCTTTGTACGCACGCGAGACCAGATCGTCGCCGCCGTCCGCGGGCACGGAACGGTGCTTTCGGGGCGCGCCATCGACGTGCACGTCGCGGCGCTTCGCCAGAAACTCGGCGATCGCGCCGACCTTGTCGAAACAGTGCGCGGCGTGGGGTACCGCATGGCGGCAGATCGCGCGGGAGTGCCCGTTTGAGTCGCGCACGCAACGGTCCGGAGCGCCCCTCGACCCTGCTCCGGGGTCTCATCATCGGAGCCTGCGTGATTTTGACGGGAGCGGCGGCGGTGTGGGCGTGGGAATCGTTCGCATCAGCGGCAACCCCGCGCTGGATCGGATTGGCGGCGATCACCTTGTGCGCGCTGACCGCACTGATGCTTTCGCACTACGTCGTTCGGCGCCGCGTGCTCGTTATGCTGCGCGATGCCAATCGAAGAGCTGATGGCGGTCCGAGCAGCTCGCGCGGCGAGCGCGAGAGCGGCGCTTTGGGCCATCTCGCTCGTGTCGTCGACTCGCTCGCCTTAAGAGTGGCCACTCTTTCCGAATCGATCCGAGCCATCCGCGCGGAGAAAGCAGCGATTCTCGGCTCGATGGCGGGCGGCGTCCTTGTTCTCGATTGTGAGCGCCGCATCATCGACTTGAATCCCGCGGGCGAATCGATGCTGGGTATCGGCATCGATCACGCGCGCGGCAAGCTGCTTCACGAGGTTGTTCGCCAGCCCGATCTGCACCGGCTGGTGGAGAGTGCCCTTGCCGGAGCCCCCGACGGCGGCGAAGACCTGACGCTCTCGGGCGCACCTGCTCGGCGAGTGCGGGCGACGGTCAATTCAGTGATCAATTCTGAGGGCCGGCTGAGTGGGTTGCTTGTGGTGCTCAATGACATCACCCAGCTGCGACGTCTCGAGAGACTCCGCACGGACTTCGCCGCCAACGTATCGCACGAACTGCGAACGCCGATCACCAACATCAAGGGCTACATCGAGACTCTCCTGGAATCGCGATTGACCGACCGCGAGCAGTCGCTCGAGTTCCTTCGCGTGATCGCGCGCAACGCCGATCGCCTGAGCGCGATCATTGAAGACATGCTGATGCTGACGCAACTCGAACGATCCGACGCGCGCGACAGCCTTGAACTCGTGCAAACCGACCTGGCGCCGGTGATCGAATCTGTTGTGAACGAGGCGGAACGCGCGGCGAACGCCAAAGGAATGCACATCGAGATCGAGGTGGAGGGCGATGTACTCGTGCGTGCGAACGCGCCGCTGCTCCAGCAGGCGATCGGAAACCTGCTCGGGAACGCGATCAAGTACAGCCCGCCGCAATCGCGGGTGTGGATCCGTGCTGCCCAGATCGATGGGTCCGATGCGGTGCCGAAAGTGCGAATCGATGTTGTCGACGAAGGCCCGGGCATCGCAGAAAGCCACGTCGCGCGCCTGTTCGAGCGCTTCTATCGCGTGGACCGTGCGCGAAGCCGGGAGCAGGGCGGCACGGGGCTGGGCTTGGCGATCGTCAAGCACATCGCAGAGGTTCATTCTGGCCGAGTCGAAGTCGCCAGCGCGCTCGGACATGGCTCGACGTTTTCGCTCTTCATCCCCGCCGCTGGTCCGGCCACTTCGGCCGGGGTGGAGATGTCTGCGGAACTTCGCCCCGTCCTTGCTTCGCGCGATCTTGACACAATCTGAACATTCTGTTCGCCCATTTCGTTTCGGCGTGGATAGGCTCTTGCAGGCTGGTTCGCAGCCAGGCGAAGGGGTCGACCATGATGAGAGAGTGGTTGTCAGTCTTGGCATGCTCTGCCGTTGGGCTGGCTTTGGCGTCGCCGGAGGGGGTGTGCCAGTCTCAGACCTCGCCGGTATCGGGAACGGTCAAGGTCGACGGCTCTTCGACCGTGTTCCCGATTACCGAGGCGGTGGCGGAAGAATTCAGGAAGACCGCTCCGCAGATCAAGGTGACGGTCGGGATCTCAGGGACCGGGGGCGGATTCAAGCGATTCACGGTGGGCGAAATCGACGTCGCGGACGCATCTCGCCCGATCCGGCCGGCCGAGCACGAGAAGGCTGTTCAGAACAGGATCGAGTACATCGAACTGCCTGTGGCGTTCGATGGCGTGTCCATCGTCGTTCACGCCAAGAACACTTGGATCGACTCGCTGACCTTGGACGAGATCCGTCGCATTTTTACGGACGGATCGACCGTCAAGCGATGGAATCATGTGCGTCCTGCGTGGCCTGATCGACCCGTGCGGATCTACGCGCCGGGCACCGATTCCGGGACGTTTGATTACTTCAAGGAAGTCGTTGTAGGCGAGAAGGGTGCGATCCGAAGCGATATGTCTGTTTCCGAGGACGACAATGTGCTCGTTCGCGGAGTGGAGGGCGACGAGAACGCGATCGGGTTCTTCGGGTGTGCCTATTACTTTGAAAACAGGAATCGCCTGCGCGCCGTGCCCATCGACGGCGGCTCCGGACCCGTGGCCCCGACCCACGAGACCATCGTGGACGGCTCGTACGCGCCGTTCAGCCGGCCGCTCTTCATCTACGTCAATCGGAGATCGGCCGATCGACCGGACGTTCGCACGTTCGTCGAGTTCTATCTCTCGCAGGCGGCGGAGCTCTCCGAGGAAGTGGGCTACGTGCGGTTGCCGGAGCAGGTGTACGAGACAGCCCGCAGCGTGTTCGCCGCGCGCAAGACCGGGACGCATTTCCTGGACGATCGCGGCGAGAAGCGTCACGGCCGATTCGTCGAACTCTACAGGTAGCCGGGCCGCTCGAGAATGACCCGACACGCGATCCATGTCGGCGCCGCGCTCGTGCCGCGCCGCAGGTCGCGCGCTCGGACACGCGTCGTTGAGGGTCTGATCGTTGTCGTCCTCGCCGGCTGCGGGTTCTTCTCGATCCTTGTGACGTTCGCGATTATCGGCGTGCTGCTCGAGGAAGCGAGAGCGTTCTTTACCATGCCCGGCGTGAGCGTGGGAGAGTTTTTTCTCACGACCACGTGGTCCCCGATGCTGGGCGCGGAAAAGCACTTCGGCGTGTGGCCGCTCGTGCTGGGGACCGGCCTGGTGACGATGGTGTCCGCGATGGTCTCGCTCCCGCTCGGGCTGATCACCGCGGTGTTCCTCAGCGAGTATGCACATCCGGCATTGCGCGCCGCGTTCAAGCCGGCCCTCGAGCTCCTGGCCGGGATTCCGACCGTCGTCTACGGCTTCTTCGCGCTGACGGTGATCACGCCGTTCCTCCAGCGCATCGATCCTTCAGTCGAGAACTACAACGCCGCGAGCGCAGGGCTCGCCATCGGATTCATGTGCCTCCCCATCGTGTGCTCGCTCTCCGAAGATGCGCTGCAGGCCGTTCCGCGAGGACTGCGCGAGGGTGCGTACGCGCTCGGCGGCACGCGCTTCGACGTGGCCCTGAAGGTTGTCGTTCCGGCCTCCCTGTCGGGGATCACGGCGGCGTACCTGCTCGCGATCGCCCGCGCCATCGGAGAAACCATGATCGTGGCGCTCGCCGCGGGGAGCCTCGCACATCTGACGCTCGATCCGCGCCAGCCCGCCCAGACCATGACCGGCTACATCGTGCAGATCTTCCTCGGCGATGCGGAGGCCCTCGGCGTCGAGTACCGGTCCAGCTACGCGGTTGCCGCGCTCCTCTTCATCCTGACGTTTGTCATCACCATCCTCGGGAACCGCGTGATGCACCGTTATCGCGAGGTGTACGAATGAGCGGGTCCAACGGCCGCTCACGTTCCCCTCGCTTGCGGCGCTGGCGCGATCGCGCATTCCTGATCCTCTGCGCTTCGATCGCGGGCGTCTCGATGTTTGTTCTCGCATGGCTCATCGGAGAGATGGTCTCGCAAGGAGTGGCGCACCTCGATCGGGACTTTCTCACGTCATACCCGTCGCGCAGGGCCGCTTCAGCGGGGTTCAAGAGCGCGCTCTGGGGTTCGGTCTGGCTGGTGTGTGTTTGCGCCGCCGTCGCGCTCCCGCTGGGAGTTGCTGCGGCGGTGTTTCTCGAGGAGTTCGCACCCCAGCGTCGGACCTGGCGCGCGATGCATTCATTCGCGGGGCTTAACATCAGCAACCTGGCTGGAGTCCCTTCAATCGTTTACGGGATCATCGGGCTGACCGTCTTTGTGCGCATGTTCGGACTGTTCGGGAGCCCGAACCTCTCGATGTATGACCAGTGGGAACGTGTGCGCCTTCAGGACGGAACGCACGCAGCGGGACGGCTCGTCGAGCAGAGCGATCAATCGCTGGTCCTCGAGCATCCTAGGGACGGCGTGCGTTCCATTGTCTCCGCAGCCATCACGAGCCGCGACTCGATCCATATCCGCCGTCACAAGCTTGAGCTATCAAGCGGGCGACGACTCGCGGGTCCGCACATCGGTCGAACTTCGGAAGGTCTGCTCGAGTTGGACACCGACGATCGCGAGCGTGTAGTCATTGACCCGGCCGAAGTGGTTTCGTACGAGTACTCGCGAGTACTCACGATCGGTCACCCGGATTCGTTCTTCTATTTCCGCCTGCCGCTCGGAGGGAGCGTGCTGGCCGGGGGGCTCACACTGATGCTGGTGATCCTCCCGATCATCATTATCGCGTGCCGAGAAGCGCTCCGTGCCGTGCCCTCGTCGCTGCGTGAGGGCTCGCTCGCCCTCGGGGCCACGCGCTGGCAGAGCGTTCGCCGCATGGTGTTGCCGGCGGCTATTCCCGGCATCATGACCGGCTGCATACTGGCCGTAAGCCGCGCCATCGGAGAGGCCGCGCCGCTCCTCGTGGTGGGCGGGCTGCTCGTTGTCTTCGCGGTCCCGCAGAATCTGATGGATGACTTTTCCGCGATGCCCTTGCAGATCTTTAATTGGGCGGGCCGGCCACAGGAAGACTTTCATCGTCTGGCCGCGTCAGGCATCCTGGTCCTGCTCATGGTGCTCGTCGCGTTCAACATGCTCGCTATTGTGATCCGTCAGTGGTTCCATAAACCGCTCACATGATTCACGCACCGACCCAAACAGCGCTCGCGAATGAGGGAACGCCGGTGTCGCGCACCGGGCAACTCGGGCACGCCGCCCGGCACGCGCTTGAGCAGCGTGGGACCGAAGGCCCGACCGGGGTGGCGCTCATCGCCGCCGGTCTGTCCGCGTGGTACGGGCAGCACCAGGCATTGGCGGATGTCGGCCTGGAAGTTCCGGAACGCCGGGTCACCGCACTCATCGGGCCGAGCGGGTGCGGAAAGAGCACCTTCCTGCGCTGGGTGAATCGAATGAACGACGTGGTTCGCACCGCCCGCGCCTCAGGGCGGCTCGAGCTCTTCGGTGAGGATGTGCTTGCGCCATCCGTCGATGCCGTGGACCTTCGACGGCGTGTGGGGATGGTGTTTCAGAAGCCCAATCCATTCCCGAAGTCGATCTTCGATAACGTCGCGTTCGGGCCGCGCCTTCACCTGCGACTCCGTCGCGGCGCGCTCGCCGACCTTGTGGAGATGAGCCTGCGCCAGGCCGCCCTCTGGGACGAGGTGAAGGATCGGTTGCACGCGTCCGCGCTCGGTCTGTCCGGTGGGCAGCAGCAACGGCTTTGCATCGCGCGTGCGATCGCGGTTGGTCCGCAGGTGCTTCTCATGGACGAGCCGTGCTCCGCCCTCGATCCACAGGCCACCCTTCGCATCGAAGACCTGATCCGCGACCTGCGCCGGCAATTCACGATCATCATCGTCACCCACAACATGCAGCAGGCCGCCCGAGTATCCGACACCGTGGCGTTTTTCTACGAGGGTCGGCTCATCGAGTCCGGTCAGACGGTGCAGGTATTCACAAAGCCGTCCAGCGCCCGGACCGAGGACTACATCACGGGGCGATTCGGCTAACATGGATTTGACTCGCGTGCGAGAAGGGACTCTCGGTGTCCAGCCTCCCGACGGAACTGATCAAACTGCGCCGGATGATCCTCTCGATGGGCGCCATCGTCGAGGAGCGAGTGAACCAGGCGATCGAGGCCCTTCTCCAGCACGACCTGGCGCTCGCCGAACGCGTGCGCGCCGGAGACGACGAGGTCGATCGTCTCGACTTGGATGTGGAGAAAGAGTGCGTCGAAATCCTGGCGCTCCACCAGCCCGTGGCGGGCGACCTTCGCTTCGTGTTAGCCGCGCTCAGGATCAACGCGGACCTTGAGCGAATCGCCGATCTCGCCCGGAGCGTGGCCAAGAGGTCCATCAAGCTCGAGCATCAACGCCCCGTGAAGCGTCCTCGAGCCTTGGTCGACCTCGCGGGGGCGGTCCGATCGGTCGTGTCCGACGCCATCAGCGCGCTCGCGGAACAGAATCTCGAGCAGGCGATGGAGGTCCGGCGGGCCGACAAGCCGGTGGACGAGAAATATCGCGAGGTCTTTGCGTGGGCTGTCGACGAGGTTTCGCGCCGGGGCGAAGACGCCAAGGCGATCATCGACATGCTCTCCATCGTCCGCGCGCTCGAGCGCATCGCGGACCTCGCGACCAACGTCGCCGAGGCCGTGGTGTTCTCCGTGGGCGGCACGATCGTGCGTCACACGCCGGTCGAGCAATAAACTCAGCCGTTGCCGTGATGCAGTGGCGTGGAATCACCGGCTGCCGCCGCGGTGCTGTCTAGCGCTGCGCGGCTGAGGGGCTTGTCCCGTCAGCAGGCTTTCGGCCTGGAAACTCAACCAGCACGCGGCAGCCCGCCGGGAGGCCGCGCGGATTGGCCGCCTCGATGCGCACGATTCGAGTGTCGCTCGCTGGGTCGGCCACTTGGGCGATGTGCACGACTCGGCCAGCGAGCGGCTCGTCTTCCTCCGGAAGCACCAGGCGCACTACCGCCCGGTCTCCAGGCTCCAGGCCGAGCGTCGTGGAGGTAGGCACCGCGGCTTCGATCCGCAGCGGATCGGTGACCACCAGGCGCAGGATCGGCTTGAGGGCTTCCACCATCTCTCCTGAAGCAATCAGGACCTGCTCAACCTTTCCCGCAATGGGAGCCCTCAGCGTGTTCTGTTCGTGACGGATCCGTGCGAGGGCGAGCTGCGCCAACGCCTCTTCGCGGCGCTGCCGGGCAAGTTCCACGGACATCTTTCGGCGCCGGCTTTCGAGGGCGGCCCGCTCAACCTCAAACACACCCGCCGCGCTCTTGTTAAAGGCATCCCTGATCCGCGCCTCCTCGTTCTGGGCCAGCCCCAGTTCGGCCTCGGCCGCCTGGATCTCGAGGTCGCTTTCCGCTCGAAGCGTGTAGACCTCGACCTGAGTGAGGGTTTCCCGGTCATCGAGCCTCGCGAGCGCCTGCCCGGCCTCCACGTGCTGGCCTGGCTCAACAAGCACCTCGGTGACGCGTCCCGGCACCGTGAAGCCGAGGCGAAGATCGTGGCGCGCCACCGCCACGGCCTCGATCGGCGCTGAAACAACCGGAGTCGCGCCGGGCGCCGCTGCCATCGCGCCGAGGACTACCGCCACGTGGACCCAGCCGATCGATCTCATGCCCGGCCGCTCCTGTGCGCCGCGCAAATCGCGCGACGCTACGTCTAGACTATCCGTGGACCGCCGATGTCGATCAAGCGACCCACGTTTCACGAATCCTGGTACCGCGTGGCGCACCTCCGACCGCGCCTGCGCGCCGGAGTCGACATTCAGCGACAGCGATTCCGGGGCCAGACTTGGCATGTGGTGCACGACCCGGTAGGGCAGCAGTTCTACCGGCTGAACGGTCCCGCGTATCGCTTCGTCGGGCTGCTCAGCGGGAAGCGAACCGTCGCCGAAACCTGGGACGAGTGCAATCGCCTGCTCGGGGACGACGCGCCCACACAAGGCGAGGCGATTGCGCTCCTCGGCCAACTCTACACGGCCAATCTCCTGACCGCGGACCTGCCGGGCGACACGGAGGCCGTGTTCCGGCGGTTCCGCAAGCGCATCGGGCGTGAGTGGCAGGGGAGGATCGCGGGATTCCTTTCGGTTCGGATCCCCCTCTTTGATCCGGATCGACTGCTCGACGCCATGCTCCGCCCCCTCGGGTGGTTGTTCAGCCGCTGGGGTTTGGCGCTCTGGCTGTTCTTGATTCTCACAGGACTGTGGCACCTGGCGGGCCACGAGACCCGACTGGTCGCCGGCGCGAGCACGATCCTTGCTCCCGAGAATCTGCCGCTGCTCTACATAGCCTTCACCTTCAGCAAGACACTACACGAGTTTGCGCACGGACTGGCCTGCAAGGCCTTCGGAAAGCGCGCCGGGACCGGTGGCGAAGTTCACGCGATTGGCATCATGCTTCTGGTGCTGCTCCCGGTTCCGTATTGCGATGCATCGAGCTCGTGGATGCTTCGGAGCAAGTGGCAGCGCGTTGTCGTTGGCGCCGCGGGCATGTTTGTCGAAACGATGGTTGGCGCCGTCGCGGCAGTGGTTTGGGCACGCACGGCGGAGGGCACGACGCTCAATGCGCTCGCGTACAACATGGTGTTCAGCATCGGAGTGTCGACGCTGCTGTTCAACGGGAACCCGCTCCTCCGCTACGACGGGTACTACATCCTGAGCGACATCCTCGAAATCGCGAACCTTCAGCAGCGAAGCCGCGACTACATCTATTACCTCGTGAAGCGATACGCGTGGGGCGTCCGAACCGCGCAGAGCGCGGCCCACCAGCCTGATGAGCGCTGGCTGCTCCTGTCCTATGGCGTCACATCCACGCTCTACCGCGTGTTCATCACCTTCAGCATCATCCTTTTCATTGCCGGCCAGCTTTTCTTCGTCGGCGTGCTGATGGCCGTGGCCACTCTGGCGGCTTGGGTTGTGCTCCCGCTATTCAAACTCGTCGGTTTCATCATTCACTCGCAGGAACTGGAGCGGGTCCGTCGGCGCGCGATCTGGACCAGCATGGCCGTGACGGCTGGTTTGATGCTGGCTTTCGGGGCGATTCCATTCCCCGAGCGAGTGCGCTTGCCCGGAGTCGTCGATGCGCAGCGCCGAGCCGTCATTCGCATGCCAGCCGATGGAACGATCCGACGCGCCCCCGATCCGTTTTCTCGCGTGAGCGCCGACGCGGACGACGCCGTCTTGATCCGCGCGGATGATGAGGTGCAGACTCGGCAGGCGGAAATGATGCGAGCGCGCCTCGCAGGGCTGGAAGCGCGCCGGCGTAAGGCAATGGTTACCGAACCCGCTGCAGCCCAGGCTGTGGCCCGCCAGATCGAAGCGCTGCAGGACTCTCTCTCACGCACCGAACGAGATCTTGAAGCTCTCGCGATCCGGGCGCCATTCACCGGGATCTGGGTTCCGATTCAGGGATTGGACCTGGTGGGGCGACGCGCTCCGCGCGGCGCCGAACTGGGCACACTCGTGGATCCCGGCGTGCTTCGCATCCGAGCGGTGGCCGACCAATCCGCCAGCGTTGACGTGGTGAACGGAACCGCTCGCCCCGTGGAGATTCGAGTGCTGGGACGGCCGGACCTTTCTTGCAAAGGGACCATCGTGGCCTTGGTGCCCGCGGGAAGAGCGGAGATGCCCTCGGAATCGCTCGGCTTCGCCGCGGGAGGCGGTCTGCGTCAGCACCAGGACGCGCAACAGCCTCGACGGTCCGCTGAACGACTCTTTGAGGTCCGCATCGCGCCAAACCAGAGTGCGCGGCTCCTCCCGGGCCAGCGTGTGATCGTCCGACTGGAAACCGGCTCACGACCGCTCGTCGGCCAGGCCGCGCGGTGGTTGATGCGAATCCTCCAGCAGAGATTCCAGGTCTGATGTCCACGGCCGTACCTAGCCTCACATGGCGCGCGTTGAGCGAGCCCGTCCGGTCACCGCGATTGCCTCGCGGCCTGGATGCGGCGTGGGAGTACGTTCTCAGGTTGGGTCCGCGGCTTCGACCCCGGCATGCGGCGTTTTTGCGGCGAGCCAGACAGGTGGTCTCACTCGAGCCGCGCTTTGCTTCGCTGACCGACGCGGCGCTGCGCGAATGTGCCGCGGATTTGAGACAGGCTTTCCGGCGCGGCAGGTCCACGCAAGCGCAGCGGGAGGCCGCCTTTGCCATGGTTCGCGAGGTTGCTTTCCGAGTGCTCGGCGAGCGCCCGTTTGATGTACAGATCATGGGCGCGATGGCAATTGCCGACGGTTGCGTCGCTGAGATGGCCACCGGAGAGGGGAAGACGCTCACGGCGACGATGCCCGCGATTATCGCCGGCTGGCGCGGCCGAGGATGCCACATCATCACCGTGAACGACTACCTCGCCGCGCGCGATGTGAAGTGGATGGGCCGGGTTTTCGAGTTCTGCGGGCTGCGCGCGGCGGCGGTCACGCAGGGAATGCGCCCCCAGGAGCGCCGAGAGGCATACCTGGCGGATGTGACGTACTCGACAAACAAAGAGATCGCGGCGGATTTCCTACGCGATCGGCTCGCGCTCGGCAATCAACCTCGGCTCGCGGCCCGCCTGGCGGCCGGAATCTCGGACGACCGGCCGGGCGCATCGCCGTTGCCTTCGCTCGTGCAGCGGGGTCTCGACACCGCGATCGTGGACGAGGCCGATTCCATCCTGATCGACGAGGCGGTCACGCCGCTGATCATTTCGTCGACCGGAGAGAACGCCGACCAGGAATCGGCGTTTGTGGAGGCGGCTCGGATCGCGGCGTCCCTTGAGCCGGGAGAAGACTACCGTGTCGATCCAAGGTTTCGCGATGCCGAACTCACCGCCGCAGGACGCCGCCGCGTGGAGAAGTCGACAGCGAATCTCGGCGGCATCTGGGCCGGCGAGCGCCGGCGAGTGGAACTCATCACTCAGGCCATTGTGGCTCGCGAGCACTACCACCGCGATCGGCAATACCTGGTGCAGAATGGGCGAATCGTCATCGTGGACGAGTTCACGGGCCGCCTGATGCCCGATCGCGCCTGGCGAGACGGCATGCACCAGGCTGTGGAAGCCAAAGAGGGCGTGGAAGTGACCAGCCCGAAGACAACGCTCGCCCGCATCTCGTTTCAGCGGTTCTTCCGGCTGTACCGCCGGCTCTCAGGCATGACCGGCACAGCCGCCGAATCCGCGCCGGAACTGGCGCGGATCTATCGGGTAGCCGTCGTCGTGATCCCCACGTCGCGACCGGTCGCGAGAGTCCAGTGGCCCGACCGGGTTTTCGCGACTCTCGATGAGAAGTGGCGGCATGTGGTGGACGAAGTCGCCCGCGTCCACGCGACCGGTCGCCCTGTGCTCGTCGGGACGCGCTCGGTCATGGCGAGCGAGGAAGTCAGCCAACGCCTGACCTCCATCGGTTTGCCGCACGAAGTGTTGAACGCGGAACGACACGCGCAGGAAGCCGCGATCATCGCCCGAGCGGGTGAAGCCGGCAGGATCACGGTTGCCACCAACATGGCGGGCCGTGGCACGGACATCAAGCTCGATGCGCTGGCTCGCGAGTTTGGCGGCCTGCACGTGATCGCCAGCGAACGCCACGAAGCGCGCCGCGTCGATCGACAGCTGTTCGGAAGGTCAGGCCGCCAGGGCGATCCCGGCAGCGCCCAGGCGATTGTGAGCCTTCAGGACGAGCTTATTCGCCGCTACGCTCCTCGGCAGGGAGCCTTGGCGGCCCGGGCAGTGAACGCCGGGAGCCTCGCCGCTCGCGCTGCAAACCGGGTTTTCAGGGCCGCCGAACGTCGAGCTCGTGCCATCGCGTATCGGCAGCGCCTAGCTGTTCTTCGCGCGGACGACTGGCTCGACGACGCTTTGGGGTTTGCCGGTCGAGCGGAGTGACAGGGTCGCGGATTGCGCGAATAATCCCTTCAGCGCGAGGCAACTCCGGGTCGCGCGTGGGGCGCCAGTGGAGACCCGAACTCATTGCAGGCTTGCGAACGTCGCGGTTCGCCTCCTTATCGCAGAGGGGTTCACAGCGGCCGCGCGCGAGGTCTTGTGCCCGATTGCCAGATTCCGCGTCGACGTGGCGGGATACTTGGGTGGGCGCCGCACGATCGGCTCACGCGCGGGATCGCTTCGCATCGCTACTCCAGAGTTCCGCCACGATGGGAAACCCTGCCCGCAGACCATCGTCGTGGAGTGCAAGCAGTCGCGCGCCGACTTTCTGCGGGATGCCGCGTCGCACGAGCGGCTCTTTCGAATGCGAGAGGCAGTCCGGACGCGCATGGCGCAGCTCGAGGAGCGGCTCGTCAAACCACGTGAGCCGCACCTGCGCCGGACCGGCCAGTACCTTTTTTCGGAACTCGAGGCTTGGGAGTTCTTCCGCAGTCGGAGCCTTGGTTACCAGCGCGCCGCCGCGCGCATGCGAGCGATCGAACTCCGCCTTTACGGTCACGTGAAGTTCTGGACAATGCGTCGATACTTGCTCGCGTCTCACATGTACATACTCGCCCCCGCCGGGCTCATCCGATCACGCGAGCTTCCTTCAGGCTGGGGCCTGCTCGAATGTCCCGGGGCCGTGCTTCGAGCCGGTCGCGCCGCCTGGTCCGCAAGGGCCGCGGCGGAGCAAGTGCGCATAGTCACTCGATCGGTTGTCATGGTGCCGCGGGCTGATTTCAGTCAAAGAATGCTCCGAAACATCGCCGTCGCCGCGACTCGAAGCAGCCTTCGGCACGGCGACGCCTCGCCCATCGAGGCGCAACCCATTCGTTCAACGAGCCTGCGAACGCCAGCGGCGAATGCAATGAATCACGCGATGGCATCCAATTCTGCACTGTCCCTGTTCGACTCGGGGGTGTGATCAACTCGGGCGGCGGGCCAGCTTCGGTCGGATGGCGCGATCGGCTCGGCCGCGACATACGATGTGCCGCTCCGGAGTGGCGAAAGTTTGGGCGATCCGGAGCCCCTGCGAGAATCGAATGGCGAGACCGGCCCGTCATCCGAAACGCAAACGTTCGGGGGCTTCCGTCTCGACTGATTTATCGAAACAGCGCTCCCGAGGATCGACCCGGACCGCGCGACAGAGCATCGCAGCCAACCCGACAAAGCCTGCGGCAGGATGCCAAGAAAGCACGTCGTGGTCGGATCGTGCGTCCGTCGCCTCGGCCTATCTCGACGCAGACGGTCGAATCGTCGAGGCGAACCGCGCCTGGAGAGCGGCCGCGGCGAACGGGTCTGATCTCGTCTGCCGGTGCGGATCCGGAGGTGACCTGATCGCGGCATGCGAAAGTGCCGGCGACCGGGAGGACGTAGCTGCCCGACGGCTCGCGGAAGCAGTTCGAGAGATTCTTCGAGGATCTCGGACCGCATTCGAGACCGAGTACGCATGGTGCGAAGGGGGAACTACACAGTGGAGGCGATTGTGCGCCCGCCTGCTTGAGGGCTCCGGGCCAGCCCGAGTCATGATCACACAGGAGGCCATCCCTGCCGCCGGTGAGATCACCCGCCAGCGCGCGGAAGGGAGCCATCCACTCGACCTCATCGTTGCCGAGTTCAGCCAGGTCGTCTGGATTACTCAGGTCGAGCCCGAGCGCGTCCTGTATGCAAGCCCGGCCTACGAGCGGATCTGGGGGCGATCGGTCCAGGATCTCTACGCCCGCCCGAAGGCGTGGATCGAGGCGATCCATCCGGATGACGTGCCAAAGGTGCAGGACACCTACAGACGCTGGCTCGCCGTCGGGCGGGCGGAAGAGTGGACCAGCCAGTACCGAATCGTGCGACCCGATGGGACCATAAGGTGGATCAGCGATGCCGGGCGGCCGGTCGTGGATCCTGATGGAAAGATTCGGCGGGCCATCGGGATCGCGCAAGACATCACGGCGCAGGTTGAGGCGCGCCAGGATCAGCGACGCAGCACGGAACTTCTGCGCACGGCGATGGAGCGTGCGGGCGTGTTGGCTTGGGGGCAGGATCGCGACCTCCGCTACAAGTGGATGATCAATCCAATCCTGCACACGCCGGAAGACCAGGTCGTCGGGCTCGAATGCAAGGACCTGTTCCCCGGACCCGAAGGCGAGCAGCTGGTCGCGCTAAAGCGAGAAGTTCTCCGAACGGGGATCAGTTTCCACCGGGAACAGGCGATTCGCGTGGGCGGGCAGCGCCGCATCTACGACTTGTTTGTCGACCCGGAACGCGGCGAGGACGGCATGGTCACGGGGCTCACCTGCATCGCCGTCGATATCACCGAGCGCGACAGGCAAACGCGATTGATGGAACAGACCCAGCGCGCCGCGCAGGTGGGTGGTTGGGAACTCGATCTCGCCACGAACTCACTCTATTGGACGGAAGAGACCTACGTCCTGCATGAGACAAGTCCCGAGGAGTACAAGCCCGAAGTTGCGTCGGCCATTGCCTTCTACGCTCCGGAGAGTGTTCCCCTGATCGAGCGTGCCGTGCGCGAGGCTGTGATTCACGCCCGCCCGTTTGATCTGGAGTTGCGGTTAATCACCGCGAAGGGTCGGAGCATCTGGGTGCGATCGATCGGACGAGTCATTTCCGAGAATGGGCGCCCGGTCAAGGCCTACGGATCATTCCAGGATATTTCCGAGCGAGTGATCGCCGAGCGCGCCCTTCGCGAGAGCGAAGAACGCTACCGCGGGCTCATCGAGCATTCGCCGCTTGCCATCTGGGTGGATCAGGGGGGAGTGTTCGCATTTGTCAACCCCGGTTTGCTCAGTCTGCTCGGCGCCGATCATCGAGAGCAGCTTCTGGGGGCGCCGGTCCGCGATCGCTTCCTTCCCGCGTCCACCGTGCGAGATGGTGCAAGGCGCGAGCGACAGCCCGAGGCCGTCGCCCCGCCGCCTGCCCGAGAAGCCGCGATGGTGCGCCTCGACGGCACTCAGATCCCCGTCGAGGTCTACGAGACCCACTGCGTATTCGCGGGCGCCCCGGCCACACAAGTCGTTGCGATGGATATTCGCGCGCGACTCGAAGCTGATCGTTCGCTCCGCGAGTCGGAGCGCCGGCTGCGCGAAGTGCTGGAAAGGGTTGAGCTTGCCGCGCTCATGCTCGACGCCGACGGCCGTGTCCTGTTCTGCAACGAACACTTGCTGAGGCTCCTCGGCACGCGGCGCGAGGATGCCATCGGCGCGCGCTGGTTTGATCGTTTCGTGCCCAGGGAGATTCGTGAGGAGTATCGCAGCCGCTTGATCCGCTCGATCGCAACCGCCCGGGTCCAGAGCTACGAGGAGCATGAGATCGAGACTTGTCGCGGTCAGCGCCGCCTGGTCGGCTGGAGCAATGCGCTGCTGCGCGATCATGACGGCGCCGTGATCGGCGCCACCTCGATCGGCGTGGACCTCACAGAGCAGCGCGCGGCGCAGGCGGAGCTCCAGCGCCACCGCGAGCAGCTCGAAGCGCTCGTAGCCGAGCGAACCCGGGCGCTCGAGGAATCGCACGCGGCTCTGCGGCTGCGCGAGCGTCTTGCATCGGTCGGGACGCTGGCTGCCGGGTTGGGGCACGACATCGCGAACACGCTGCTTCCGATGCGATGCCGCCTCGATTCCCTAGATTCCGCGGCCCGTTCGCAGCTCCACAAACAGGATTTACTCGCCCTCCGCCAGGCCACCGAGTACCTTGCGGAACTCTCGGCGGCGCTGCGCATGTACGCCGCCGATCCTACCGACCAGACCTTTGCCCCCGCTGACACGTGCCTGGAGAAATGGCGTGCCCAGGTTGAGCGGCTTTTTGCCGCCTCCGTGCCCGCGCGGATCGAACTGCATTGGCGCATCGACCAGGGTCTGCCGCTCATCGGCATCCCGGCCCACCATCTGACTCAGGCTCTCCTGAATCTGGTCTTGAACGCCGTGGATGCGATCGCAGATCGCGGTCAAATCGTGATCAGTGCGCGCCGCGACGGGCGTCCCGGCCTGGTGGAAGTCGCCGTCGCAGACACGGGGGCAGGGATGAGCGCCGACGTCGCCCGGCAAGCCATGGACCTGTTCTTCACCACGA